>ENA-OWNT01001617-OWNT01001617.1-seawater-metagenome-genome-assembly--contig:-NODE-1617-length-27336-cov-38.160461_pt1 | contig 27336 bp, 35 predicted proteins | sample MGYA00238136_ERZ651165 | MGnify/ENA primary metagenome ERZ651165 (study PRJEB26861, sample SAMN08777766) | seawater metagenome | isolation source: coastal seawater | place: USA: Florida | collected...
GTCAAAATGGACGTCGAGCTGATCCAGCCGATCGCCATGGACCAGGGCCTGCGCTTCGCGATCCGCGAAGGTGGCCGTACCGTCGGCGCCGGCGTGGTCTCCGCGATCAAGAAGTAAGACTTGCCCCCATCGGGCAAGACCAAGACAAGGCCGTCCCATCCGGGGCGGCCTTTTTCTTTGGGGGGTGGCGGAAATCTGCAACATTTTGCGACACTTCCGGGGATATCCGCCAAATTGCTGCAAGAGCTGGCCGCTATCAGACGCGCATGAAAAAGCGCATCGATTTCCTCATTGCGGGCGTTCAGAAGGCCGGAACGACGTCGCTCGATTCCTATCTTCGCCAGCATCCCGATATCTGCATGGCGAAGAAGAAGGAGCCGCATTTCTTTGACAAGCGGCCACCGACCGGCATGCGGACGCTCGACTACTGGCTGTATCACCGCCAGTTCGACTGGAAGGCATGGAAGGATGGCTGCCTGCTGGGAGAGGCCACGCCGATCATCACCTGGTGGACCGGCGCGCTGGAGCGGGTGTGGACCTACAATCCGCAGATCAGCGTGATCGTCGTGCTGCGCGACCCGGTTGAGCGGGCCTGGAGCCATTACCGGATGGATTGCCGCCTCGGGCGGGAGACGATGCCCTATCCGGACGCGATCCGCATGGAACGCGAGCGGGCCCGCCGTGCCTTGCCGGCGCAGGACCGGGAACGGTCTTACCTGGCGCGGAGCTATTACGCGCCGCAGATCCGTGAGCTGCGCCGCCTGTTCTCCGATGAACAACTTCTGTTCCTGCGCAGCGAAGACCTCGCCGGGGCGCCCCAGTCAGAGCTGGATCGGGTGTGCGATTTCCTTGGCCTCCCTGCGCATGATTTCGATGCGGCCGGACGCCTGAACGCCGCGCCCGATGATGACCGGATGAGCGAGGATGATCGCAATTACCTCTGCCGCGTATTCGAACATGACGCCGCCGAAACCCGCGCGCTGCTGGGCTGGGACAAGGGCAGCTGGTGTGTGTGACAGGGGGAGGGGGTCAGGAAAAACCGCTGTGCGAGAGCAGGGGTTTTAATCCCTGCTCTCATGATGCGGTCGTGATTGTCCCATGGACGCAATGGATTGCATGCGCGCCCCCACCCAGACCTGCAATCTGGGCCCTGCTTAGCCATGACCGCCAATTCGCCGCATGCCCCCTCGGGGGGGTGCACTGTAAAACAAGACGCTTGTCGGGGGCGACACGTTGGTACATGTAGCGGGAAAGCCCCATGCCGCGTGCATCCGGAGTTGTATGTCCCACACTCACCGCTATTTCGAAATGCTGGGCGTCGCCTATGAAGTGCCCGGAGAAGCCGACCGGTTTGATGCCTTCCTAGATGCGGCGATGGCGTATTTCTTCGGCGACGATGAGGACAATGGCCGCCTCGCCGAGGATGTGCCGCGCCATTCGGGGGACGATGCAAAGCTGGAAACCCATCGCGAGCGGATCAGCGCGCTGATTGAGGAGGCCTCTCGCCGCGAGGCCGTCGGGGCGGACAGTTTCCATGCCGTGCTGGAAGTGTCCGCGCGGACCGGATGGGTCATCGGCAACGATTCGGCGGCGCAGCTGACCGGCCAGACATTCCCGTGCCGACTGGATGACCTGCCGCTGGACACGATGGCGATCGCCCAGATCCGGCAGGCCAAGCGCACCAACCAGCCGCAGATTCAGGACCGGATCATCCTGACGGATGTGGATGCCGGCCAGTCGCAGGCCTGTCTGGCGCTGATCCAGAGGCCGAAGGATTTGAACGACATCGTCCAGGTCTCGCTGTCCTACATCCACTGGTCGCCGGAATTGATGGACAGGTTGCGCTCTGCGTTCGGGCTGACCGCCAGTGAAACCGAAATCCTGGAAGGTTATCTGGGCAATCTCAGCCAGAAGGAGATTGCCTGCAAACGAGAGCGCGCACTGGAAACCATCAAGGGCCAGTCCAAGAGCATTCTCCGGAAGACGGGCTGCGCGCGCATGTCGGATGTGGTGCAGCTGTGCGCGAGTATCGCCTATCTGATGCGGCAATTGCCAACCGAGGCGCCGGCGCAGAGTGCGGAGACATGGGTCACGCCGACGCGTGGAATGTCATTCCTGAACATGGCGGACGGGCGGCAGATGGCCTGGTACAGGATCGGGTCCGGCAGTCGGCCCATTCTTTATGTGCATGGCTACATGCAGGGGCCGTTCTTCACCCCGGATTTCCTGCGCCGCCTGAGAGAGGCCGACCTGCACCTGATCGCGCCGTCGCGTCCGGGATTCGGGTACACGAACCCCAGCCGGTCCCGCGACAGGCATGACAAGACGGTGGTGAAGGATGTGCTGGCGCTGGTCGAGCATCTTGGCCATGACCGGATCGGCCTGTGCGTACATCATGGCGGCGCGCCGCATGGGTTCCGGATCGCAAAAGCCCTTGGCGCGCGCCTGACGGAAATGCTCGTGGTCGGCGGCACGATTCCGTTCGACGAGGACGTTCACCTGCCAAACATGAACCCGATGAGCCGGTTTGCGGCCGCAGCGTCTCGTCATGCGCCGTCGGTCATGAAGATGGCGCTGTCTGTCGGGCTGCCTGTGTACCGGCGCCGTGGCACCGTGGCGTTTCTGCGGAAACAGTTCGCGCGCTCGCCGGTTGACCTAAATGCGCTGGATGACCCGCTGCTGCAGGAAGTCCTGTCGGAGGGGCTCTATCACGCCGTGGAGCAGGGGACCGAAGCCTGGATTCGCGACGGATCGGCGGTGATGGCGGACTGGCGTGCAGACCTTGATGCGGTCAAGGTGCCAGTGACCTGGCTGAAGGCCGGGGAAGACACCGTAATCTCGACGGAGCATGTCCGGGCGCAGCTGGAACACCGGGAAAATGTGGACCTGAAGATCCTGCCGGGGCATGCGCTGAACCTGATTCACACTGCGCGGGATGAAGTGTGCGAGGCATTGGCCCGGCTGGCCTAGCCATCTAGACGCGATTTCGGCGGATTATGCGGCGTCGCGGGCCTGTGACTCTTTCTGCATAAAAGCGTCACGACTCAGTTGACGGGCGCTCGCCGATCCCATAAACCCCCGACTTCGCCGGGATGGCAGCGCTTTACATAGCGAACGCTCCCTCGAAACAGACAATTAATCCCACGTAACGCCCTGGGCCAAAGTTGGCCTCGTTGGGGCTAACGTGTTTTGTGCGGACGGACCGAGACGATGGAACGACAGAATATCCGGATCAGGCTGAAGGCCTTTGATCACCGCGCCCTCGACATGTCGGCGAAAGAGATTGTGAGCACGGCCAAGCGCACTGGCGCTGAGGTCAAAGGTCCGATCCCGCTCCCGACCCGTATCGAGCGCTTCACCGTTAACCGCTCTCCTCATATCGACAAGAAGTCGCGCGAGCAGTTTGAAATCCGCACACACAAGCGGATCCTCGACATTGTAGACCCAACCCCGCAGACCGTGGACGCGCTGATGAAGCTCGACCTGTCTTCCGGCGTTGGCATCGAAATCAAACTTGAGGGAGGCCGCTAATGGCTCTGCCAGCACCCCGTTCCGGCGTGCTTGCCCGCAAGGTTGGCATGACACGCGTATTCGACGAGAACGGCCGCCACGTGCCGGTCACCGTCCTGTCGCTTGATGGCTGCCAGGTTGTAGGCGTGCGCACTGAAGAAGAGCGCGCCGTGAAGACCAAGAAGGGCGGCGACGTCACCCGCACTGACGGCTACAAGGCTGTCATTCTCGGCATCGGCGAAAAGAAGGCCAAGCGCACCACGAAAGCGCTGCGCGGCCAGTTCGCGAAAGCCGGTGTTGCACCGAAGCGCAAGCTCAAGGAATTCCGCGTATCCGGCGACCTGCCGGAAGTCGGCTCCGAGGTCCTGGCTGACCATTTCGTTCCGGGTCAGAAAGTCGACATCGCCGGCATCACGATCGGTAAGGGCTTTGCTGGTGCGATGAAGCGCTGGAACTTCGGTGGTCTGCGCGCATCCCACGGTGTGTCCATCTCCCACCGTTCACACGGTTCGACTGGTATGAACCAGGATCCGGGCCGCGTGTTCAAGAACAAGAAAATGGCCGGTCACTACGGCGTTGAGCGTGTCACCACCCAGAACCTGGAAGTGGTCCGCACCGACGTTGATCGCGGCCTGATCCTGGTCAAGGGCGCTGTCCCTGGCCATGACGGCAGCTATGTCGAAGTTCGCGACGCTGTGAAGAAAGCTCTTCCGGCAGACGCTCCGGCAGCTGGCTCCTTCAAGGCTCCGGGCGCAGCAGACGCTCCGGCGGCTGAAGCAACTGAAGAGGGTGCTGAATAATGGAACTCGCAGTCAAAACCCTCGCCGGCAAGGCGGCTGGAAACATCACGGTCGATGATGCCATCTTCGGCATCGAAGAGATCCGTGGTGACATCCTGCAGCGCACGGTCCGCTGGCAGCTGGCAAAGCGCCAGGCTGGCACGCACAAGACCCAGACCCGCGGCGAAGTCTCCGTCACGACGAAGAAGTACATCCGCCAGAAAGGTTCCGGCGGTGCACGTCACGGCTCCAAGAACGCGCCGATCTTCGTTGGTGGTTCTGTTGCGCACGGACCAAAAGTCCGCAGCCACGCCCACGACCTGCCCAAGAAGGTCCGCAAGATGGCGCTCGCACACGCCCTGTCTTCCAAGGCAAAGGATGATGCGATCATCGTTCTGGACGAAGCAGTCCTGTCCGCACCAAAGACGAAAGAACTGGCTGGCCAGTTCGCCGGTCTCGGCATCGAGAACGCGCTGATCATCTCCGGTGCAACCGTGGACGCAAACTTCGCCAAAGCGGCCCGCAACATCCCGAACGTCGACGTGCTGCCTGTCGCCGGCCTGAATGTCTATGACATCCTGCGCCGCAAGAAGCTCGTCATCACCAAGGAAGCGGCCGAAGGTATCAAGGCTCGTTTCGACGGCGCGAAGGAGGCTAAGTAATCATGGCCGACATCAAAGAACATCACTACGACGTCATCCGTCGCCCACTGATCACCGAGAAATCCACTCTGGTGGCTGAAGACAACAAGATTGTCTTCGAAGTGGCGATCGACGCTGACAAGAAAGCGATCAAAGAGGCTGTCGAAGCGCTCTTCAAGGTCGAAGTAACCAAGGTCAACACCCTGCTCCAGAAGGGCAAGACGAAGCGTTTCCGTGGCTATGAAGGTCGTCGCAACGACATGAAAAAAGCCATCGTGACGCTCGCCGAAGGCCAATCCGTCGACATCACGACGGGCCTCTAGGGGAGAAGGACGAGAAACATGGCACTGAAGACTTTCAATCCGACTTCCCCAGGACGCCGCCAGCTGGTGCTGGTGGACAAGTCCGACCTTCACAAGGGCAAGCCCGTCAAGGCGCTGACCGAAGGTCTGACCAAGTCTGGTGGACGCAACAACAAGGGCCGCATCACGGCTCGCCGGATCGGTGGCGGCGCGAAGAAGCTGTACCGCAAGGTCGACTTCAAGCGTAACCGCTGGGACATGCCGGCGACTGTCGAGCGCCTGGAATATGATCCGAACCGCACGGCCTTCATCGCGCTGATCAAGTACGAAGACGGCCAACTCTCCTACATCATCGCGCCACAGCGCCTTGAAGTGGGTGACACGGTGGTCACGTCCAAGACGGCTGACATCAAGCCGGGCAACACGCTTCCGCTGAAGAACATCCCGGTTGGTACGATCATCCACAACATCGAGCTGAAGCCCCAGAAGGGCGCGCAGATGGTCCGCTCCGCCGGCACCTACGCTCAGCTGGTTGGTCGTGATGGCGGCTATGCCCAGATCAAGCTGACCTCCGGCGAGCTTCGCATGGTGATGGACAGCTGCCTGGCAACGGTCGGTGCCGTGTCCAACCCGGACAACATGAACCAGGTTCTCTCCAAGGCTGGCCGCAAGCGTCACCTCGGCAAGCGCCCATCGGTTCGTGGTGTTGTCATGAACCCGGTCGATCACCCGCACGGTGGTGGTGAGGGCAAGTCGTCCGGTGGACGTCACCCTGTCACGCCATGGGGTAAGAAAACCCGTGGTCCTAAGACCCGTAAAAACAAGGCTACGGATCGTCTGATCATCCGTCGCCGCAACGCGAAACGCTAAGAGGAGCCGCAAGACATGCCACGTTCTGTCTGGAAAGGCCCGTTCGTAGACGGCTATCTGCTCAAGAAAGCAGAAGAAGCGCGCGCCTCTGAAAAGCGCGTCGTGATCAAGACCTGGTCGCGCCGTTCGACGATCCTGCCTAACTTTGTCGGCCTGAACTTTCAGGTCCACAATGGCAACAAATTCATCCCGGTTTCCGTTTCCGAGGAAATGGTCGGTCACAAGTTCGGCGAGTTTGCGCCGACGCGGACCTACTATGGCCACGGTGCGGACAAGAAAGCGAAGAGGAAGTAGTCATGGCTAAAGCCAAGAATCCTCCGAAGCAGGCGTCCAACGAGTCCCGCGCTGTCCTGCGCATGTACCGTTCCAGCCCGCAGAAGCTGAACCTGCTGGCCCAGCAGATCCGCGGCCTTCCGGTCGAGCGCGCACTGGCCCAGCTGCAGTTCTCGCCGAAGCGTCCTGCCCAGGATGTCCGCAAGCTGCTGCAAAGCGCCATCGCGAACGCCGAGAACAATCACGGCCTCGACATCGACAGCCTCGTCGTTGCTGAAGCCCATGTCGGCAAGAACCTCGTGATGAAGCGCATCCGTGCCCGTGCACGTGGCCGCGCTGCTCGCATCCAGAAGCCATTTGCGCAGATGACCATCATCCTGCGTGACACCTCAGTTGAAGCGGAGGCCGCATAATGGGTCAGAAAGTAAATCCGATCGGCCTGCGTCTTGGCATCAACCGGACGTCTGACAGCCGCTGGTACGCAGATACGGCTGACTATGGCCGCCTGCTGCACGAGGACATCGCGATCCGCAAGGAAATCCGCAAGCGCCTCAAGCAAGCCGGTATCTCGAAGATCATCATCGAGCGTCCGCACAAGAAATGCCTCATCACGATCCACACGGCACGTCCGGGTCTCGTGATCGGCAAGAAGGGTGGGGACATCGAAGCCCTGCGCAAAGTGCTGTCCAAGATGACCGAGGATGAAGTCCGCGTGAACCTGGTCGAAATCCGCAAGCCGGAAATCGACGCAACGCTGATCGCTGACGACATTGCTCGCCAGCTTGAGCGCCGCGCCTCGTTCCGCCGCACCATGAAGCGCGCCATCCAGTCCGCAATGCGTCTGGGCGCTGACGGTGTGAAGATCATGGTATCCGGCCGTCTGGGCGGTGCAGAGATCGCACGTACCGAGAAATATGCAGAGGGCTCCGTTCCGCTGCACACGCTGCGCGCCGACATCGATTACGGCACCGCAGAAGCCGAAACCACCTACGGCATCATCGGGATCAAGGTCTGGGTCTACAAAGGCGAGATCATGGAGCACGACCCGATGGCTCAGGACAAGCGTCTGGAATCTTCCGGCCAGTCCCGTGCCCGTGCCAATGCAAACCAGCGCGGACCGGCCACCGGTGCGCAAGCCGCCGGAGCGTAAGAGATGCGTCAACCGAAGCGAACCAAATTCCGTAAGGCCTTCAAGGGCCAGATCCGGGGCAACTCCAAGGGCGGTACGTCCCTGGCGTTCGGCGAGTTCGGCCTGAAGGCACTCGAGCCGGAGCGGGTCACCGCTCGCCAGATCGAGGCAACCCGCCGGGCTGTCACGCGTCACATGAAGCGTCAGGGCAAAGTGTGGATCCGCGTATTCCCGGACCTGCCTGTGTCTGCCAAGCCGATTGAAGTCCGGATGGGTAAGGGTAAAGGCTCCGTCGACCGTTGGGTCGCGCGCGTCGCCCCTGGCCGCATCCTGTTCGAAATCGACGGCGTGTCTGAGGAAATCGCTCGCGAGGCCCTGCGTCTCGGCGCTGCGAAGCTTCCGATCAAGACGAAAGTCGTCAAGCGGATCGAGGGTATCTGATCATGAAAGCCCAGGATGTAAGAACGAAAAGCGTCGACCAGCTCAAGGATGAGCTCGTCAAGCTGAAGAAAGAGCAGTTCAACCTGCGTTTCCAGACGGCCACCGGCCAGCTGGAGAAAACGGCCCGAGTGAAGGAAGTCCGCCGCGACATCGCGCGTGTGAAGACGATCCTCCGCGAGAAAGCCGAAGCAGGTCAGGCGTAGGAGAGCGATCATGCCAAAGCGTATTATGGAAGGCGTCGTGGTCTCCGCCAAACAGAACAAGACCGCAATCGTCCGCGTCGAACGGACCTTCACCCACCCGGTGATGAAAAAGATCGTTCGTCGCTCGAAGAAGTATCACGCCCACGATGAGGCAAATGCCGCTGTCGAGGGTCAAACCGTAACGATCCAGGAGTGTGTTCCACACTCCAAACTGAAACGCTGGGAACTTGTGACCGGCGGGGAAGGTGACGCATGATCCAGATGCAATCAAACCTTCGCGTCGCCGACAATTCCGGCGCGCGCCGCGTCCAGTGCATCAAGGTGCTGGGTGGTGCGGGACGCCGGTATGCGTCCGTCGGTGACGTGATCGTGGTGTCCGTGAAGGAAGCAATTCCGACCGGCCGCGTGAAGAAGGGTGACGTCCGCAAGGCTGTCGTCGTTCGCGTGGCAAAAGACATCAACCGCCCGGATGGCACGACCATCCGTTTCGACACAAACGCTGCCGTACTCATCAACAACAATGGTGAGCCGATCGGTACCCGCGTGTTTGGTCCGGTTCCGCGCGAACTTCGCGGCAAGAACCAGGTCAAGATCGCGAACATGGCCCCGGAGGTCTTGTAAGATGGCTGCTAAGATCAAAAAAGGCGACACGGTTGTCGTGATCGCTGGCCGCGACAAAGGTACCAAGGGCGAAGTCCTGAAGGTGCTGGTCGATGACAATCGCGTCGTCGTCCGCGGTGTGAACGTCGTCAAGAAGCACCAGAAGCCGAGCCAGATGGATCCCGGCGGTCTGAAGTCTTTCGAAGCACCGATCCACGTGTCCAACGTGGCACACGCAGACCCGCGTGATGGCAAGCCGGTGCGTGTTGGTTTCAAAACGGATGAGCATGGTCGCAAGACACGCTTCGCCAAACGCTCAGGGGAGTCCATCGATGTCTGATGCATATGAACCCCGTCTCAAGAAGAAGTACCGCGAGGAAATCCGCGCGAAACTTCAGGAGCAGTTCAAGTATTCGAACCCGATGAAGGTTCCGAAGCTGGACAAGGTCGTGATCAACATGGGTGTCGGCGAAGCTGTTGCTGACTCCAAGAAGATCAAGTCGGCCCTGGCTGAGCTGGAGCTGATCGCGGGCCAGAAGCCTGTCGCCACCAAGGCACGCAAATCCATCGCCGGCTTCAAGCTGCGCGAAGGCATGCTGGTCGGTGCGAAGGTAACGCTGCGCCGTGAGCGCATGTACGAATTCCTTGATCGCCTCACCAATATTGCGCTGCCACGCGTGAAAGACTTCCGTGGACTGAACGGAAAGAGCTTTGACGGCATGGGCAACTACGCAATGGGCCTCAAAGAGCACATCGTTTTCCCGGAGATCAATTACGATCAGGTGGAAGATGTTCGCGGTATGGACATCATCGTCTGTACTACGGCTGAAACCAACGAAGAAGCCAAGGCACTCCTCGCCGAGTGTGGCTTCCCGTTCCGGAACTAGCGCCAGGAGATCTGCTGATATGGCAAAGAAGAGCGCAATCGAGAAGAACAAGAAGCGTCAGAAGCTTGTAGACAAGTACGCTGCGAAGCGTGCTGAGCTGAAGGCCGTCGCCATGAACGAGGATCTTCCGCTGGAAGAGCGTTTCAAGGCTCGCCTCAAGCTGGCTGAACTTCCACGCAACTCGGCAGCAAACCGGGTTCGTAATCGCTGTGAAGTGACCGGGCGTCCGCGTGGTTACTATCGCAAACTTAAGATGTCGCGGATCGCGCTGCGTGAGCTTGGCTCAAACGGTCAGATCCCCGGTCTCGTGAAGTCCAGCTGGTAAGAGAGGAGGATATCAAAGATGAACATTTCTGATCCCCTCGGTGATATGCTGACCCGCATCCGCAACGCTCAGATGCGCGGCATGTCAAAGGTTGTCACCCCGTCTTCCAAGCTTCGCATCCGCGTGCTGGAAGTCCTCATCGACGAGGGCTTCATCCGCGGCTTTACCGAAGTCGAGAAAGACGGCCACAAGAATATTGAAATCGAGCTGAAGTACTATGAAGGCCAGCCGGTGATCTCGGAGATCAAACGTGTCTCCAAGCCAGGCCGCCGGGTGTACTCTTCTGTCTCCGACATTCCGCTGGTGCGCAATGGTCTGGGCATTTCGATCCTTTCGACTTCGAAAGGCGTGATGTCTGACAATGCGGCCCGCAGCGAGAATGTGGGCGGCGAAGTGCTCTGCCGCGTATTCTAGGAGAGCTATCATGTCACGTATTGGTAAACTCCCGATCGAAATCCCGAATGGCACGACCGTCACGGTCGACGGCCAGACGATCAAGGCCAAAGGCTCCAAGGGTGAGATGTCTCTCGTCCTGTCCGAGCTGATCACGCCGAAGCTCGAAAACAACGAGCTGTCCGTCTCGCCGCGCGAAGACCTGGTTCAGGCTGCAAATGACCGCATCGAGGCTGAAAAGGCTCGTGGTCGCCGTCTGCCAACCTTCGCTGAAGCCCTGGACGCCCGCGCCCGTACGCAGTGGGGCACCGCACGTGCCCGCGCCGCGAACATCGTTGAAGGCGTGTCGAACGGTTATTCGAAGACTCTGGAACTGGTCGGGGTCGGTTATCGTGCCCAGATGCAGGGCACGGACCTGAAACTGTCGCTCGGTTTCTCGCACGACGTCATCTTCAAGGCGCCTGAAGGCATCAAGCTGGAAGCACCGAAGCCGACCGAAGTGATCGTCTCCGGCGCTGACAAGCAGGCTGTCGGTCAGACGGCTGCGAAGATCCGCGAATTCCGTCCGCCTGAGCCGTACAAAGGCAAGGGTATCCGTTATCAGGGCGAATATGTCCGCCGTAAGGAAGGCAAGAAGAAGTAAGCCCATGAAAAGCTCACGCGATAAGATGCTGCGCCGCGCCCAGCGCGTTCGTACCAAGCTCCGGAAGGTCGCTGCAGGCCGTCCGCGCCTGTCGGTTGCGCGCAGCCACAAGAATATCTCCGCCCAGATCATCGATGACGAGAAGGGCATCACGCTCGCTTCCGCGTCGACGCTGGAGAAGGACGTGCTCGGTTCGGCCAAGACCGGTGGTGACACCGCAGCGGCTGCACTGGTCGGCAAAGCGCTCGCTGAGCGTGCGAAGCAGGCTGGTGTCGAGGACGTGATCTTCGATCGCGGCGGTTACATGTTCCACGGCCGGGTGAAAGCCCTGGCAGACGCCGCCCGTGAGGGCGGTCTCAAATTCTAAGGAGAGGCCCTATGGCTGAAGAAAGAGGAAGAGGCCGCCGGAATCGCGATCGCGACGAGGAGCAGTCTGACATCGTCGACAAGCTGGTTGGTATCAACCGCGTCGCGAAGACGGTTAAAGGCGGTAAGAATTTCGGCTTTGCAGCTCTGGTCGTCGTTGGAGACCAGAAGGGCCGCGCAGGTTTCGGCAAGGGCAAGGCCCGCGAAGTTCCTGAAGCGATCCGCAAGGCAACCGAAGAAGCCAAGCGCAACATGGTTCGCGTTCCGCTTCGTGAAGGCCGCACCCTGCATCACGACGGCAAAGGCCGTCACGGCGCAGGCAAGGTGGTGCTGCGTGCAGCCCCTCCCGGTACCGGCGTGATCGCAGGTGGTCCGATGCGTGCCGTCATGGAAGTGCTGGGTGTTCAGGACGTGGTCGGCAAGTCGATCGGTTCCTCCAACCCGTACAACATGGTACGTGCAACCTTTGACGCGCTCAAAGAGCAGAACAGCCCGCGGACCGTTGCGTCCAAGCGTGGCCTGAAGGTTCAGGATGTCGTCGGCCGCCGCAATGATGGCGCGTCCGAAGCCGGCATGGCTGACGCGACGAACTAGGGAAGGGCACGAGAATGGCCAAGAGCAAACTCACTGTCCGCCAGACTGGCAGCCCGATCGGCCGCAAGCCTGAGCAGCGTCAAACCCTGATGGGTCTCGGCCTCAACAAGGTCGGCCGCACCAAGGAACTCGAAGATACGCCAGCCGTGCGGGGCATGATCCGCAAGGTGGCTCACCTGGTTGAGGTGGTTGGCGAGTAATCGCCGCCATCTGCAGCCGCACGATATCGAAAGATAGACCGATGAAACTGAACGAACTGTCTCCCGCTGAGGGCTCAACAAAGAACCGCATGCGCGTTGGCCGCGGCGTCGGCTCTGGCAAGGGCAAGACGGCTGGTCGCGGTGTCAAAGGCCAGAAGTCCCGTTCCGGCGTTGCCGTAAACGGCTTCGAGGGCGGCCAGATGCCGATCTACATGCGTCTGCCAAAGCGCGGCTTCACCGCACGCAACTCCAAGACGCATGCCTGGGTAAACCTTGGCCGTCTGGGCAAGGCGATCGACGCCGGCAAGCTGGACGCCAAGAATGTGACTGAAGAGTCGCTGGTGGCCGCTGGCCTGGTTCGCAACGTACGCGACGGCGTGCGCCTGCTGGCCAAAGGTGACGCACCAAAGAATCTGAATATCACTGTGACAGGTGCTTCAAAGGCGGCTATCGAAGCTGTTGAGAAGGCTGGCGGCAAGGTGACCGTCACGGGCCCGGCAAAAGACGCTGCTGACGAATAATCGGCGGTTTTTACCGGTAACCCCTTCACAAATACTGTTTCGCCGCCGATTTAGGCGGCGAACGCTTTTTCAGGGAGGTCAAGCGGCCCATGGCGAACGCTGCTGAACAAATGGCTCGGAACATGAATTTCCGGAGCTTTGCCAAAGCCAAGGACCTGCAGAGCCGGATCCTGTTTACCCTCGGGATCCTGCTTCTCTACCGTCTCGGAACTTTCATTCCGCTTCCGGGCCTCGACCCGTCCCAATACGCCCAGTATTTCGAAAGCCAGTCTGGCGGCCTGCTTGGCAACATGAACATGTTTGCTGGCGGCGCGGTGGAGCGTATGGGCGTCTTCGCCCTGAACGTGATGCCTTACATCACGGCCTCCATCATCATCCAGATGCTGACCGCCACCTCTCCGACGCTGGAAAAGCTGAAGAAGGAAGGCGAATCGGGCCGCAAGCAGATCAACCAATACACGCGCTACCTGACCCTCGGCTTTGCCCTGGTTCAGTCTTTTGCCATTGCGGGCGGCCTTGCCGGGTTCCGCATTGACGGCATCTCGTCCTGGTTCTTCATCCTGACCGGCGTCGTGACGCTGACCGGCGGCACCATGCTGCTGATGTGGATGGGTGAGCAGATCACTGCGCGCGGCATTGGTAACGGCATCTCGCTGATCATTTTTGCCGGCATCATCGCGGAAATGCCGAAGGCGATCTTCAACCTGATCTCCCAGGCCCGCACGACGTCTGTAAACGTCGCCTTCGTTGTGGCGATTGCCGCCATGGTGATCGCGCTGGTCGTGTTCATCGTATTCATGGAGCGCTCGCAGCGCCGACTGCTGATCCAGTATCCGAAGCGCCAGCAGGCGCATGGCGTGGCACAGGGCCAGAAGAGCTTCCTGCCGCTCAAGATCAACACATCCGGTGTTATCCCGCCGATCTTTGCGTCCGCGATCCTGATGCTGCCGCTGACGGCTGTTGGCTTCCTGGGTGGTAACCCGGCGGATGCCGAAGCGACCGGCGCCATGAGCGGCGTTCTGGGCTGGCTGGCAACGAATTTCGCGCCGGGCTCGTGGACCTACATCGTGTCCTATGGCGCGATGGTGATCTTCTTTGCCTTCTTCTACACCTCCATCATGTTCAATCCTGAGGAGACGGCGGACAATCTGCGCAAGTATGGCGGATTCATCCCCGGCATCCGCCCAGGCTCGAACACGGCGGCCTATATCGACTATGTTTTGACCCGACTGACGACCATCGGTGCGCTGTACCTGATGTTCGTCTGTATCCTTCCTGAACTCCTGCGGCGATATTTCCCAGAGATACCTTTCTATATCGGCGGTACTTCTCTTCTGATCGTTGTGTCTGTTACGATGGATACAGTTACGCAAATTCAGTCGCATTTGATCGCGCACCAGTATGAGGGCATGATCAAGAAGTCGAAACTCGGGGGTCGTAAGAGATGAACCTAATTCTGTTCGGGCCGCCAGCGGCCGGGAAGGGCACGCAGGCGAAACGACTGGTGGAGGAGCGCGGCTTCGTCCAGCTGTCTACCGGAGATATGCTTCGCGCAGCACGTGCCTCCGGCTCCGAGCTCGGAGAAAAGGTTGCCAAGATCATGGATGAGGGTGGCCTGGTCTCCGATGAGATCGTGATCGCCCTGATTGATGAACAACTCGAAGTCCAGGCCGGTGCGCCCGGCTTCATCTTTGACGGTTTCCCGCGCACAGTCGGCCAGGCAGATGCTCTGGACCGCCTGCTGGAATCGCGTGGCAACGCCGTCAATCGCGTGATCCGCATCCTTGTCGATGACGACAAGCTGCTGGCGCGTGTCACCAAGCGGTTCGAGGAACAGGGCCGCAAGGATGACAATCCAGAGACGTTCTCGAAACGGCTCGAAAAATACTATGAGGATACCGCGCCATTGGTGCCGATTTATGCCGAACGTGGCATCCTTGTAGAAGTCGACGGAATGGGCTCTATCGAGGCGGTTGCTGCCGCAATCGACGCGGCCCTGAAAGAGACGGCTTAAAGCTGGGATTCCGCGGTTGACGCGTTAATTTCCATCGCTATAAGCCTGTTTTCTTAGCTTTAGGCTTAATCGCCGGCGCGCAGGACGGACCTTTTCCGGCTTGGCGCGCTCTTTATGTTTTGAACAGTCCGCTTGAGGAGAACCGGCCTTGGCCCGTATTGCAGGCGTAAATATTCCGACCAACAAGCGCGTTGAAATCGCGCTGCGGTACATTCATGGCATCGGTCCCGCCATGGCTCGCGAAATCATCGAGAAGGTCGGCGTCGATTCGACCCGCCGGGTGAGCGATCTGACGGACGCTGAAGTCATCAAGATCCGTGAAACCATCGATGCTGACTATCTGGTTGAGGGTGACCTTCGCCGCGATACGTCGATGAACATCAAGCGCCTCATGGACCTCGGTTCCTATCGTGGCCTGCGTCACCGTCGCAAACTGCCGGTTCGTGGCCAGCGTACCCACACCAACGCCCGCACCCGCAAGGGTCCGGCCAAGCCGATCGCCGGCAAGAAGAAATAGGGATAGTCTTCAATGGCTCGTGAAACGACCCGCGTCCGCAAGAGAGAGCGTAAGAACATCACCTCTGGTGTGGTTCACGTGAACTCCAGCTTCAACAACACCATGGTCACCATCACGGATGCCCAGGGCAACACGATTTCGTGGTCGTCCTCCGGCATGATGGGCTTCAAGGGTTCGCGTAAGTCGACCCCTTATGCGGCTCAGATGGCGGCTGAGGATGCTGCGAAGAAGGCCATGGAGCACGGCCTGCAGACGGTTGAAGTCAGCGTGCGTGGCCCAGGTTCTGGCCGTGAGAGCGCCCTGCGTGCGCTTCAGGCTGCTGGCCTGACCGTGACCGCGATCCAGGGCACGACGCCAATCCCGCACAATGGATGCCGCCCGCCGAAGCGCCGCCGCGTCTAGTTCGTTTTTTCCCGGCGGCGCAATTGCGCGCCGCCTGTCTCACTTCTGAGGATCCGTCGCCCATGGCAGACATTGAAGCCACCAACGTCAACGACCGTAACTGGAAAGTGCTGATCCGTCCGAACCGTCCTGTCGTTCAGGCCGGATACGATGCGAAGCGCAAGGCGAAGCTCGTGATTGAGCCGCTTGAGCGTGGCTACGGCACGACCCTCGGCAACGCGCTGCGCCGCGTTCTGCTGTCGTCCCTCCAGGGTGCTGCGATCATTGGCGTTCAGATCGACAACGTCGTTCACGAATTCTCCGCGATCCAGGGTGTTCGCGAAGACGTCACGACCATCGTGCTGAACCTCAAGCAGGTCGCCATCTTCATGGAAAGCGACACGCCGAAGCGCATGGTGCTGAAGGCAAAAGGTCCGGGCGAAGTGAAGGCTGGTCAGATCGAAACGTCTGGCGACACGAAAATCCTGAACCCAGATCTCGTGATCTGTACGCTTGATGATGGCGCTGAAGTCCGCATGGAATTCACCGTTGCGACCGGCAAGGGCTATGTCCCGGCTGAGGCGCACCGTCCGGAAGACGCACCTATCGGCTATATTCCGATTGATGCGATCTACAGCCCGGTCCGCCGCGTGGGCTATCAGGTTGAAGACACCCGTGAGGGAACGGTCCTCGACTATGACAAGCTGACCCTCGACATCGAAACCGATGGCGCGGTCACGCCGGAAGATGCTGTGGCCTATGCCGCGCGCATCCTGCAGGACCAGCTGCAACTGTTCATCAACTTCGAAGAGCCGACCGTTGATACGGGCACGCAGACCGAAGAAACCGATCTCGGCTTCAACCCGGTCCTGCTCAAGAAGGTCGATGAGCTTGAACTGTCTGTTCGCTCGGCAAACTGCCTGAAGAACGACAACATTGTTTACATTGGTGACCTCATCCAGAAGTCCGAAGCAGAGATGCTGCGCACGCCGAACTTCGGCCGCAAATCCCTGAACGAGATCAAGGAAGTCCTCGCCGGTCTTGGCCTGCACCTCGGCATGGAAGTGCCGGACTGGCCGCCGGAAGACATCGAAGGCCTCGCCAAGAAATACGACGACCACCTCTAGCCCACTGAGTAATCGGGGGCCTGACCACCTCCTTAAGGAACACGACAATGCGCCATCGCCTTGGATACCGCAAACTGAACAAGACGACATCGCACCGCAAGGCGATGTTCGCGAACATGGCTGCCAGCCTCATCGAGCATGAGCAGATCGTGACCACCCTTCCGAAGGCGAAGGAAATGGCTCCGCTCATGGACAAGCTGGTGACCCTCGCCAAGAAGGGTGACCTGACGGCCCGCCGCCAGGCGCTCGCGAAAGTCCGCAATGAGGACGCTGTCCGCAAGCTGTTCGACGTCATGGGCGAGCGCTACAAGGACCGTAACGGTGGTTACACCCGCGTTCTGAAAGCTGGCTATCGTCACGGTGACAACGCACCGGTTGCTGTTCTGGAACTGGTCGACCGCGACGAGAGCGCAAAGGGCGCCGCTGATCGTGCGCGTCACGAAGCTGAACTGGAAGCGATGGACGACTAAGTCCGGGCTTACCTGCCAGAATTACAAAAAGCCCCGGACAGAAATGTCCGGGGCTTTTTCGTTTCAATTCCATAATGTGTTTGTCGGGCGCCGCTCATCCTTCCGGTTGGAGGATTTTCCGGGTTTCGGGTGCATGACAGGTGTTTCCGGCGGCCGTAGTCTATTCCCGGAAGACGTGGGACAGAGAGTCTGACAGAGGTTTTACCAGGTACGACAAGACATTCCGGCTCTCTGTTTGCAAACTGGCCTCGACAGGCATTCCAGGAAGCAGATCAAGAGCTGCACTGGACTCTCCCGACAAGGTGATAACAGCCTCGAAAAAGCTGGCACCGGTCACCGGGTCTGTTTTGGCATCAGCAGACAATTGGGCAATCTGACCGACGACTTTAGGCGTCTCTGATTGGTCGAATGCCGGAAATCGGAGGAAGGCTTTCTGGCCCACCGACACGCGATCGATATCAGATGGCCTCACCTTGACTTTCGCAACCAGGCGGTCGCCTTCGGGAACGATGAACATGAGGGGGTCAGAGGCCACGATCACACCCCCGACAGTATGAGCCCGCACGCCAATGACCCGGCCGCTGCGGGGCGCGCGGATGACCAGTCTTTCTTGCCTGTCCAGGTCGGCGTTCAATTGCTCTGACAGCACGTCGATATTTTTCTGCGTCTCCGTCAGAAGTGACAGAATTTGTTCTGTTCTTTGCTGGGACAGTCCGATCAGTTCGTTTCGCGTCTCTCCGATCCGTACCTGTGTCGCGGCAATGTCAGAGCCGAGCGACTGAATCGCGCCCACAAGGCTTGCGCGTTCGCGTTTCAACGCCAGAACGCGCACCACGCTGGCATTTCCCTTACTGACCAAGGCCTCAAAGCGGACGATCTCGTCGTCAAGCAGGCTCTGTTGATCTTCCAGAGCCGCCGTTTGACGCCGCATGCCCTCAATTTGTGCCTGCAATTGCCGGATGCGCTGGTCCAGGATTTCGCTCTGGGTTTTCCATGAGTCCTGTCGTGTACGGAAGAGAGACGTTTGCAGCTCCAGTGCAGACGACATCTGAGGTGTGTCATGGAGCACAGAGAAGCCTTGGCGGAGCGTCAGCGTGTTGCCTCCGTCCCGTTCTGCGATCAACCGAGCCTCTGTGGCGAGCAAGTCAATCAGTCTCGATTCAGTGGCCCGGGTGGCTGCTTCTACAACCGTGCCGTCGAGGGAAATCAGGACCTGCCCTTGTGTTACGCTGTCAGCTTCACTGACATGGACGGCTTTCACTATCCCGCCTTCCAGATGCTGCACGGCTTGCTGATTACTTTCGACAGTGATCTGCCCTCGGGTCAGGACTGCGCCCTCAAAAGGGGCAAAAATTGACCAGCACGCGAGACCACCGAACACAAGGCACACGATTAGCCAACCGGCGCGGGCGGATCGCACGGCAGCTCGCCGGGCCTGAACGGCACGGTCTGGAGGAGAGGGCAGGACGTCAGTTATGGGACTCTCCCCGTGTGCCGACTGAGTGTACCTTCAGGCCTGGCTGGCGCGAAGAAATCTCACGAAGGATTTCATCTTTTGGTCCGAACAGTTTCATCTCTCCGACTTCCAGAAGAAGCAATTTGGTGCACTGACGCAAAAGGGCTGGCCGATGGGCCACAATGATTGTGGTCGCCTGGCGTGCCTTCAGTCCGGCGATCGCTTCCTGCAAAGCGGCTTCGCCATCCGTGTCCAGATTCGAATTGGGCTCATCCAGGATCACCAGAGCTGGAGCGTTATAGAGGGCTCTTGCGAGTCCGATACGCTGGCGTTGTCCTGCGGATAAGTATGTGCCTCCTTCGCCGACATCGGTATCATAGCCATCCGGCAGGGCCAGGATCAGTTCGTGGCATGCGGCGGCGTGCGCAGCGGACAGAATGGCATCGGCCGGGGCATCGGGATCAAATCGGCAGATATTGTCACGGACTGTGCCCGACAGCAGGTCGGTTTGCTGCGGCAGATATCCTGTTTGCTGGCCGCGGCGGACCGGGTCGAGTGTCGCAATGTCAGCACCGTCCAGGCGGATCACACCGTGCGCTGCCGGCCAGATTCCGGTCAAAAGCTTGGCCAGTGTGGACTTGCCAGCTGCGCTGGGGCCGAGAACGCCAAGAACATCGCCTGGCGAAAGCGAAAAGGACAGGTTCCGGAGCACGGGACGGGCTGCCCCGGGTGGGCCGGCGTGTAGTGCGTCGACCGATACTTGTCCTTTCAGGGGCGGCAGGGCCATTGGCTGCATATCAGGTGCGGCGCGGCTCACGGCGATTGAAAGTGCCTGCCAAGCACTGCGGGCGGATACGATCGACTGCCATTGACCGACTATTTGTTCGATGGGGGCAATCGCGCGGCCCATCAGGATCGACGCGGCGATCATTTCTCCGGGCGTGGAAGAGCCATCGGAACTGGTAATTACAAGCCAGGCGCCGATGCCAAGGATTGCGGATTGCAGGAAAAGCCGGAACGCCTTTGTGAGAGCAGCGAAGCCGCTGAGGCGGTTACGAGAGCTGAACAGGCTTGAATCGGAGGCATCGAATACTTGCCTCCAGCGCGCTTTTACCTGATCGCGCATGCCAAGCGCGTCTATGACTTCGACACTCCTGACCATTTCTCCTGCTCTCTGGCGCGCAAGTCGCTCCAGCGTGGCGTTCTCTTCCAGCAGTTTGGACGACAGGACCTGGTTCAGGACACTCAGCCCGAACAGGACCACAGCCCCGAACAACGCCCACAAGCCGAACAGCGGATGGAGCAGGAACAGGACGATCAGAAATATCGGACTCCAGGGCGCATCAAACAAACCCGTCAGAGCCGGGCTGGCAATAAAGCGCCGGATCAGCCGCAAGTCCCGCAGCGGCCGGTCGGTCGCCTTGCCGGGATGGGAAACGCTGAGGTCAAGGGCAGCATCAGCCGAAAGGTCTCCCAACGAGGCCTCGAAGCGGGATGCTATGGCATTGAACAAGGTGGCCCGGATCCATTCGAGCGCGCCCCACGCCGTGTAGAGCACCAGCATCAACAGGGTGAGTGCAGCCAGCGTCGGGACAGATTGTGAATTGAGCACGCGGTCATAGACCTGCAGCATGTACAGGGGGCCAGTCAGCATCAGGAGGTTTGTAAACCAACTGAACAGACCGATTTGGATGAATGTTGCACGCGCCTGTGCCAGTGCGGCGAACAGCTCGCGCTCCGGGAAGGTATGTCGGGTGGCCGGGCCGGAGACGGCTGGTCCCTGATCGGTCATCATGTGTGTCCCTTTGACGCCATACTGGCATATCCGTTGGGCGTTTTGCCAGTATCGCAAATTTTGTGCCGCCCGCGCCGGCTCGGGGGGCAGGCGCGCGCAAGGTTCACGTTTTTCGTGTTGGGTCCGGTGCGGTCTGGTCAAAACTCTCCTCTTGGGAGATGTTGTTTGACAGATTGGGACAAAACCAATGGCTATGTGCCGGGACAATCTATGGGTGTAGGAATATGGATGAGACGCTTCCCTCGTGGGTCGGTACCGACCTGATCGAGAACGGAGATTTTGAAGACAACCCTGTTACGGGGGCGTCGGGCTGGGGTCTGTTCGATGCGATCCCGGGCTGGATTGCGATCCAGGGGGATCTCGAGATCCAGAAGGGGGAGAATGCGGTTTCAGACCTGGGCGCTGCGGGCAATGGTCTGGTTGAACTGGCGGGCCGGGAGAACTCCGGTATCCAGCAGACAGTGACGGTGGCGGAGGGCCAGGAGGGGATCTACCTTCTGAGCCTGGACCATGCGCGGCGCCGGGATGACAACTGGGTCGCGAGCTTTGACGTGCTTGTTGATGGGGTGGTTGTCGCCTCGGTTGATACGAGCGTGCCGGGCAGCGTGCAGCAGTTCGAGCTGGAAGTTGCGCTGACGGAAGGGGACCACACGATCGCCTTTGTGGAGACGAGCCGCAATGACGGGCGTGGCACGCTGATCGACAATGCCTCGCTGGTCGCCACGGGAGAGCCTTTGCCACCGCCGCCCTCTGCGGACACATTGTCGTTTTCAGACGAAGCGGATGGCCGTCTGGTCGATCTGGGAAATGGCAGTTGGTCGATTCCGCTCAAATTTCTTCCGCTCGGTGACTCGATCACGTACGGGATCGAGATCGGGCCTGCACAAGCAAATGATACGAGCCTGGGCGGATATCGGGATGACCTCTGGCAAAGTTTTGTCGCACAGGGCATTCTGATCGACTATGTCGGACGTCAGACGACCGGCCCTGACAGTCTGCTGGATCAGAATCACGAAGGCACGCCGGGAATCCGGGCAGACCAGATTGCGAACTATCTGGCGGCCCAGCTGCCCAGCTTAGCACCGGATGTCGTCTTGTTGATGGCAGGCACGAACGACTCCTATCAGCAAGTGTCCAATGCGGGCGAGACCACGCCGCAGGATATCGAACGTATCATCAACATCATTCTTGCAGAAAATCCGGATGCCCAGATCTTTGTGTCTACTATGCTGCCGCAGGATCCGGTGAATCCGCGGAATGCAGAGGCGTTGCCCGGAGTGGCGGTGGCCAATCAGGGAATTATGGATCTTGTGGACCGGTTGAATGCGGACGGCCTGACCAACATCCACTTGGTGGACATGAGTGACCTGTCCCTCGACCTGATCAGCGATGTCGGCCCGGACAACCGGAATGATGATGGTCTACATCCGACCGATGAGGGCTATACGGAAGTTGCGAGCCGTTGGTATGACGCGATCAATCAAGCCTTTGCAGATCTGGGGCTCGTCCTGGAAGGGGAAGGAAACGCTATCGATTCCATCATCCAGAATGTCATCGGGTCAACCGGGAACGACTATCTTATCGGAGATGCGCGGGACAATGACCTCAACGGCCTGGCCGGCAATGACATTCTCGATGGCGGGGCAGGGAATGATTCATTGACCGGCGGTTTCGGCCGGGACCTGTTCCGCGTATCCGAAGGGAACGACGTGATCACGGATTTTGATCCGTCATCAGACTTTATCGATCTGGAAGGGACAGGTTTTACGTCTTTCTCGGAGATTTTGGCCGCCGCCGAACAGCAAGGCTCAGATGTCGTCTTGTTTGGTGACGTTGCAGAGATGGGTAATTTGACGCTGGAAGGCGTTTTGCTGTCGGATTTGTCAGAAGGCCATTTTCTGTACGATTCCGGTGACACGGCAACCAGCGCCGTGATGATGGCGTCGTCCTCCGGCAACACCATGACTGCCGTTTCCTATCCGGGCGAGGCGGAAACACTTGGAGAGGTTGTTGCGCTGTACAATGATGCGGATTGGTTTGATGCCGACGGTGGCTCGCGCGACTCCATCATGGATGACGGCGATTCCGGGGATTTGTCAGATAATGGAATGGATGACTATTCCCAGCCGCAGATCTGGGACGCCTGGACCTGACGAGGCCCTGCTTCGCTTGATGAAGGCTGGGCGACTGTCAGCCACACATCCAAGGTGTATCGACGTTCCGTGACGGGCCACGAAGGCAGGGCGGAAAACGTCATGCGGGTTTCCCGAAGCCCCCTGTATGTAAATCGTTCTATGATCCATCCGGACCCCGGACCGAAACGTCCGGGGTTTTTTGGTTTTGGGGCGGTGCCCCAAAGAAACTGTCATGCTGCGCAGGTAGGCGAGGGGAGGTTCGCCCACTCACTCGCCCCGGAGACGCTTCATGATTCGCCTGCCTCACTCCCTTCGCCCGCCAGCTCCATTGCTGCTGGCATCTGCCGCAATTGTTCTGTCCGCCTGCACCAATGCTGCGCCAGTAGAGCCAGTTGCGGCCGCAACGCCGCCCTCGGCCGAGTCGCAGTCGACTCAGGACCTCGGCTTCACCATTGCTGTGCTGCCGGACACGCAGAATTATCTCGATTACACGCACCAGACAGCAGAGGGCTTTCCGTTCGATGCCAACGAATTGTTCCTGGAGCAGATGCAGTACATCGCCGACAATCTGGAAAGCCAGGGCGGTGACATTGCTTTCGTCACGTCGCTCGGCGATGTCTGGCAACACCAGACGCTGGCGATGGATCCGGCGCATGCGGCGCGAGGCTTCGAGGCCGTTCCCAATCCGATCATGGCGAGCCACCTTGCACCGAGCGACAAGACACTGACCGTCGAAATGCCGAAAGCGCATGAAGGCTTCAGCCTGATTGCCGGAAAGACGCCGTTCTCCGTCGTACCGGGCAATCACGATTATGATGCCATGTGGACGGATTCAAAGTTTCCCCCCAAGGCCAAGAGCCCGGCGGAGGTCGACCTCAACGATTTGGCAGGATCACTCGGTGTGCTGCATCCGGGCGGGCTGGAGAATTTCCGGTCCGTGTTTGGGGCAGACACAGAATTCTTCAAGGACAAGCCCTGGTATGTGTCCAGCCATGATGGCGGGGCGGACAGCGCGCAGATCTTTGAAGCGGGCGGATACCGCTTCCTGCATATCGGCCTTCAGTTCGATCCGCCGAATGACACGCTCGCCTGGGCCGCTTCGGTAATCGAAGCTTATCCCGGCCTGCCGACCATCATCTCGACGCATGATTACATGAGCAAGGAAGGCGAGCGTGTGCCGAACGCCATCGTTGATGGTCATGCTGTCGATCCGGTTCACAACACACCGCAAATGGTGTGGGAGAAACTGATCAGCCAGAATGAGCAGATCTTCCTCGTGCTGTGCGGTCACCAGCACGGACAGGCTTGGCGTGTGGACGACAATGCCGCCGGTCGCAAGGTCTGGCAGGTACTGGCGGACTATCAGGACCGGGGGCAGACCGCGATCGCGGCTGGTGTGGAGTCCGCCTGGCCGGTGGGCATCGGCGATGGATGGATGCGTTTGATGCGCCTTGAGTTTGATGGCGAGACGCCGCTCATGCGCGTGAAGACCTATTCCACACACTACAGGAAGCTGAGCCGCGAAACCGAGCAATATGCAGACTGGTACAAGCCCGGCGAGCAGCCGCACCTGTCTGATGAGGCATTTCACGACGAAGACGATTACGTCATCGAGCTTTCCGATTTTGTTGATCGGTTCGGGCAAAGCGCCCGCGTTACGGCCGACTAAAACCGCTTGTTTCCTGCAATAACATCAGCCTCCGGAATTTATTTTTCGGAGGCTTTTCAATTTTTCACCTTGACGTCTCATTACGCCTCCATCATAAGGCGCCCTCAATCCAATCAGGGAGCGGACCGATGAAACGGCCACTACCAAGTTTCGAGATAGCTGAACGCAGGCCTTTCCAGGGCTGCGATGGCTTTCGTATGGAGGTGATTGGATAGGGCTGATTGTCAGCCTGGGGACCAATTTCGGTCTTATGCCGCCCTCCGCGCGATTTCGCCCGGAGGGTTTTTTTGTCTTTCGAACCCGAAGGAGCCGCGTGGAGGGCTTGTCTGGAGGAGCTTTTTGAAACGAAGCTTGGAGAGATGAGTAATTTTGAAGTGATCGAGACAAGTGCTGGTGGGCGCATCAAGGCGTGGGTCAAAGGTGTGCCTGTGGAACCGCAGGCGCGCGAACAGCTGGAAAATGTTGCGGGCCTGCCCTTCATTCACAGCCATCTGGCCGTGATGCCGGATGTGCATTTTGGACGGGGCGCAACGGTTGGATCCGTAATTCCGACCAAGGGCGCGATCATTCCGGCAGCTGTGGGTGTAGACCTCGGGTGCGGGATGATGGCGATCCGGACCAGCTTGACGGCCAATGACCTGCCGGACAGCTTGTCGGCAATCCGTAGCGAGATCGAACGCAAGGTGCCGGTTGGCAATGGGCGTCGGGGGAGCCACAAGGAAACCCCGGCACGTGCGGCAACCGCCTTGCGGGCATCCGGCATGGCAGACCGCCTGGACGTGATCCTGAAGAAGCACAAGCGAATCCAGCGTACGGCTTTCGCCAAGCAATTGGGGACGCTGGGTGGCGGAAACCACTTTATCGAGCTGTGCCTGGATGAAGCGGACCGTGTCTGGGTCATGCTCCACTCCGGATCCCGGGGAACCGGGAACATCCTCGGGTCCTACTTCATCCGGGAAGCACGCGAAGCGCTCGAGAAGCGTGTGCTCGGCTATCATGTGCCGGACAAGGACCTTGCCTTCTTTGTGGAAGGGGAAGAATTGTTCGACGACTACACCTATGCTGTCAGCTGGGCGCAGGACTATGCCCGCCTGAACCGAGAGGTGATGATGGACCGCGTGCTGTTCGCCTTGCGGGAGTTCTTCCCCAGCTTCACGCTGGAGAAGGAAGCCGTAAACTGTCACCACAATTATGTGGAGCGGGAGCGGCATTTCGGTGCGGACATTTGGGTGACCCGCAAGGGCGCTGTCCGGGCCGGGAAGGATGAGCTGGGGATCATTCCGGGATCGATGGGGGCAAAGTCCTTCATCGTGCGCGGAAAGGGGAACGCGGACTCGTTCTGTTCCTGCTCTCATGGTGCCGGGCGCGCCATGAGCCGTACGGAAGCCAAGCGTCGCTTCTCCCTGGAGGAGCACGCTCAGGCTACGGATGGAGTCGAGTGTCGCAAGGATGCTGGCGTGATTGACGAAACACCGATGGCCTACAAGGACATCGATGCGGTCATGGCCGCGCAGACAGATCTTGTGGAAGTGGTTCACACACTGAAACAAATTGTTTGCGTCAAAGGTTGACAACATGTCGCAGCCTCGTCTATACGCCCAATTCCAGTCTGACCATTCGTTCGTTAACGGATGGTCAGACATTTTAACCGGAAGAACCGAGATGAAGCCAGGTTGTAGAAATACAAACAGCTCCTCGCAGATGCGGGGAGTGCCGTCAGCGGCGCCCGCGCAGTGGCCGGTCGCCTCCTGAGATCGACAATATCTGAACTTCGATGATCCAGAGCTGAAGAGATCAGCGCTCGGATCGTATGAAAGGAGGTGGATCATGGGCGCGCCCATGACCCGCGCTGGCGTCTTGCTGTTTGGCAAGCCGTCCGCAGCGACGCCCTTGCTCGGCCATGTGGCCGGGCTCCACGCTGAACGGATCGCCCGTTTCTGGCCTGCACCGCATGGAGGGTTCCTGACCCTTCCCACGGCGCGGCGCCATGCGGCGGCTATCCTGCTGGAGCGCCGCTGGAACAGTTCCGCCGATGATGGCGTGGACATTGTTCACGCGGTGGAGCGTGCCCGCGACGCGGATTTGGCTCGCATCCTGATGGATGGCGAGGCCCCCGGTGGCCTGATGAAGGCGCTGGGGCGTATCGGAGAAACTCTTTGGGAAGCAGGCGCTTATGCCAATCTCCTGAAGCTGTTTGCCGATCCGGAATCGGTGAAGGTCCTGCGGCATATGCCGCGGATTGAAGCCAGCCGCCTGGGCCTGATCGCGCAGGTTCCTGCTGCGCTCCGCGTGCCGGGCATTCTGGCAAACCTGCCGGATCGTCCGGTGGCTGTGGAAGACCTGGGAGAGGCGTACCGCCTTGCCCTGCGTATCCATGGCAACGAGGAGGCGGCCCGTATTGCGCAGCGATGGAGCCGGGCAACCAGCCCTGTCGCCCTGTTCGACATGGCCGCCGAAGCGCTGCAACCGGCTGAGTTTGGCCGGGTTCTGGTGCCGCCAGCGTTGCCGGACTGGTTCAAGCCGGTCCGTACACGCAAGGCCCTGAACGAGATCGCACTGGAGTTTCGCAACTGTTTGCGCGACTTCGCGGCCGATCTCGCAATGGGCCGGATGGCGGTCTACGCAGTGCGCAAATCGTCCAGCCCGCCTGTGGCCCTGACCCTGCGCCAGGACGCCGCCGGCTGGCGGCTCGCGGAAGCCCTGCTGCGGGACAATGATGACCTGAGTGACGCGCACTTGCGGAGCCTGGTCGATGTTCTGGCGGCATCCGGTATCCGCACCGGCGAGTCGGCCTGGAAGCTGGCAGACAGGCTGCACAGCCATGTCTGTCCGGATTGCGGGCCGGCGCATGTGCCGCCGCGCAACACCTGGCGGGAGCGCCTCGCGCTGGGGTCCCTCTGGGACTAGAGGGAACTGCGTGTCGCATCTGGCGCCCCCGGGCCGAAAGGTCTGGGGGCGTTTCCATTTGTGACGCGCGCGTCATCGGTGTAGTCTCCGGCAAAACATAAGGGAGAGACAGACATGGCCGACGGGCACGAAATGGGCGACCGCGCGAAATTCCGGGAAATGTTGGAAGGCACGAAGGAAGACTGGGA
>ENA-OWNT01001618-OWNT01001618.1-seawater-metagenome-genome-assembly--contig:-NODE-1618-length-27321-cov-4.192519_pt1 | contig 27321 bp, 17 predicted proteins | sample MGYA00238136_ERZ651165 | MGnify/ENA primary metagenome ERZ651165 (study PRJEB26861, sample SAMN08777766) | seawater metagenome | isolation source: coastal seawater | place: USA: Florida | collected...
GGCGTTGGTCGGCCCGCGTGGTTGACCTGGAGATTACGGGCTTCGTTCCTTTCATCTCGACGGCCAGCCTGCGCGGGCCAGTTCGAGGCCCCGCCGCTACACGGCTCCGAGACCTCCCCACGAACCTGCGGTCCTCGGAGACGATCTGGGTCGCCTACGGCGGATTCGGCATGGATCTGGCGCTGCAGCTGCGGCCGACACGCCAGCTCCCACAGCGCCCAGCACAGCCCGTTCGCCGTGGTCTCGTGCCCGGCGAGGAGCATGGTGACCACCTCGCTGACGATGGCGTCGTCGGGCAGGTCGCTGGCGAGGAGCCGGCCGAGCAGGTCGTCGTGGTCCTTCCCGCTGGACCGACGACGTGTAAGCAGTGCTTGCACCACATCGACCAGGTCTTGTTTCGCGCGGCGCCAGCGGGCCGGGGGCCCCACGGGCAGTCGGGTGTCGGGGCGCAGCACGGGGATGGCCAGCAGCACGCGGTAGGCCTCGAGGGCGGCGGACAGCGCCTGGTCGACGCGCTCGGCCTCGTCGCGCAGCCCGTCGCTGAACAGCGTCACGCAGGCCACCTCCAGCGTCAGGCGCATCATCTCGTGGCGCAGGTCGACCTCGTGGCCCCAGCGGTCCACCACGCTGGCCGTGATCGTGGCCATCTGGCGCGCGTAGCGGCGGTAGTGCTCCTTGGTGAAGGCGGGCTGCACGATGCGGCGTCGGGCCTTCCAGGTGGCCCCCTGTGTGGTGAGCACCGAGCCGCCCAGCAGCGCGCGGAGCAGGCGCTGTCCCCGGGTCTCCTTGGGGAAGTCGCCGGGCCGCGTCACGAGCATCTCGCGGGCGGCCTCGCCCTGCACCGCCACGTAGTTGCCCAGCGGGCCGAAGGGGAGGCGCACGACCTGTTGGCCGGTCGCCGCGATCTCCTCGAACAGCCGCAGCGGGTCGGTCTGGGCCTGCCAGAAGCGCGTGATGGGCCCGCCGGAGAGGGTGAGCGGGGACGTGACCGAGCGCGGTGTGATCATGGTGCCTCCTTGCTTCTTGAAGGTTATGCGAGTCATCGCTCGCATTCACATCGCGTTCCGCTGGAGGCTTCGTGTACGACGACCCTGCCGCACAACCGAGGAAGATCCCTACTCAGGCGCGATCGAAGCGGCTGGTCGCGTCGATCCTCGAGGCCACCGCTCGTGTTTTGCGCACCGAGGGAGCGCGCGCGGCCTCCACCAACCACGTGGCGAAGGTGGCGGGGGTCTCGGTGGGCTCGCTCTACCAGTACTTCCCCAACAAAGACTCGCTGATCCTGGCGCTCGCCCATGAGCACAGCCGCGACCAGATTGCTCGCCTGGCGGTGCTGCTGCAGGAGGCGCCCTTGGCGGCCGACCCGGCCGAGCTCGCCCGGCGCTACGTGGCGGCGTCCATCGCGGTGCACAAGGAAGACCCTGCGCTGCACCTCGCGCTCACCACGGCCATGGTCACCCAGGGGCTCGGTCGCGCGCTGGCCGATCACCGCGCCGCGCGGGAGCTGGTGCAGTCCTACCTCGAGGCCCACACCCACCAGCTCGACGTGCCCCACCCGCGCCACGCAGCCTGGATCCTGGTCACCACGGTCGACATGCTCATCCACACCGCCCTGTTCGAAGACCCCGCCCTGCTCGACGACCCGTCCCTCGAGGAGGAGATCGTGCGGCTGGTGGTGCGCTACGTCGGGGCCACGGGAGGCAGCGTGGCCGGTGAGGGCTGATCGCCGGGTCAGCCGCTGCCGATGCCGCCGAGGGGCACCACGCCCGGCATGTGGGCCTCGACGTCGATGCCCAGGTGGTCGAGGATGCCGGCGTAGAGGTTGTTGTAGGCAGGGATCTCGCCGTTGGCGTCGAGGGCGCCGGTGACCAGGTTCACCGGCTCGGGGGACTGCCGATCGTCGGTCTGCCCCAGGCGACGGCCGCCCACCGTGCCGCCACCGACGAGCAGGGTGGCGAGCAGGGGCCAGTGGTCTTTGCCGTTGGTGCGGTTGAGCTGCAGGCTGCGGGTCATCTCCGAGGAGACCACCACCAAGGTGTCGTCGAGGATCCCGAGGTCGCGCATGCGGGTCAGCATCCGACCCAGCGACCCGAACAGGTTGTCGTTGATCCCGCTCTGGTCGGAGTTGTTGTCGTGGGTGTCGAAGTAGTACTGCGAGTCGACGAGAACCGACCGTGCCCAGCCCCCGGCGATCAGGTCGACGGCGAGATCGAGGTTGTCGTCGGCACGTCCGGGAGCCCGGTCGAACAGGGTGGCCAGCTCGGTGCGGTGCTGCCGCAGCTGCTCCAGGCGGTCGATGGCGTCGGACAGATCGACGGGCCAGCGCTCGAGGGGGGCCTCGACGGTGCGGGCCTGGGCGCGGCGGCGGAGGTATTCCTCGACGAGGTGGTCTTCGACCGGATCGGTGGCGAGGTTCTTGCCGAGCCCCTCCTCGCCGGGCCGCAGCAGCGTGCGTAGCTGCCAGTTCGCGCCGGCCCGGGAGGTGGTGGTGCCGTAGGCGCCGTGGAAGGCCCAGCCCGACAGGTCGATGGCGCCGAAGGGCTCGGTGACCTCGGTGTGGTGACCGAGGATCGACACCAGATCGGGCTTGCTGCGGTCGGTGCCGCCGGTGAGCAGTCGCAGGCGGTTCGGGTAGTGGGCGATGCCGCCGATGGTGACGCCGACGATCGACAGCACCTGGGGCCCCCAGTCCTCGAAGAAGCGGAGCACCTGGGGGCGCTGCACCTCGTTGACGGCGACGCGGTGGCCATGGATCGTCTCCATGGACTCCACCTCGCCCGGCTCGCGGGGGCCCGGGTCGTCTTCGGGGCCGTGGATGTCGGGGTTCCCCAGCTTCGGATCGAAGGTGTAGGTGGGGTCCCAGGCGCCGTGGGCGTAGACGTAGATCAGGCGCTTGCGCGAGGCGGTGCCCGAGGCGCGGGCGATGCCGCGGGGAAGGGCACCGAGGGTGCACAGGCCGGCTCCGGACCACAGCAGCTGGCGACGGGAGAGCACGGCCACCTCAGTACGTCAGGGTGGAGGGATCGAGGAACAGCGCCCGGAGCGTGATGCGCCACGCCTCCTCCGGGTCGCCCGTGAGCGCGAGCGCCTGCTCGTGCAGCCACCACAGCTCGTCGACCAGCGGGTGGTGGGGGTCGACCTGCTGCCCGGTGGTGCGGGTGGCGGCCTCGGCGAGCTGCAGGCGGGCCACGGTGGGGTCGGTGACGCGCGGGTCGACCAGGGTGCGGTTCGCGACGGCGGCGGCGGCGGCGTGCTGCGCGACGGCGTCGCGGGACAGCAGCATGGTGGGACTGGGCGAGAAGTTCGGGGTGAGCACGGCGTCGTGGTCGACCCCGCCCGACAGGTCGCGCAGGCCGTACTTGCTGGTGGTGGGCACCGGCACGTCGCCGTAGTCGATGGACTCGACCCACGTGGCGCCCGACAGGGACGTGAGCAGGCGGCTGTAGGCCTCGGGCCGCATCTGCAGTGGCTCGAGGGTGGCATCGGCCATCGCGTCGGAGAGCACCATGGACCGCACCAGCCGCTGGTAGTCGAAGCCGTCGGAGAACTCGTCGATGAGCGACGTGCGGAGGTCTTCGGGGAAGTCTTCCACGGGCTGCTGCGTCAGGTAGGCCCAGGCGGTGTCGACGGTGCAGCTGGCGAAGCGGGGGTCGTCGACGAGGGACCGTCCGAGATCGGTCAGGTCGGTGCCGGGCTCGCCGTAGTAGCCGGGAGGAGGAAGGTCGTAGGCTTGGTAGAGGTTGGCGCGGGACGCGTTCCAGTAGCGAATCGGGTAGCAGTGATCGGGGTTGCCCTCGGGGTCGCCGCAGCCCTTCTCGACCGCGCGGTCGATGGTGATCCCGATGATGTTGATCTCGTAGGGCCAGAAGTAGGCGGCGAGAGGGTCGAGGTTCTGGTGGCAGGCCACACAGGCGGGATCGTTGCGGAGCGCGTCGGCCGTGGCGGCGTTGTCGGTAGGCTCGACGGTGGGGAAGACCGGCATGTCGAAGGCGCCGATCTCGGCGCACAGGAACGCCCGGCTCAGCATGTTGGCCCGGTTGCGGTGCTTGCCGCTGTTGTTGGTGTACCAGCGCTGCCACAGGCCGGTGGACGACAGCAGGCCGGACTGTGGGCGCCCATCGACGTGGTGGCTGACCTGCCAGGTGGGGCCGTCGGGATCGAACGGCAGGCCCTCCATCACCGAGAGCACCTCGTCGGCGAGGGTGTAGTCGGCGGTGAGGATGTCGGTGTAGGGCGCGCCCGAGCGCACCACGTGCTCGACGAAGAGCAGCGGGGCTTCCTGGAAGCTGTGGGTGACCTCTTGCTGCGTGAAGCGCTCGAGCTCGTAGCGGTTGGGCCACTGCGGCCGGGTGTCGGCGCGCATCCACAGGTGGTAGGCGTGCAGATCGCGGACCGTCTCGCCGAAGGCGTCGGTCTGCAGCCAGGCGTCGACGAGGTCGTCGAGCTCGGCGGGGTCGTCGGCCACCTGCTCGAGCTCCGCGGGGCTGGGTCGCTCGCCACGCAGCGCCACCGACACTCGGCTGGCCCGGGCGACGGCATCGAGCCGCACGGCCTGGGGCGCGGTGGAGGTGTCGTCGGTGACCACTTCGGAGGGAGGGTCGGCCTGGCAGGCCAGCAGCAGGGGGATCCACACGGGCCTACCCTAACCTCTGTCGGCCCCGGGTCGCTGCTCTGCGTCGCGGGTGCGGTGGATCAGCCCACCAGAGCGAGCGTGAAGCCCAGCACGAGCACACTGGCGCTGCTGAACAACCCGGTGAACAAGAACACGAGCGCACCGAGCAGCATCCAGTCGATGCCGCCGCTGGTGTCGGGCACGAGCGCCGAGTCGGTGGGCTTCAGGCGCACCGTCGGGCCGTCGAGGTCGGCGCCGGACAGGGCCAGACGCACGGTGTCGGCACCGAGCCGCACGGTGGGCTCGCCCACCTTCGAGGTGTCGCGGGGCGGGTTGCGGCGGCGCTCCGTGGGCTCCTGGGGCGTAGCGGGGGCCGGCGGCGGCGGGGGAGGGGCGGGGGTGGCACCCGTGCTCGGACGGGCGCCGAGGTGGGCGATGCGCTCGCTTCTCCGCAGCGACATCATCGGCGTGCGGCCGGCCGTGCCGGAGGCCACCTCGAGCAGGTCGGCCATGTCGTCCATCCGGTCGAGGCGCTCGTCGGGGTCGGCGGCGGTGGCGAGGCGCACCACGTTGCGCACCTCGTCGGGAACGGGCTCGCCGGGGTCGAGGTGGCGGGTCTTCATCTTCAGCGAGAGCACCTCGCGGAACTTCAGGGGCCCGCTCTCGCCGCGAAAGGCGTGGCGGCCCGAGACCGCCTCGTACAGGAGCATGCCCAGGGCGTAGATGTCGGCGCTGACGAGGTCGCGGTCTTCGCCGCACACCACCTCGGGAGGCAGGTAGCGGGTGGTGCCGAGCATCATGCCGGCCTGGGTGACCTCCATCGAGTCGTCTTCGATGGCGGCCCCGAAGTCCACCAGCACCATGGTGCCGTTGGGCTGCAGGATGACGTTGTTGGCCTTCACGTCGCGGTGGTGGATGCCGTAGGCGTGGGCCTGCGCCAGGCCGTCGGCCAGGGCCGCGAAGGGGCGGAGCACGGCGTCGAGGGGCATGGGGCCCTGGTCGATGACCTCTTCCAGGGAGGGACCCTCGATGTGCTCCATGACCAGCCAGGGCTTCATGGGGTCGGACAGGTCGTGGTCGAGAAGGTCTACGATGGCGTGGTGACGCAGCTTCCCGAGGGCCGTCATCTCTCGGACGAAGCGGGCGAGGTCGTCGCTTCCCATGCCGGCGCGCAGCACCTTCAGGGCGCCACGACGGCCGTCGTCGACGTGGTGACACGCCCACACCTCGCCCATGCCCCCCTTGCCTAGGGGTTTCTGGACCTCCCACGGACCGACCTTTTCGCCTGCCTGCACGGCCACAGGGTACCTGCTGTCGAGGACATCCGGCGCACGATCCCGCGATTAGGCCCGATGTGGCCGCCTGCGGCGAACAATCCGGGGGGCTACTCGGCCCACACCTTGATCGTCTGGCCCACGTCGTCGAGCATCTGGCGGCACAGGTCGTAGTCGGGGTGCTTGCCCCAGACCCAGGCGTTGCCCATGTAGCCGGACTCGATGGGCTGGGTGGGGGAGCCGATGGCGGGCAGGTGCATGCGGAAGAGGAAGTCGCCGTAGCGCTCGCGGATCTTGTTCACGCCGGTGTAGCCGACGATCCGGCCATCTCGGTTGGGGCGCAGGGCGACCATGCCGGCGGAGTAGCGGCGGGTGGGCTGGGGGTGGGACTCCCCGTGAACGAGGGCATCGGCCCATGCCCGGTACAGGTCGAACTCGTTGGCCTCGCAGTAGAGGTCCCACACGCGGACGCCGGGGGGCCGGGCGCCGATCTCGCTGAAGAACAGGCCCTTGGGCCCGATGAACCACTCCATGTGAGTGGGGCTGGTGTCGATCTGCAGCGCGGTGAGCACCTGCCGGCCGAACACCTTGAGCTGGTGGTAGCCCTCGGACGCCATGCGGTTGGTCACCATGACGATGGGCGAGACGTGCCGGGTGCGCATGGCCTCGAGCACGTTCGGGTAGTAGTGGCAGATCTGCTCGTAGACGACGGTGCCGTTGACGGTGAGGGTGTCCCAGAAGCCCTCGTGGCCCGAGACGAACTCCTCCATCATCACCGGCCGCTGAGGGCTCATGCCGGACTCGACCAAGGCGCGCGCGAGCTGGCCCATGTCGTCGGCGCGCCACGTGCCTGCGGCGCCGGCGGCGGCCAGGGGCTTGAGGATGACGGGGAAGCCGACCTCGCGCACGAAGGCGGTGGCCTGGGCCTCGGTGCCGACCTCGGCGGACTTGGCGCAGCGGATGCCCTTGGCCTGGAGGAACTGCTTCATCTGGTACTTGTCGCGCACCAGGGTGGTCTGCTCGACACTCATGCCGGGGATGCCGGTGTGGCGGCGCGTCTCGGCGGCGGGGAGCATGAGCGCCTCGATGGTGCTCACCAGGTCGTGGACCCAGGGGCCGCGCTGCTGGATGCGGCGGACGGCGTCGACCAAGGCGGGGACGCTGGCGGTGCTGGGCACTTGCTCGTAGCCGATCATCCACGAGCGAAGCTCGGCGTCGTAGGCGCTCAGCGGCGCGGTGCCGATGCCGGTGACCAGCGCGCCGGACTGGGCGAGGGCGCGCACGAACTGGCGCTGGTTCCCGGGGAAGCCGGGCTCGAGGAAGATGACGTGACGGGACATGGGCAGCTCCAGCGCGGCGCGGGACGTAGGCGGGCGCGAGCTATCTCGGCCTCGGGCCTGCGCAAGGGACCGCAGCGGGACGGCGCACCGGGTCAGGGGCGTGGAGCGCCGAGGAGCCTCCGGTCGCTGCACAGCACGGTGGCGCTGGCCTGCAGCTCGGCCCGGGTGATGGCGATGGTGTCGAGGGCCGTGTCCACCCACGTCACCTGCCACACCACGGGCTGGGTGGTGAGCCCGTCGAGGTCGAGGGCGACGAGGCGGGTGTCGACGGCCGGGAGGCGGCTGGTTCGCCCGCGGGCGTCGACGACGATGGTGGCGGTGTCGGCCTGGATGGCCAGGAGGGAGACGGTGTCGAGCAGGGACTGGACCTCTGCATCGTGGGTGGGGCTGGGGCTTCCGAGCCAGGCGTCGTATACGAGCGCCCGCAGCTCCGCGAGTGCCTGCTGTTGGCCGGCCAGGGAGGTGTCGATGTCCTGGAGGTGGTCGAGCCCGGCCCCGATGTTGGCGCGGAGGGCCTGGTGCTCGGGCCAGGCGCCGGGCCCGGCGGGGGCGACGGGCGCGGGGACGGAGGCCTCGGGGAGGGCGCAGCGTCGGGCGTCGCGGTCGAGGCGGAGGTGGTGGGCGGCCAGGGCCAGGGCGTGGACGTGCAGGGTCCAGCGCTCGGCCTGGAGGTCGGTGCGGAGGGTGAGGACCTCGGCCAGCTCGGGCACCTCGGCGGGGTCGGGGAGCTCGGCGACGGGCACGACGGTGGTCAGGCCGTGGTCGAGGGACGCGACGATGTCGACGGCGGGGGAGAGGGTGGCGAGGAGGGCGAGGGCCCGATCCGCCGGTGCAGGGTCGCGTGGGACGGCGTGGGCCTCGCTGGCGTCGTACAGTGCGGCGCGATGGAGCACGGCGAGGGACTGGGCGGCCTCGGTGGCCTCGGCGGACCGGTCGCTCAGACGGAGCATGGCCTCGCGCACCGAGGTGATCGCTTGGTCGACCGCTGTGCAGTCCGGCAGGAGGACCGCGCCGTGCATGGGGGGCGTGGGGGCCGGCGTGGGGGTGTGCAGGTCGAGGGCGTGCCGGTCGGCGGCGTAGCCGGCCCGGGCATCGGCGACCTGGTCCAGGGCGACCTCGAGGGCCTGCGTGGACGCCGAGGCGCCGGTCGCCGTGCCGAGGCTGATGCTTCCCGTGCTGGCTCCGAGGGCGTCGGCGCCTGAGGTCGGGGAGCGCGATGAGGTCGGTGTCCTCTCCGAGCAGGAGCGGGTGGCCGTCGACGTGGGCCGTGTGGAAGGCGACAGCGTCGAGCTGGGTCGCCAACGCCTCGAAGGTCTGTTGGATGTGGGCCCGCAGGCCATTGTCGAGGGTCTCCCGGGCGGATGTGCGGGCGAGAGCGTGGGCGCGGCCGAGCAAGCGCTGCAGCTCGGCTGCGGCCTGGTCCGCCTGGCCCAGGCCTCGCTGCGCCTGGTGGGCGAGGGAGCGCGCGGCGGTGTGCTCGATGGCCTCGGCCCATGGGGAGGTGGTGCTCGGTGCGGGGATGGCGGCGGGCTCCAGGGGGGGCAGGCCGCACGCGGCGAAGCCCTCGGCCTCGGCGACGAGGCTGTCGCGCCCGGCGAGCAGGGCGTCGGCTTGGACGAGGTGGGCGTCGAGGGCCTCCGCCGGGGGGAGCGCCGCCAGGGCGTAGAGATCGGGCAGGGGCACGGCCTCGTGGGTGCCCCCCTGGGCGACGGGGGTTCCGCCGGCGTCGTAGGCGGTGTCGCCCAGCTCCTGCAGGAGCAGGACCATGCGGTCGTCGATGGCGTCGTGGACCTCGGGCTCCCCCGGGGGACGCAGCTGACCGGGACGCTCGGCGTGGGCGGCCCGGGCCAGGAGGACCCCGTGGGCGTCGCGGAGGGCGGCCGCGGCTCGGTCGGTGGCGTCGAGGGCCGCGGGGAGATCCTCGGCGAGGATGGTGAGGTCTGCGCAGGGGTCGGCGGACGCGAAGGCAAGCGAAAGCAAGAACATGGGTGGTACCTCCGCGGCCGACATCGGTCGACGACGCCGACCCTTGAGGCCTCACGCCGCCGGCGGGGCGCGCCGGGTCTGCTAGCGCGCGCAGTAGCGCCGGTTGTGGAACAGGTCGCAGCCATCCAGGCGCTGGGCCCGGTAGGCCGCGTCGTCCTGGTCGCGATGCTCCAGCCACCAGACGACCTCGCCGCTGGCCCGGTCGACCTCCACCAGCCCGCTCCGCTGGTCCTCGGCGCAGCTGGCGCAGTGGCCCTTGGTGAGGAGCACATGGCCGCCGGGGAGCTCGTCGATGTCCCCCCAGATGGGCTCGTACCAGGCAGCGTGGGGCGGCGCGTCGCCCCACCAGCTCCAGGTGACCATGGCGTGGCCCAGGGCCTCGTCGATCACGAGCTCCACCGCGCGGGAGCTCCCACCGCCGGGCCGGCCGAAGCCGTTGTCGTACAGCAACCAGCGGTCGCCTTCGTGCCGCTCGGGGGCGTGGGGGCCGTAGAACCAGGCTTCGCCGATGATCGGGGCACCGCTGGCGTCGACCAGGCCGAGGTCGCTGCCGGCCGTGGGCCCCAGGGTCCAGCGCTTGGACCCGTCGGCGTTCAGGGCCACGAGCCACTTGTGCTGACGGAGGTTCACGTAGGTGATGTCGCCGTGGACGACCAGGGCGTTGGCGTGCCAGGGGTCGCTCTGCTGGCGGTTGCCGCGGACCAGCCAGCCCTCGTCGACCCCCCGCTGGCTGGACCAGGACCAGGTGAGCTGGTCGGTGGTGGGGTCCCAGCGCTCGATGGTGAAGCCGGTCCAGGTCTCGCCGCTGACCGGGTCGACGTCGTCGCTGTGGACCAGGGTCACGATCTCCCCGCTGGGCAGCTGCTCGGCGTGGTGGTGGGTGCTGCGGCCGGTCGTGCTCGGCGGGGCGGTCCACAGGAGCTCGCCGTCGAGGGTCTCCATAGTGGGGCGCCAGTGCTGGCCGTCGCCGTAGAGCAGGGTGCCGTCGGGGAGGATGGTGGCGTCGAGGTCGGGGGCGGGCTGGTCCATGATCTTGACCCAGCGCACCCGGCCCTCGGGGTCGACCAGGACGATGCGGTGGTGCATGGAGCGGTCGTCGCCCCACTTGCCGTGGTTGAACAGGGTGTAGTGGCCCTGCATCCGGTCCGTCGCGGCGACGGGGAGCGACCAGGTGGCCTCGACGGGGGAGGGCTGGGTGCGGACGACGAGGGGGATGACGGTGTCGTCGTCGGAGACGGTGCAGTGGTGCTCGGTGTCGGCGAGGAGGCCGCGAAGCCGGATGGTGTCGTCGTCGGCCCGGTGGTGATGCTCCTCGGCGGCATCGGTGGGGACGGTGCAGTGGACCGCGACCGGGCCTTGGCGGTGGCGGAGGTCGACGGTGAGGGCATGGGCGTCGGCGACGCCGGTGGCCTGGAGGGCCGGTGCGCCGGTGTGGGCGCTGTGGCCCGTGGCCCCCGTGGGACCGGTGGCGTCCGTGTCCGAGGCGGTGCTCCCGGTGGCCGTGAGGGGGGTCGACGGAGGCGTCGTGGGGTCGACGGGACCGGTGGCCGGCGCGTCGGCGGCCCGGCATGCCAGGAGGGGCCAGAGCAGCAGCGGTGCTAGCGGGCGAATGGGTCGGGCCAGGAGGCGTGGACCACGTCGCCGGAGCCCATCACCGCGCGGAGGATGGCGCATCGCTCGGGCTCGACGGTGGGGTCGCAGGCGTCGGCCTCCCACTGGGCATCGTCGAGGGACACGCGGCTGCCGATGGTGGGCTCGATGGCGTCCGAGCTGAAGGCGTCGTCGGGCGCGTCGGGCTCCTCGCGCGGGTGACAGAGGCCGCAGGTGGTGCCCTCACCGTCGAGGAGGTGGGTGTAGGGGTCGGCGTGCCCCTCCACCAGGGGAAAGACCAGCTCGCCCTTCTTGGTGCGCGTGCCGCGGACCGTCCACTCCCCGAACTCGAGGAGGTGGGCGCCGTCGCCTTCGGGCACCGCCGAGACCACCAGGTCGTCGGTGAAGATCAGGAATCGGGGGGACCAGGAGGAGCCAGGCTGGGCCGAGGTGACGCTGGCCACGGCCATGATCTGCAGCGGCCGCTGCAGGCTCGCCAGGAAGCACGGGATGGTGGGCTCGGTGAGCCCGTCGAAGCGCTCGGCGGCCTCCTCGATGGTGTGGGGGTCGACCCCGACGGCGCAGCTCGTGGGCACGGTGCCGGTCTGGCTGGAGGGGCCGGGATCGGTGCACGCCAGCAGGAGCCAGAGCATTCAGGAGCGGTCCGTCGTGGCGTCGCTGAGGGCCCCCGGCTCGTCGACCCAGTCGTCGACCCAGTCGGCGTGACTCGCGGCGTCGTAGGCCTGCGGCAGGATCGGCAGGTCGAGCTCGGTCTCCTCGTCGGCGCCGATCTCCCGCAGGCGGCGCAGGCTCGCGAGGGGCACGGTGCCTGCGTCGTCGAGGCGGGTGACCGGAGTGAGCGTGGGGTGTCGCGCGGTGACCACGGCGTCGGGCTCGGGCCCGGGCTCCGAAGGGGGCGCGGGGCTCGGGGTGGGGGGGACGTGGAGGAGGTCCGCTGGGTCGGGCTCTGGCGTGCCGGAGGGGCGTGCCCGCGGGGGCGTGGCGGCTCGGTGGACGATGGGCTTGGTGGGGGCGCGGGAGAGCGCGCGGGCCGCGGGGGAGGAGGGCCGGATGGCCTGCTTGCCTGCGGGACTCAGGGCGGGGCCCAGCTGCAGGGACTGGCTGATCTCCCCGATGAGCTCGACCTCACGGCGGTCGAGGGTGAAGGCGAGGCCGAACAATCCGCCGGCGACCCGGGCCACGCACATGCACATGCGGATGACGCCGTCGAGGTTCTCGGGGGCTTCGCCGTGCTCCCGGTCGCGGGCCCACAGGGCCAGCAGGACCCGACGGGCGAGCAGGAAGCTCTTCTCGCTGGGGCGTACGTCGAGCCAGCGCTTGAGCAGGCCCATGCCCTCGGGGGACAGGCCGTACTTGGTGGCGACTTCGTGGATCAGGCCCCGCTCGGCCTGCTGCACGCGACCATCGGCCCAGGCGACCTGCACCAGGGGCAGGAGCGGCAAGGCCCGGAGGCTGTCACGGTCGACCCCGAGACGGCCTAGCGCCTTGAGGAGCTCTTCGTCGGTCATGGGGCTCATGTCCATAGGCGCATCCTCCCCGATCCAGCGACGGGGCGCCACTCAGCCGACGGTGGGGGCGGACGGCGCGGCGCGGGGCCACACGAGGCGGGCGACGCCGACGGCGATGGCCACGGCGCTGAGGGCCTGCGAGGTGCTCACCCATCCGTCGAGGTAGAGCCCCCGGTTCAGGTCGGCCCGGGTGGCCTCGAGCAGGATGCGGCCGATGCCATAGGCGACCAGGAAGGCGCCGGTGACCTGGCCGTCGAAGCGCTGCCGCTCGGCCAGCTTGGACAGCCCGACGAACAGGGCGAGGGCGAAGGCCGCGGCGTACAGCGGAGAGGGGTGCAGGGCGACACCGTGGAGGGTGTCGGGGATGGGCACGGCCCGGGTGTAGCGCACGGCCCAGGGCACCTCGAAGCCGAGGGGCCAGTCGGCGGGGCGGCCGAAGCAGCAGCCGCCACCGAGGCAGCCGAGGCGGCCCCAGGCGAGTCCGAAGGCGGTCGCGGGGGCCAGGCAGTCGCCGTAGACCCAGGCCGAGCGGCCGGTCCAGCGGGCCCAGCCGAGCATGGCCACGACGCCGCCGATGGCGCCGCCGTAGAAGACGAAGCCGCCCCCCGAGAGCAGCGTCAGGGGGTTGCGGAGCCAGGAGGTGCTGTCGACGAAGACGAGGTGAGCCAGGCGGGCGCCCACCAGCGCCAGGGGCACGACCCACAGGGCGAGATCGAGCACCTGGCGGGGCGGCAGGCCGCGGCGGAGCGCCTCGCGGCGGAGCACGAAGGTCGCCAGGGAGAAGCCCACCATGAGCGACGTGAAGTAGGTCGGCAGCCGCAGCCACTCGGTGTCGAGCAGGACCGGGTGCACGGGGCGGTGCTAGCCCTGGGAGGGGTCGGCCCCGGCGGGGGGCGCGGCGTCGTCTTCGAGGGCGGACTCGGTGAGGTCGCCGCTGTTGTCGAAGAAGAACTGGTAGATCATGAAGAGGATGACCCCGACCACGAGGTTGGCGTCGGCGATGTTGAAGCTGGGCCACTCGTGGGTGCCGAAGGTGTCGATGAGCCAGGCCTTGGCCTCGGGCTGGTCGGTGTAGACCCGGATGAAGTCCGTGACGTAGCGCATGCGGGCGCGGTCGATGGCGTTGCCGACGGCGCCGGACAGGATGAGCCCCAGCGTGGTGGACATGAACCAGTCTTCGGGGGGCAGCTTGCGGAACAGGTCGACGATGACGCCCACCGCGATGGCCGTGAAGGCCAGGAAGACGAGGTGCCGGTACTCGAAGTTGCGCAGCATGCCGAAGGCAGCGCCGGGGTTCTGGGCGTGCACGATGGAGAGGAAGTTGTCGATGAGCACGATCTCGCCGGTGGCCAGCGCGATGTTCTCCACGACCCACCACTTGGTGCCCTGGTCGATGAGGACGCCGAGGACGCAGACGATGAGGAAGACGATGTTGCGACGGTTCACGCTGGCTCCATGCCCCTGCGGGCGACGCGAACGGGTAGCTTCGCCGACCGCCACGGGCAAGGCGACGGCCGGGTGGCAGGCATCGCCGGTCCGCTGACCCACGGGGGAGCGGCATGGGTTAGTCCCTCCGCTCGATCCGGAGGGTGCCTTGGAACGTGAAGAGATGCCGTGCGATGTGCTGTTCGTCGGTGCTGGCCCGGCCAACCTGGTCGGCTCCATCCACCTGATGAACCTCATCGAGGCCCACAACAAGGCCGTCGAAGCCGGCGAGAAGGAAGGCGAGGAGCTCGACGAGCCGATGATCGTCATCGTCGAGAAGGGCTCCGAGGTCGGCCAGCACCAGCTCTCCGGCGCCGTGATGGACCCGAAGGCCCTCGACGAGGTCATCCCCGACTGGCGCGAGCGCGACGACTTCCCCCTCGAGCGCTTCGTCGAGCGGGAGGAGCTCACCTTCCTCCAGCCCGATGGCTCCCACATCGTCGCCCCGTGGATTCCGCCCGAGCAGCACAACGTCGGCAAGCCGATCATCTCCCTCGGCAAGCTGTGCAAGTGGCTGGCCGAGATCGCGGAAGAGAAGGAGATCAACATCATCCCCGGCTTCGCCGGCACCGATCTGCTCTGGGAGGGCGACGCCTGCGTGGGCGTGCGCACCGGCGACCGCGGCATCGGCAAGGATGGGGAGCCTCGCGACGAGTTCGAGCCCGGCATGGACCTCCAGTCCCCGGTCACCATCCTCGGTGAGGGCCCACGCGGCCACCTGGCCCGCAAGCTCATCCAGCGGCGCAACCTCGACGCGAACAGCAACCCGATGATCTACGAGGTCGGGGTCAAGGAAGTGCTCGAGCTGCCCGAGGGCACCATCGAAGACGGCTTCATCTGCCACACTCTGGGCTACCCCATCGACATGAACACCTTCGGCGGGTCGTTCATGTACCATATGGGCGGAGACAAGGTGTGTATCGGTCTGCTCGTGGCGACCGACGCGGCCGACCCCCACATGGACGCCCACCACATGCTCCAGGTGCTCAAGACGCACCCCTACATCAAGAGCAAGATCGGCACGGGCAAGGTCGTGAAGTACGGCGCCAAGGCGGTCACCATCGGTGGCTGGGGCTCGATGCCCCAGCTCTACACCGACGGCGCGATGATCGTGGGCGACTCCGCGAGCTTCCTCAACCCGCTCCGCATCAAGGGCATCCACCTGTCGATGAAGTCGGGCATGCTCGCGGCCGAGGCTGCCTTCGAGGCCATGCTCGCCGGCGATGCCTCCGCCAAGGTGCTGAAGACCTACGAAGACCGCGTGCGCAGCAGCTGGATCCGCGACGACATGGAGCCCGCGCGCAACATGCACAGCAACTTCGAGGGGGGCTTCATCGCCGGCCTCATCAAGACGGGTGTGCAGTACGCCTTCGGCCCCGGGCCTCAGGTCCAGTACAAGGCCGACCACGAGCACATCGCCAAGATCAGCGACTACGAGCCGGCGCCCTGGATGCGCGAGAAGCTCGAGTACGACGGCGAATACCTCATCGACAAGCTCACCGACGTGTACCACTCGGGCACCACCCACGAGGAGCAGCAGCCGGCCCACCTGAAGATCGTCGACACGGAGATCTGCGCGACGATCTGCAAGGAAGAGTACGGCAACCCCTGCACCAAGTTCTGCCCGGCGCAGGTCTACAACATGGTCGACAACGACGAGACGGGCCGGGCCGAGATGCAGGTGGACTTCTCCAACTGCGTGCACTGCAAGACCTGCGACATCCGCGACCCCTACCAGGTCATCACCTGGGTGCCCCCCGAGGGCGGCAACGGGCCCGAGTACTCCATCATGTGAGCGTGCGTCGTCGGCTCCGAGCCGATGACGCGGAAGCGCGGGTCGCCGGCGAGGAGAGCGAGTCGTGGGTCGGGGCGAGCCGGCGTGCGACGGAGCGTGCGGTCGGTGACGCCGAGGGGTGCGGCGAGGGCTGCGGGCCCATGGCCGGCGGCACGGCCCGCCGAGAGTAGGGCCCCCCGCGCATGCACTTGCCGACCGAGCTCGCTCCGTGTGCAGCGGTAGAGCGCACAGGCTGCGAAGAGCAGGTCTTGCAGGTCGGGTCGGGCCGGCGCGATCGGCATGGGGCTTCCTCGCGGTACGTGCTCGTCGGAGGCCACGTAGCGATGGAAGCGCTGGTTGCGCCGGGGCCCTACGCGGTGGGCGGTGAGGCCGATGGCGTCGCGGTGTGTCGACAAGGGCCAGGCGAGGGGGTCGTCGACGAGCTGGGCGCGGCATGGGTTCAGATGCACATAGCGGAGGGTCCGGCGTACGTGGCTCGGGGTGATGCGGGTGGGTGGGTCGACGCGACGGAAGAGGCGGCCGTCGGGCGCCGCTCGCCGACGGGCCCACCCCGACAGCACGGCGCCGATGCGCCGGCGCGGGACCGCGTCGGCGACGAGGTGGATGTGGTCGGGCATCAAGCAGAGCGCCTGCGGATGGGGCACGGCGCGGAGCAGGGCTCGCCAGAGCTCGAGGCCCTCGCTCCAGGTGTGGAACAGCGGGTGTGGGCGGACGGTGTGGGCGCAGAAGTGGAGCATGGTCCACCGTTCTGCAACCCGCGAGCCGTGGATTGTCGGCGTTGGTTCGTGTGGTGACGGCCGTCGGGGTGGTGGACGTCCGTCACGAACCGCACGGCGGACCCATTGGTGCCACACCCTGTCCCGACCGGACATGGGTCGGGGATGCGTCTCCATCCCTGACGAATGTCCGGTCGGTGCGGTCCATCCCGGTGTCATGTCCGGTGGAGTGGGCGAAAAGGACGGTGTCGTCGTGGCGAGCGGACATAGGTCGGGGATGGAGGCCTCAGAGCGGACATGGGTCGGGGATGGCCCCGGGAGACCGGACATGGGTCGGGGATGCGTCTCCATCCCGGACGAATGTCCGCCTTCGTAGGCGTGTGGCATCAAAGGGTCCGCCGGTCTCAGCTCGCGAACGTGTTCCGCACCCGCTCGGCCCGCCGTCGCCGGGCAGCCCGGATCTTCGCCTTCCAGTCGATGGCGTCCTTCACCTCGACCCGCTCGTTCCACAGGTCGATGAGGTCCTCCGCGTCGCGATGGTCCAGGCTCAGCCACTGCCAGCCGGTCTGGCTGCTGACCTGCCGTACGACCCGGTCGTCCTTCTCGTCGAGCAGCAACATGAGGTCTTGGGCGACCCGCAGGCTGGCGACGCCGTCGGCGATGGCGCCGCCGAGGTCGAACGCCCGGGACAGCTCGTGGTGGTGGCCGATGACCTCCGGAATGGGGGACGGCAGGCCCCAGCTCCGGGCAGCGACGGCCCCCAGCAGCCCATGGTCGAAGCCGAGGTCGGCCCGCTCGGACGAGGCGCCGGCGTCGCCATGGGTGTCGGCTTCGTTACGCTCGCCGCTCTGGAGGAGCAGCAGCTTGCCGACGTCGTGGAGTAGCGCGGCCAGGTAGAAGAACCGATGCGAGGTGGGGTGCACCAGCGTGAGCATGCGGATGCAGCGCGCCGCCTGCGCGGAGTGCTCGATGACGGCGTGGCCCTTGCCACCCAGATCGGCGTAGGCCTGCTGCAGGGCGACCTCGACGACCATCTCGTACAAGGTGGAGGCCCCGAGCCGCACCACCGCGTCCCGCAGCGACTCCAGGCGGGCGGCCGAGCCGAACTGCGACGAGTTGGCCACGGCCAGCACCCGCGAGGCGATCACCGGGTCCGAGGCGAGCACCTCCTCCAGGTCGTGGGCGGAGGAGTCGGGGTCCTGCACGATCCTGGCCACCCGGGCCACGGACGCTGGGAACGGCTTCAGCCCACGCTCGGCGACCTCCGCCGCCCGGCTCTGGGCGGCCTTGCGCTCCATCATTGGGGTGTCGCTGTCGCCGAACCACATGGCTTCCAGCAGGTCGGTCACCTCTCCCATGGCGGTCTCCCGGGGGTATGGACCACTCATCGGATCCACGGAACGAACCTTTCGCCTGGACATGTCTGAACCCAGGTACCCTGTTGGGTACACCTGGGTGACGGGCCCGTTTCATCGCGCTGGACGCCCGTCCGGCGTGCGTTATCGCACACAGCCCCCAAATTCGGAGTCTTCCATGGTTGCTCGTCGACAGCACCTCACCCTCAAGGCCTGGCGTCACGTCGGCCGTCGTACCCTCGCCTACGGGCACAGCATGCGCCGCGAGGCCGCATCGCTGGCGAGCGAGGTTCCGAGCCACAAGGCTGTGGGGATGGTGGGCATCGCGGGCATCGCCCTGGCGGGCGCTCCGGAGGCCATGGCGGCACCGGTCAACATGATCGCCGACAGCTGCGGCACGGGCCCCGGCGACTGCAACACCGACACCTTCTCACTCGACGGCACCTTCACCGGCGGCACGGTCACGGTCACGACCCAGACGGTCTCGGGCAACGACCTCCTCGAGGTCGATGCCAACGGCGGCACCTACTGGGAGTTCCTGGCGAACGAGGAGGCGGTCACCGTCACCTACACGTTCTCCACCCCGGTGGCGATCAACAGCCTCATCCTCCACGACATCGACGACGGCTCGTGGGACGACACCTTCGACATGGCGCTGGGCTTCGCCGACTGCACCTCCACCTCCGGCACCGTGTTCTGCAACGCCAGCACCTCCGGCGGCGGCCCCGGGAACGACGGCGCCGAGCACGAGTTCACCGGCGCCCTCGACTCCGTCACCACGCTGGTGATCGACTTCCCCGTCGACCCCGCGCGCATCGGCTTCGAGATGGACGTGACGGTCGCCAGCTGCGGCGACGGCGTGGTCACCTCCGACGAGGAATGTGACGACGGCGACCTGAACAACGACGACGGCTGCTCCGACACCTGTGAGGTCGAGTTCGGCTACACCTGCTCCGACAGCCCCGAGTTCAGCCAGGGTCCCATCAACGAGATCGGCGGCGGCGGCACCTGGGTGATCGACTCCGACACCGAGGCGCGGGTCACCGACAACTCCGAAGCCACGATGCTCGTCACCGAGTACGACGGCTTCTCCGGCCCGTTCCAGTTCACCACGCGCTCCACCGACAACGACAACGACTTCTACGGCATCGCCCTCGGTGTGGACGCCGGGGAGTTCGAGGGCTCCAACCCAGACTTCCTCTTCATCGACTGGAAGCAGGGCACCCAGAACGCCTTCGGTGAGAACGCTCCGCTCGGCCTGGCCCTTTCCCATGCCATCGGTGGCTCCCTCAGCACCGGCGAGATGTGGGGCCATGTCGGCGACGTGACCGAGCTCGCCCGTGGCGCCACGCGGGGCAGCACCGGCTGGGCCCAGAACACCACGTACACGTGGGACGTGGACTACAGCTCCAACCGCCTCGTGGTCAGCATCGACGGCGTCCAAGAGTTCGACCTCACCCCCGCCGACGTGGGCCTCAGCGAGTTCCCTGCCGGCAAGGTCGCCCTGTACACCTTCTCCCAGCCCGACACCGAGTTCGAGTGGCTCAGCCCGCTCCCCGGGGCCAGCGTCTGTGCCAGCGCCTGTGGCGACGGCGACCAGGCGTCCGATGAAGAGTGTGACGACGGCAACCTGGTCAACGGCGATGGCTGCGACGACACCTGCACCATCGAGGTCACCGCTCCGGACCCGGCCGCGGTCACGGTCGACACCCCGCAGAGCTTCGCGGTCGACCAGCCCACCATCACCGGCACCTACGACGACGCCGTGGCGGTCGACACCCTCGAGGTCACGGTCGACGGCATCACCTACGACCTGACCGATGCCGAGCTCTCCATCGACGGCACCGGTGGCTGGTCCCTCGACCTGTCGGCCGGCGCCGACACCCTGGCCGACGGCACCTACGACGTGTCCGTCACCCAGACGAACTCCGCGGGCTCTGCCAGCGACGCCACCAACTACGAGGTGACGGTCGACGTGCTGCCCACCGGCATCACCGTCGACGCCGCCAGCTACGCCACGGCGCAGCCCACCATCACCGGCACCTACGACCCCACCCAGCTGGGGTCGCTCTCTGTCACGGTCGACGGCTCGACCTACACCCTGGCCGACGCCGCCCTGTCGGTGGACGGCAGCGGCAACTGGTCGCTGAACCTCGCCACGGCGGGTCAGAGCCTGGCCGACGGCACCTACGACGTGGGCGCCACCCAGACCGACGCCGAGGGCAACGCCGCCAGCGACGTCACCACCGACGAAGTCACCATCGATGTCCCCGTCAACGGTGGCCTGGTCACGGTCGACGCCGGCAGCTTCGCCACCGCTCAGCCCACGATCACCGGCACCTACGACCCCGACCAGCTCGACACGCTGACCGTGGTGGTCGACGGCTCGACGTACACCCTGGCCGACGCCGCCCTGACGGTGGACGGCAGCGGCAACTGGTCCCTCGACCTCTCGGTGGCCGGGCAGTTCCTCGCCGACGGCACCTACGACGTGTCCGTCACCCAGGCCGATGGCACCGGCTCCGTGGTCTCCGACGTCACCGCCGACGAGATCGTCGTCGACGTGCTCCCCGGCCTCCCCACGGTCGACTCGCTGCTCACCAACCAGACGCAGCCCACCCTCACGGGTAGCTACGACGCCGGTCAGCTCGACTCGCTCTCCGTCACCGTCGACGGCTCGACCTACACCCTGGCCGACGCGGCCCTCACCGCCAGCGGCGGTGCCTGGACCCTCGACCTGTCGGTCGCTGGCCAGAGCCTGGCCGACGGCACCTACGACGTGTCCGTCACGGCGACCGATGCCGAGGGCAACGGCGCCAACGACGCCTCCGCCGACGAGCTCGTCGTCGACCTCACCCCGCCCGATGCCGGCCTGGTGACGGTCGACACCCAGGTCACCGGCGCCACGCAGCCCACCATCACGGGCTCCTACGACGACAGCGACCTCCCGGCCGACGGCCTCCAGGTCACGGTCGACGGCACCACGTACGTGCTCGGCACCGACGCTGCGCTCACCGTCGACGGCCTCGGTGGCTGGTCCCTCGACCTCTCGGTCGCCGGGCAGACCCTCGCCGAGGGCATCTACGATGTCGACGCGGTCCAGAGCGACACCGCCGGCAACACCACGCTGGACGCCACCGCGGGCGAGCTCGAGGTCGACCTGTCGGCCCCGGTGGTGCCCACGGTCACTCCGCTGGTCACGTCGAACACCTCCCCCACCCTGCAGGGGACCTACGACGCCACCGACACCGACCAGCTGACGGTCACGGTCGACGGCACCACCTACACCTTCGGCATCGACGCGGCCCTCACCGTCAACGCCGGGGCGGGCACCTGGTCGCTCGACCTCTCCGTCGCGGGCCAGACCCTGGCCGACAACGTGTACGACGTGGTCGTCAGCACCACCGACGACGTGGGCAACGCCAGCGCCGATGCCACCGCCGACGAGCTCGTCATCGACACCACCCTGCCGGTGGCCCCCGAGGTCGACGCCCTGGTCACGACCGACAGCTCCCCGACCATCACGGGCACCTACGACGCGGGCGACTTCCAGGAGCTCACCATCGTGGTCGACGGGGTCACCTACGACTCCAGCTCCCCGGCGCTCTCCCTCGACAGCGTGGCCGGCACCTGGGCCCTCGACCTCTCCGTCGCCGGCCAGAGCCTGGCCGATGGCACCTACGATGTCGACGCCACGCAGGTCGACGGCAGCGGCAACGCGGCCTCCGACTCCACCACCGGTGAGGTCGTGGTCGACTCCGTCGCCCCCGGCGAGCCCACGGTCGACTCCCTGGTCACCAACGACGACACGCCGGTCCTCACCGGCACCTTCGACGACACCGAGGTCCCCACGGACCTCACCGTCACCATCGACGGCGTCACCTACGCCGTGGGTGTCGATCCGGCGCTCACCGTCGCGGGCAATGTGTGGACCCTCGACCTCGGCGCCGCCGGCCAGACCCTCCCCGAGGGCCTGTACGACGTGTCCGTGAGCCAGCAGGACGTGGCCGGCAACACCACCGCCGACAGCACGACCGACGAAGTCACCATCGACCTCACGGCCCCCGGGGCCCCCACGGTCACCCCGGCCTCCGACAACACCGGCCGCCCCGTGCTCGTCGGCACCTACGACGACACCGACCACGCTCGCCTCGAGGTCACCGTCGACGGCGTCACCTACGTCGAGGGCGTGGACCCCGAGCTGAACGTGACCAACGGCAGCTGGCAGCTCGACCTCACCGGTCTCACCACCGCCCTGCCCACCGGCACCTACGACGTGGACGCCGTGGCCTTCGACGCGGCGGACAACTCCAGCACCGATGCCACCGCCGGCGAGCTCGAGGTCTTCCTCGACAGCGACGGCGACGGCCTCTCCGACGAGGTCGAGACCACGGTGCACGGCACGGATCCCTTCGACCCCGACACCGACGACGACGGCCTGTCCGATGGCGAGGAAGTGCTCACCTACGGCACCGACCCCCTCGACGACGACTCCGACAACGACGGCCTGTCCGACGGTGAGGAGATCGACGGGGCCGACGGTGACCCGGGCACCCCCGGCGACACCACCGATCCCCTCGACGAGGACAGCGACGACGACGGCCTCTCCGATGGCGAGGAGGTGCTCGACGAGGGCACCGATCCCCTCGACGCCGACACCGACGACGACAACCTCACCGATGGTCAGGAAGTCCAGACCTACGGCACCGACCCGCTCGATCAGGACACCGACGACGATGGCCTGAACGACGATGTCGAGGTCAACACCACCGGCACCGACCCGGTCGACGACGACACCGACGACGACGGCCTGACCGACGGCGACGAGGTCAACAACACCGGCACGGATCCCATCGACAGCGACTCCGACGACGACGGCCTGTCCGACGGTGACGAGGTCAACACCCACAGCACGAACCCCCTCGATGCCGACACCGACGACGGTGGCGTGGGCGACGGGGTCGAGGTGGCCCGCGGCACGGATCCGCTGGACCCGGCCGACGACAACCCGACCGGCCCGGTCGACACCGATGGCGACGGCCTGACCGACGACGAAGAGGCGGTCATCGGCACGGATCCGAACGATCCCGACAGCGACGACGACGGCCTGGAGGACGGTGAGGAGGTCAACGACACCAACACCGATCCGCTCGAGCCCGACACCGACGGTGACGGCCTGGAAGACGGCGAGGAGGTCGACGGCCCCGACGGCAAGCCCGGCACCGGCGACGAGACCGACCCGAACGATCCCGACAGCGACGGTGATGGCCTCTCCGACGGCGACGAGGTGCTGGTCCACGGCACCGACCCGAACGACGAAGACACCGACGACGGCGGCGTCCCGGACGGTGTCGAGGTCGACCGCGGCACGGATCCCCTGGACCCCACCGACGACGATGGCCCGTTCGACACCGACGGCGACGGTCTCCCCGACGAGGTGGAGAACGTCATCGGCACCGACCCGAACAACCCCGACACCGACGGCGACGGCGTCACCGACGGCGATGAGGTGCTGGTCTTCGACATCGATCCCCTCAACCCCGACACCGATGGGGACGGCCTGGGTGATGGCGAGGAGCTGGCGGGCCCGGACGGCGACCGCTCCACGGGCGACGAGACGGATCCGAACAACCCCGACACCGACGGCGATGGCCTGACCGACGGCGAGGAGCGGCTGCTCTACGGCACCGACCCCCTCGACCCGGACTCCGACGACGACGGCCTGTCCGACGGCGACGAGGCCAACCTCTGGAACACCGATCCGCTCGACCCCGACACCGACGGTGAGGGCCTGACCGACGGCGAGGAGGCGCTGACCTACGGCACCGATCCGCTCCGTCCGGACAGCGACAATGACGGCCTGACCGACGCCGAAGAGCTCGTCGGCGCCGATGGCACCGAGGGCACCGGCGACGAGACCGACCCGAACGACTTCGACACCGACGACGGTGGCGTGGGCGATGGCGTCGAGGTGCTGTCCAGTGGCACCGATCCGAACGACCCGAGCGACGACTACCCGTCCGGCGGCGACACCGACGGCGACGGCCTGACCGACGAGGAAGAGCTCGTCATCGGCACGGACCCGAACGACCCCGACACCGACAACGACGGCCTGTCCGACGGTGAAGAGGTCATCGTGGTCGGCACCGACCCGCTCAACCCCGACACCGACGGCGAGGGCCTCTCCGACGGCGAGGAGGTCAACAACACCGGCACGGACCCGGTCGACCCCGACACCGACGACGACGGCCTGACCGACTTCGAAGAGGTGGTGGGCCCCGACGGCGTCCCCGGCACCTACGACGAGACGGATCCGAACAACCCGGACTCCGACGGCGACGGCCTCGAGGACGGCGAGGAGCTGGCGGTCTACAACACCGACCCGAACGACGCGGACACCGACGACGGTGGCGTGGGCGACGGTGTCGAGGTGGGCCGCGGCACGGATCCCCTCGACCCCAGCGATGACCAGCCCACCGACGAGGACGACCGCGACCAGGACGGCATCCTCGACGTGGACGAGGTCACCTACGGCACCGATCCCGACGACCCGGACAGCGACAACGATGGTCTGCTCGACGGGGAGGAGGTCAACGGCGCCATCGTGACGGATCCGAACGATCCCGACACCGACGACGACGGCCTGCTCGACGGCGCCGAGGAAGCCCTCGACGGCGATCCGACGGACCCCGACACCGACGACGACGGCCTGGGCGACGGCTTCGAGGCCATGATCGGCACCGAGCTCGACAACACCGACACCGACGGAGACTCCCTCGGCGACGGCGACGAGGTGGCCGACGGTCTCGACCCGCTCCACGTGGACTCCGACCGCGACGGCGTCGACGACGACCTGGAGACCGGTGGGCTGGACCCCCTCGACAGCGACACCGACGGCGACGGCCTGCTCGACGGCGAGGAGCTCGACCTCGGCACCGATCCCCTCGACCCCGACACCGACGATGGCGGCGCCAGCGATGGTGAGGAGGTCGCGGATGGCACGGACCCGAACGACGGCGCCGATGACGCTCCGGACACCGGCGACAGCGATGGCGACGGCCTCACCGACGGCGAGGAGGCCGGCACCGGCACCGACCCGACCGTGGCCGACCACGACGGCGACGGCATCGACGACGGCGACGAGGTGGCCAACGGCACCGACCCGCAGGCCTACGACACCGACGGTGACGGGGTGAGCGACGGCGATGAGGATGCCGACGGCACCGACCCGCTGAACCCGGACACCGACGGCGACGGCCTCACCGATGGCGAAGAAGCCGCGGCGGGCACCGACCCGAACGACGACGACAGCGACGACGACGGTCTGCTCGACGGCGAGGAGCGGGTGTTCGACACCGACCCCCTCGACGACGACACCGACAACGACGGCCTGACGGACGGCGACGAGGTCGACACCCACAGCACCGACCCCGACGACGCGGACAGCGACGACGACGGCCTCACGGACGGCGCCGAGATCGACACCCACGCCACCGACCCGAACGACCCCGACAGCGACAACGGCGGCGTCTGGGATGGCGCTGAGGTCGACAACGGCACCAGCCCGCTGGCCCCCGCCGACGACAACCCCACTGCCCAGCCCGACACCGACGGCGACGGCCTCATCGACACCCTCGAGGATCTGCTGGGCTCCGACCCGAGCCAGCCCGACTCCGATGGGGACGGCATCGACGACCGGGCCGAGGTCGAGGACTACTCCACCGACCCGTCCACCCCCGACACCGATGGTGACGGCGTCGACGACGACGAGGAGATCTCCGATGGCACGGATCCCCGCGCCGCGGACACCGACGGCGACGGCCTCACCGACGGCGAGGAAGCCGGCCTGGGCACGGATCCCCTCGACCGGGACTCCGACGATGACGGCCTGATCGACGGCGCCGAGGTCGATGTGTACGACACCGACCCGGACGACGCCGACAGCGACGACGACGGCCTGCTCGACGGCACCGAGGTCGCCACCTACGACACCGACCCGAACGACCCCGACACCGACGGTGGCGGCGTGACGGACGGCGACGAGGTCGCGGTGGGCACCGACCCGCTCAACGACGCAGACGACGACGAAGAGCCCATCGACTCCGACGGCGACGGCATCCCCGACGACGAGGAGGAGGAGCTCGGCACGGATCCGAACGATCCCGACTCCGACGACGACGGCATCGACGACGGCGACGAGCTCGACATCGGCACCGACCCCCTCGACCCCGACACCGACGACGACGGGGTGAACGATGGCGACGAGCTCGACGATGGCACCGACCCCCTCGACTCCGACAGCGACGACGACGGTCTCGATGACGGCCTCGAGCGCGACATCGGCACCGATCCCCTGAACCGCGACACCGACGGCGGTGGGGTCGGCGACGGCGAGGAGTTCTACCGCGGTAGCAACCCCCTCGACCCGAGCGACGATGTGGCAGAGCCCACCGAGGAGCCGCTCGAGCCCCCCGTGGTGGGCGACTACCTCGGCGGCTGCGCCGACGGCTGCAGCAGCACCGGCGGAGGCCCAGGCGCGGCCTGGCTCTTCGTGGCGCTCTTCGGGCTCGCCCGTCGCCGCCGCTCCTGAGGCATGCTCCGCTTCCGAACCTGACCGATCCACTTCTCTCGTGCCGTAGAGGCCCCACTGGGGCCCGCGGCGACTCGAGGCCCTCATGATCCTCTGGCTCACCGCCCTGGCCTTTGGCCAGGCCACCACCGGCGGCGACAGCCCGCAGCTCAACGCGCAGCTGTTCCGTCCCACCGCCGACAACCTGCACTACATCACCACCGACATGGCGCGGCGGGGGCCTCACAACGAGGTCAGCCTACGGCTGCTGGGGCACTACACCCGCGAGCCGCTCGTCTACCAGATCGAGGGCGGCGACAAGGTGGCCCTGGTGGAGTCGGTCACCCAGACCGACCTCATCGCCGGGTACAACTACGACCGCGCGCGCTTCGGTGCCGTGCTGCCGGTGTATCTGCGCTCCACCGGGGAGGCCGCCGGCGGCGAGACCGGGCTGGGCGACATCGCCCTCGACGCAGCTGGCGGCATGATGCTCAAGGCGCTGACCGGTGGCTTCTCGGAGGCCAACCCTCCCGACCTCGACGAGACCGCCATGCGGGCCCTGGCGAAGCGGGTCGCCAAGAAGCTCACGTAGCGGCGTCGCGGCCGGTCTTCATGGGGGGCGCCGGCGGGTCGAAGGATCCGGTCAGCCGGGAGACCACCAGCAGGGTCAGCAGCACGGCCACCGCGTAGACGGCGAAGATGACCGTTACGGCGGCGGAGCCGAGCCCCCATTCCCTGGCGTAGAACTCGTACAACGGCGACGGCGCCGACGAAGCCCCGATGAAGACCGTTAGGAGCGCCGCATGCAGCCAGAACGCGGTACCGGTGTTCTTCAATGCTTTCCCTACCTACTCATGGAACGACTAAAGCACAATCTATGCATTAAGAGGCTAGCACCGGAAGCAGGCGCTAAAGCAGAAGTTTTGCCTTAGCATGGTGTGATGATGGCTACAGCGACTCCGCGGCCGGGCGGCCGCAGCGCACGCGTCCAGCAGGCGGTGCACCAGGCAGTCCGCACGCTGCTGGAGGAGAACGACGGCGACCGTTCGGCCCTCTCGGTGCCCCAGGTC
>ENA-OWNT01001619-OWNT01001619.1-seawater-metagenome-genome-assembly--contig:-NODE-1619-length-27320-cov-5.882979_pt1 | contig 27320 bp, 31 predicted proteins | sample MGYA00238136_ERZ651165 | MGnify/ENA primary metagenome ERZ651165 (study PRJEB26861, sample SAMN08777766) | seawater metagenome | isolation source: coastal seawater | place: USA: Florida | collected...
CCGGCGTTCTACGCGAACACGTTCGAGCTGCTGCCGGAGGGCGCGCTGGACGTCTCGGTGCCGTTCTACTCGGCCGCGTTCATCGACGTGGACAGCAACGAAGAGCCCGACGACGAGCTCGCCACCGCCCTGATGGCCGCCAACATCGGCGGGCGCGCGGCGGAGACCGGTGAGGAGGCCGTCTGGGCCGGGCAGCTGCCCCCCGGCGACTACCTCATCATCGTCGGCGGCGTCGACGGAGCCACCGGGCCGTACGACCTCTCGGTCCGTGTCATCCCGCCCGTCTGGCTCCAGTAGTCAGGAGGCGGCCCCGGCGAACCAGTCGCTGACGAACCCGTCGGGGGAGATCCGCTCCACGATCCGCAGGAGATCGGTGGCGGTGACGATCCCCACCAGCCGGGCGCCCCGGATCACCGGCAGGCAGCCGATCCGCTCGGTCCTCATGCGGGCCGCGGCCTCCTGCACTGAGTCGTCCGGTCCGATGACGTGCACCGCCGGCGACATCACGTCCGCCAGCTGCACGGTGGCGCGCTTCGCCGCGACGAGGTTCGGGGCCGGAGTGGACGTCTGCCCTGGTGCGGGGGCGGCGAGGTGCCGGATCAGATCGCGGTGGGAGATGACGCCGAGCAGCTCCCCCTGCGCGTCGACGACCGGCACGTGTCGGATGTGGGCCCAGTTCATGATCTCGGCGACGACGATCAGCTCCTGATCGCCCCGCACCGTGAACACGTTCGTCTGCATCAGGTCGCGAACTTGCATTGGAGCCTCCGTCATCAGGGTCCCCCCGATGCGGACGCGCCGCACTGACATCGGCTCTACAGCAGCTCGAGCAGCGCCTCGGCGAAGGCCTGGGCGTCTCCGGGCCAGCGCGCGGTGACGAGGTTGCCGTCCCGCACCGTGAACGGGTTGCCGTACGCGGGGATGAGCGGACCGGTCTCGAAGCGCCCGTCGCCGAGGGCCGCCCGGACCTCGTCCTGCACCCACTCCGGGTAGGTCCGGAAGTACGAGCCCATGTAGGTGCACGTGAGGAGCCAGGCGCCCACCTCCATGGACTTCGGGAGCCCGGTGATGGTGCGGCCCGCGATGGCCGGAGATCCGTCGGCCGCCTTGCTCCGCGCCAGCACGACCGCGCCGTGGCAGATGCTCCCCAGGGGCCGGTCCGCGGCCAGGAAGGCGGCGACGGCGGCCTGCAGGTCGGCGTCCTCCAGGTACTGGCGCATGCCCGGGGCGTGGCCGCCGGGGAGGATCAGCAGGTCGTGGGCTTCCAGGCTGATGTCCGCGAACCGGATCGGGGCGGCGAAGGCGCTGGTGGCGGCCATCTCCCGGTAGATCGCGGCGTTGGCGTCCGTCGCGCGGATCTGCCCGAAGACGACGCCGCCATCGAGCATGAGGGGGTCGCACGCGCCGGGCTGGCCGTCGGCGGTGGCGAAGAGGACCTCGTGCCCGGCGTCGCTCAGGACCTTCCAGGGCACGGCCGCCTCCGTGGGGTCGAAGTCGGCGGTGGCGAGGGCGATGACGACGCGCTTGCTGCTCATGGCGCTCTTCTAGCTCGGATCCGTCAGCGGCCGCTCGCCCTTCACGGCGCGTCCGCACCCGACGCAGACGGGGGCCCAACCCGGCAGCGGGGTCCGACAGGCGGAGCAGCGGAGGCGGACCGCCGGGAGGAGCACGCGCAGGAGCCCCCGGCGGGGGAGGAGCTTCCGCTCGACGCCCAGCAGATGGTCGAAGTCCACGAAGTGCAGGCTGCCGTCCTCCAGCTCGACGGAGTCCCGGCGGCTCGGCGTCGGCATCCCCTGAAGGCCAAGCTGGGCCACGAGCGACCCGGCGGGGGTGGAGAGCACCTTGACCGCCTCCGCGAAGCCGCGGCGCAGGGCTGGAGCGAGCCCGTGCAGCACGTCACCGAACGGGATGGAGTGGGTCGACCGCGCGCGGGTGACCAGCTGCGCGGCGAGCAGGAACGTGCAGTCCGCCGCGGTCAGCTGCCCTCCTGAGGCCGTGAGCCAGCCACCATCGCCGGAGGCCTCCACGGCGGAGTTGGCGAGGGCCACCCCCAGACCGAGACAGATCGCCGTCGTGTCGATCCGGCCGGCCTCGACCAGGGGGTCGGCGGCGAGCAGGCCGCGGGTCCGGCGCCACCGCTGCGCCGCCTTGCGCGGCGTTCCTTCGCAGACGCCGGGCACCGGGGACGTCAGGAACGGCGTGCACGCCTCGCTCCGGAGGAGGGTCGCCAGCCCCCGAAGCAGCGACTGCTGGCGGGGGCCGGCCGGAAGCGGGGAGGGGCGCGACACGCGGGAAGCCTACCGTCCCTCTTGGAGGAAGAGCCGGCGGGGCTTGTAGTCTGGGGGTATGCCTCGGCTCCTGGTCCTGCTGCTCGCGCTGTCCGTGTGCGCGTGTCCGCCTCCGCGAACCCGCGGTGACGACGACACCGTCGGAGACGACGACGACAGCGGGGACGACGACGACGCCACGGGAGACGACGACGACTCGGGCGACGACGACGACGCGACCGGGGACGACGACGACGCCAGCGGAGACGACGACGACGGCACGGGCGACGACGACGACGGCACGGGGGACGACGACGACGCGACGGGCGACGATGACGACGCCACGAGCGAGCCGGTCTTCGAGCCCACGCGCTGGCGGTCCACCCTGTACCCGGACTCCTGGGATCCGAGCTACACGCTCGGTGGCCTCTTCCTCCACGACTTCAGCTACGCCGGCTACCACCGCGGCGAGGACCCGCTGCCCACGAGCGTTCCGGGCATCAGCTACGACGTGACGGCGGCCGCGTTCGGCGCGGATCCGACCGGGACCGTGGATTCGACGGCGGCCATCCAGGCAGCGATCGACGCGGCCGGCGCGGCTGGCGGCGGCACGGTCCATCTGCCGCCCGGCACCTACCTCGTGGCGCCGTCGGGCGACCCCTGGGCGCTGCGTATCCGGTACGACGGCGTCGTCCTGAAGGGGGCCGGGCGCGAGGCCACGCACATCATCAACACGCGCACGGACATGCGCGGCCGACAGGTGATCCTGATGCAGCCCTACAGCGGCGGGTCCTGGATCACCGACACCGGCAACGCCGTGTCGCTGGTCGCGGACGCGGCCGAGCGGGACACGACGGTCACCGTCACGAACGCGTCGTCGTTCAGCGTGGATCAGCTCGTCGTCGTGCGCTCCACCGCCACCGCCGACTGGATCGCGGACCACGACCAGACCGCGGAGTGGACGACTGCATCGCTGCAGGGCCCGACCTTCCTGCGGCGCGTCGTGTCGATCACCGGGAACACGCTGCAGCTCGACATCCCCCTGCGCTACCCGCTGCTGACGCGCGACGACGCCCGCGTCGAGCCCGCGGACGACCACATGGTCGAGTCCGGCATCGAGGATCTGTCCATCGGGATGCTCCAGCACCCGGGCACCAGCGGCTGGGGCGACAACGACTACTCCGTCAGCGGGACGTCCGCCTACGACGTGCACAACGCCGACGTCATCGTCATGAAGTACGTGGTGGATGGTTGGATCCGGCGGGTGGGCACCGTCCGCCCCGCGGCGAACGCCGACGACGTGCACATGCTCAGCGACGGCCTCGTGCTCGTGTACTCGCGCTCGATCACGGTGGAGGACAGCTCCTTCGATCGGCCGCAGTACGAGGGCGGCGGCGGGAACGGGTACGGCTTCGTGCTCCAGGGCAGCGACAACCTCCTCGTGGACTGCGGCGCGGTGTCGACGCGGCACGGCTTCTCGTTCAAGAAGTCCTGGGCGCACGGCAACGTCATCCGCGGCGGAGTCAGCGCGAACCCACGCCTCGGCGTCGACTTCCACATGCACCTGGCGTTCACCAACCTGATCGACGGGCTGACCCTCGAGGACGACTACATCGACGCGACGTACCGCCCCTACGGCACCGTCATCCACGGGCACACGACGTCGCAGTCCGTGCTGTGGAACACGGTGGGGATCGACGGCAGCGGGGACGCCCTGCTGGTGGACTCCCGCCAGTTCGGGGACGGCTACGCCATCGGCACCCGCGGGCAGCCCTTCGACATCCAGACCACGCCGCTGGTGGACACGAAGGACACGAGCCCGGAAGACCACCGCGAGGGCGAGGGCAGCGGCGAGACCCTGCAGCCGGAGTCGCTGTACGTGGACCAGCTGAGTCGCCGCCTGAACGGGGTCGCGGCCCCGACCGCGGTGCCCCTGGTGACGGTCCCGGTGGTCGCGGACGCCTACGTGCGCGGGGGCGCGTCCAACAACACGACGAACTACGGCGGCGACGCCGAGCTCCGCGTCAAGGATGCGGGCTCGTCGTACATCCGCGAGTCGTTCCTGCGGTTCGACCTCGCATCGGTTCCGAGGGCGCCATCACGGGCCACGCTGGTCCTCGACTGCGAGACCCAGGACAGCGGCGGTGATCTGGCGGACCTGCGGGCCTTCGCGGTGGACGACGACAGCTGGATCGAGTCCCAGATCACCTACAACAACCGGCCCGGCGCGGGCGCGTTCCTCAGCCGGGTGATCACGGACGATCCGCCCGCCGAGGTCGCCCTGGACGTCACCGAGCACGTGCGCGCGGAGTGGGCCGGGGACGGCGTGGTGAGTCTCGCCCTGCTGCAGGAGCAGGGCGGCGACGGGCTGCTGGTCGAGTGCTCGAGCAAGGAGGGGAGCGTGCCGCCGGTGCTCGAGGTGGAGCTGGGGCCGGCCGTGGTGCTGCCGGTGGTGGCCGTGACCGGAGACCCCGGCGACACCGGGACCGCGTTGGCGAACACCATCGATGGGGATCTGGGCACCCGGTGGTCGAACCTGACCCACGGCGCGCAGGTCACGTGGGACCTCGGGGCGGTGGAGGATGTGACGGGGCTTGGCCTGGCGTTCCACGCCGGCGACATCCGCGTCGGCTTCTTCGAGATCCGCGTGTCCGCCGACAACGTGACCTGGACCACCGTCGACGGCGGGGTCAGCACGGGTCGCAGCCTGCAGCACCAGATCCGGATGTGGGAGTCGTCGGTGAGCGCCCGCTACGTGCGCTACGTCGGCTTCGGGAACTCGGACTCGGCCTGGAACTCCCTGACGGGCGTCCAGATCTACGGTCAGTAGCCCCCGCCGAGGACGACCCAGGCCGCGCCGGCGTCGTCGCCTCGCGCGTCGTGCCCGTGCGCGCCGATCAGCAGGTCCGCGCGGCCGTCGCCGTTGACGTCCCCCGCGCCCGCCACCGCGCCGCCCGCCCGATCGCCCGAGGACAGGCCCAGGAAGCTCACGTCCGCGTCGGCCACGGAGCGGGTGCCGGTGGCCGGGCCGTAGAAGACGGCGGCGGCGCCCGCGTCCACGGCGCCGCGGTCGTCGTGCAGCACGCCCACGACCACGTCGTCGTACCCGTCGCCGTCGATGTCGCCCGCGCCCGCGACGCTGAAGCCCGCCTGGTCGTCCGCGTCGGCGCCCGTGAAGACCGCGTCCGCGTCCTCGGCCCAGCGCGTGTCGCCCCAGGGGCCGTAGACGACGTAGGCGGCGCCTGCGTCCTCGTGCTCCCCGATGTCGGCGAAGGAGGTCCCCACGACGATGTCGGCGTAGCCGTCTGCGTTGAGATCCCCCGCGCCCGCCACCGTGCCGCCGAGGCGGTCGCCTGCGGCGCTGCCGTGCAGGATCGCGTCGGCCTGGACGACGGTCCGGTCGGAGGTGATGGGGCCCAGGAACAGGAAGGCCGCGCCTGCGTCCTCGCCCCGGGCGGGGGTCCCGACTGCGCCCACCAGGAGGTCGTCGCGGCCGTCGCCGTTCGTGTCGCCCGCGCCGGCGACGGAGTAGCCGACCCACTGGCCCGGGAGGACGCCGTCGATGCGCACGTGGGCGTTGTTCGTGTTGAGCTGGCCCTCCAGCGGGCCCATGAAGACGAAGGCCGCGCCCGCGTCCGGTCCGCCCGCGTCGACGCCGTAGCTCCCGACCACGAGGTCGTCGATGCCGTCCGCGTTGAGGTCGCCCGCCGAGGCGGCCGCGATCCCGGCGTTGTCGTACGCCGCGGCGCCCAGGATGGTGACGTCCGCGTCGGCCAGGGAGATCGTGCCCGCGACCGGGCCGAAGACCACGTACACCGCGCCGGAGCCGGGGCCGATGGTGTCGTCGCCGTAGGCGCTGACGTACACATCGTCGATGCCGTCGCCGTTGACGTCGCCCGCGGGGCCGGCCGTCCAGCCGGAGTAGTCGTAGGCGTCGCTCCCGACGAGCACGGCGTCGGCGGAGGAGGCGGACAGGTCGCCCTCGAGCGGGCCGTAGAAGACGAAGGTGGCGCCCGCGTACTCGCCGCCGCGGTCGTCGCTGTAGGCGCCGACCACGACGTCTCCGAAGCCGTCGCCGTTCAGGTCGCCGGCGGGGCCGACCGACCACCCCGCGTGGGAGCCGGGTGCGTCGCCGAGCACCAGCGCGCCGCGGGGTCCGTCGATGGCCACCTCGCCCTCGAGCCGCCACGTCGGCACGTCCAATACCACCTCGTCGTCCGGTACGAGCGGGACTCCGGGGAGCTCGCCGTCGGCGCACGCGGGCAGGGTCAGGAGGCAGGCGGACAGGACAAGGGCGGGGGAGCGCATGACTCCCTTAGCGACGGTCTCACCGCCGCGTTGAGCCGCGGATCAGGTCGGGCTCACCCGTCTTCAAGCAGGGTCCAGGCTCCCGCGGCGATCTCGGCTTCCAGCTGACCGGCTCCCCAGGAGGCGTGCCCGGCGAGGATCTGGGGGGCGTCGTCCGGAGCGGGACCGAGTCCGACGAAGCTGCGCAGCGTGGCGTTGCGGGACAGCTCGCGGGCGCGCCGGTGAGACGTCGTCCAGCGCAGGCCGCCCTCGGGCCCGCGATACAGGACGGCGATCCGCGTCGTGGCGAGGGGGCCGCCCACCCCGATCACGCCGGGGATGGTGTAGGCCGCGCTGGCCGGAGCGTCCGTGGGGAGATCCAGGCGAAAGCCGACGGCTCCGTGCTTCCCGTGCCGGCAGAGCACGATCAGCGCGTCGCGAAACACGTCCTGCGGCAGCTCGGTCGATCCGCGGATCCGCGTGCCGTCGCAGGGCTGGTCGAGGATGGGGAGGTGCCCGTCGTCGTGCCGGGGGACCACGGCGTCCACGATCTGCTGGGCGCTGCCGGACAGGGTCGCCGCGCGGTCCGCGCGCAGGGTCAGGGCGAACAGGACACCGATCACGGCGACCACCGCGACCCCGATCAGGGCGTCCCGGCGCTGCGGTGGATCCACCGGCGCGGGGCGGGGCCTGGAGATCTCAGACGAGATCGGCGGTGTGCCTCTGGATCATGGCGCCCACGCGGGGCATGGCGGCCATCACGTGCTCCTTCCCCTTGGGGCGGAGCTTCATGTAGGCCTTCTTCAGGGGCTTGTGCTTCGTGTTCTCGGCCCGGCCGTCGGTCACGCTGAGGAGCGAGTCGGCGACCTCGGACGCGTGGGCGACGAAGTAGCCGGCGCAGGTGCCGGACTGGTCCGTCCGCCAGCTCTCCCAGTGCCCCTCGAGGTTGCGGACGAAGTCTTCGAGCAGGTCGTCCACCGCGCGCGGGATGAAGCCGGGCTGCAGGTTCTTGACGACCTTGAAGGTGCCCTTCACGGCCATGCCGGCGAGGCCCTTCTTGTCGCTCACCTCGGCCTCGAGCACGCGCTCGGCGTCCCGGACGATCTTGCTGCGACGCTCCGCGTCGGTGGTCAGTGTGTCGAACAAGATGCCCATGCAGTCGCTCCTCCCGGGGTCAGCGCGGGAATCCTAGCCGCCACGCACCGTCCGGGCGACGGGCCGCCCCTTGAATCGGGCCCCGCGCGGCTACAGTGTCGCCTGCATGAACCCTCGGTCCCCGGCGCGCGTCCTCCTCCTGGTGATGACGCTCGCGCTGATCGCCTCGCCCGCGGCGGCGCAGTCGTACTTCACCGAGACGGAGGACTACGACCCCAACGGGCCGGACCCGGACCTCGAGCTGCTCGACACGCACCTGACGATGCACACCGGGGCGAACGCGGGCGCAGGCGCCTTCGGCACGGTCAGCCTCGTGCTGGGCATCGAACGATTCGCCAACCAGCAGATCTTCTCGGGCCTCACGTTCTCGCTCTGGGGCGTCGCGACGCTGATCTCCACCGCGACGGCCACCGAGTCGGCCTTTCGGCAGTGGCGCGAGCTGCGGCCGGCCCTGGCGGAGGCGGGTGAGACGGAGCGGCGGTTGTTCCGGATCCGCGAGGCGGATCGGCTCACGCGGCTCGCCATCAACCGGGCCATCGGCCTCGCCGCGGACGGCGCGTCGCTGGGCATCGGAATCGCGCTCATGGTCTCGCCGACGCCCCAGTCCAGCGTCACGCGGGATCTCGCGACGTCACTGGTGCTGAACGGCGCGTTCCTGCTGGGCATCGACGCGTTCCGCACGGGGCTGGACGACCAGGTGTCCCGGCGCTGGCGGCAGCGGAACGAGGTCGCCGAGCGGGGCTACTTCTCCGACCGCGCGCCGCGGCTGCGCGGACTCGCGGGCGTGGCGCCCTGGGCGAGCCCGGCGCTGACGTTCGAGCCCGGCCCCACCAGCACCACGGGGCAGCCCGTGTTCGTGCCGGGCGGCGTGCTGGGCTTCACCGCCGTCTACTGATCTTCGCTATTCGGCGGACTCGGCGGCCGCTCCCAGCGACATGAAGGCCGCGCTCGTCACCCGCATCGACTGCGGGTCCAGCTCCACCAGGCACGCGACGTCGGCGATCCGCCAGTACAGCGAGCAGTCGTCGCCCTCGCACAGGTACGGGAAGGCGACGATCGCCCCGAAGTCCCCGCGGGTGCAGGGGAGGCCGGCGCTGGGCCCGGCCCCGTGGGCGTCGCAGCCGGGCTGGTAGCCGGTGATGCCGAGGGTGGCCACGACGGTCTCCACGTCGTCGCCCTCGACCAGCGCGGCGCAGCCGGTCTCCAGGGCGTGGGACTCGACGCCACCCGCCACGAAGAGGACTCCCCAGACGACGAGCGCCGCGAGGAGCCCGACGGTCATGGCCAGCTTCGGGTCCGGCTTCATCCGTCGGACTTGAGGCCGCTGGCCACCGGCGTGCTGGAGCGCGCCCCCTCGGCCACGGCCGGGCCGAGCCAGCGGACGAGGAAGGTCGTGAGGTCCATCACGTGCGCGCCGGCGTCGATGGCGCGCTGCAGCGAGCTCGTGCAGGCGGTGTCGGTGGCGACGATCCAGGAGCCCGCGGGCACCGGGCGGCCGTCGATGGCGAACTCCGCGACGCGCGCGGCGGCTTCGGGGCGGCGCAGGTCGTGGAAGTCCCCGGCGCCGCAGCACACGGTGCGATCCGCGCTGATCCCGAAGGACGGGGGGCGCGCGCCGGTGGCCGCCTCGAGGAGGTCGTACACGGCGTCGCCCCGCCCGGCCCGGCGGCGCACACCGCAGGAGTCGAAGACGAGGATCGGGGGCACGCCGGCGTCGAGCCGCTCGAGCCGGTCCATCGCCGCCTTGCCCAGGTCCGCCACCTGGTCCCGGAAGAACAGCAGGTACTCGGACAGGTGCAGGACCTCGGCGGTGATGTCGTTGCCGGTGCTGCCGTAGCCCTCGCGCACCGTGTTCAGGCACTCGGCGGACGGGGTGATCCAGGTCCGCTGGCGGTTGAAGTACTGCTGCAGTCCGGCGATGGCGACCTGGAAGCCGGCCTCGTCGCCGATGGCGCGCAGCGGGCCGCCGCAGCACGGCGTTTCTTCCCTTGCGGGGAGCGAGATGTGGTCGGCCCCGAGCGCGCGGAAGACGTCCATGAGCGCGGCCACGTCCGCGGGCGCGTCGTGGAGCAGACGGCAGCCGGGCCAGAAGAGGACGCGGCCCTTGCGGTCGAAGTCGCCGTCGCTCGCGTGCTCCCGCATGGCCCCGTGCAGGTCCTCGCCGTACGGGTTGCCGCTGTCGAGGTAGTGCTTGTGCAGGAGCTGGGCGCCGTCGGGGACGCCGCCGTTCGTCCAGGCCTGGGCGCGCGCCTGGTAGAGCATCGACGGGACGTCCTGGTCGAACTCGCAGGGTGCCTGGCAGGCCATGCAGCCGGTGCAGCGGCTGACGGCGTCGGCCGCCGCCTTCCAGGACAGACGCCCGGCCTGCGCTTCCTTCCAGGCCTGGATCATGGCCGTGGGGGTGGCCGTCTCGTCCGCCGCGCCGTTGGAGACGGGGCAGGCGTACCGGCACATGCGCGGGCACAGGGAGCAGAGGGTGGGATCGCTCATCCGGCGCCTCCAACGAGGGTGTCGAGGCCGGCCTGCATGGCTGCCGTGATGCGGGCCGCGTCGCCGGTGGAGGTGTCGTCGACGGTGCCGGGCGGCAGCGCGTCCACGGCGTTGAACGACAGGTGCTCGACCCATCCCCCGAACGACCGGATCGTCGCGCGCACCTGGTGCTCCACGAGGGGGCTCACGGGCTGGTCCGGGCGCGAGCTGCGGAAGCGCACATGCAGGGTGCAGCCGGTCTCCTGGGGGGCCTCGATGACGCCGCGCGCCGTGGTGGGGCCGCCGGTGAGGGTCTCGATGGCGCGGAGCAGCAGGCCGGCCTTCGCCCAGCCGACCACCGCGCGGAGCTGGCCGATCTGCTTGTCGTCCGGGAGCGGGCCGGTCAGCGCCAGGGCGTCCGCGCCCTCGCGCTGGGGCTGTCCCCAGTGGTCTTCCCACCAGGCGAGGCCCTGGTCGTCGGAGAGAGGGGTTCCGCCTGCGTCGGTGAGGCGCTGCGCGACCTCGGCCGTCCCATCCGGGTAGCCGTCCGGCCAGGCGAAGGCGAGGTAGACGACGCCTCCGTCGCGCGGGCGATCGTCGGACTGGAAGACGGACCGGTAGGCGGCCGGATCCTGACCCGAGTAGACGAGGCCGGCGAGGGGCCGCTGGGCGCCGCGGAGGGCCTGGCGGAGTGCTGTTGTCGCCTGCTCCCGGTGCGCGAAGACGAAGCCCAGGTGGCGGAGCGGTGGCGGGGTCAGGGTGCGGAGGATGATGCGCTCGGCCCGGGTGCCGTCGGGGCCGCCGATCCCGAAGGGCAGCCAGGACGGCCCGGCCGCGGAACGGGGGAGGTGCCCGCTGCGCCAGGAGCGTCCGTCGGGCAGGCGTCCGCCCACCTGCTGGAGCGGGTGCTCCCAGGCGCCGTGCACGCCGACGTGCGCGGCCCAGGCGCCGTCGCTGAGCCAGTCGCCGACGGGCTGCTCGAGGAACGTGCGGCCCAGGGGCGGGAGCCAGTGTCCGCGCAGGTGCAGCTCTGCGGCCAGGTCCACCCCGCGCCACTCCACGGACGCTTCGGCGACGCCGTCTGCGTGGTCGCCCACGGCGAGGAGCTGGGGATCCGGTGGCGGGAGGCTGGGGCCCGGTGGGTCCGGAGTGTCGGGGAAGAGCTTGCCGGGGTTGAGGACGGCGTTCGGGTCGAGCGCGTGCTTCGCCACGTCGTAGAGCGCGCGGCTGTCGCCGTGCTCCTGCCCCATGAAGTCCTTCTTGAGGAAGCCGACGCCGTGGTGGTGCGTGATGGTCGCGCCGGCCCCGTGGGACGCGGACAGGATCGCCTGCCAGGCCCGCTCGTACAGGGCGATCCGCTCCTCGGTGGTGGGCGCGTGGCCGGCCAGCGTGAAGTAGATGGAGCAGCCCTCGTGGTACGCGTGGCTGAAGTGGGCCATCACGAGGACGTGCGGGGCGAGGGCCTTGCGCACGGCCGCATAGAGGCCGGGGACGGCGGTCCAGGGCGCCGCGGTCTCCATCGTGTCCGCCCAGGCGCCGCTCGCGAGCAGCTTCGGCAGCTTGAAGGACACGTGGTAGCGGGTGCGGAACCAGCGCTCACCGGGCCCGGCGCCCAGATCCTTGCCCCCGAGGCGTCCCGCAGCGAGGACGGCGGCTTCGAGCTCCGCGCGGGCGCGCTCGTCGCCCCCTTCGCACCCCAGGATCGCGAGGCTGCGTCCGGGCAGCAGGTCGATGGCGCGGTTCAGGGTGCCGGCGTGGCCCAGGAGCTTGTCCATGGGCAGGTTCTCGGGTTTGAGCTTGTCCTTGTAGTCGTCGCCCAGGAGGCGCGAGGCGAGGGTGCGGACGAGCATCCCCCGGAAGCCAGTGGGTCCGTCGGTGCTGCGGCGCCCGCCGCCCCGGCCGGTGCCGTCGCGGCGCTCGGACGCCTTGCGGCGCTCCCAGCCGAGCCGTCCCAGGCCGGGCACCTTGCTCAGCGTGTTCAGCGCGCTATCCGTGAGGGATCCCGGGGACAGGACCTTGCCGAAGACCCGCGGGGTGCCGGCGTCTTCCGGAGGCGCGGGGCGCGGGGCGTCGGCGTTCTCCGGTGGGAGGTCCGGCTGGGCACCCTCGAGGGGTGGACGGCCGGCGCCGGGACGCGGCCGGATGGCGTCGGCCGGGTCGTTGGACTTCTGCATCGCCATCCAGGTGTCGAGCGGGTCGTACAGCCGCATGACGCTGGGGCGCAGGCCCATCTGGAGGATCTCGCGGAAGGCCTCGATCCCTGCCTCGACGCTGGGGAACTCGATGCCGCGCAGCACCATGGCCTCCGGCAGCGGATGCACGCGGAGCCGGATCTCCGTGATGAGCCCGAGGGTGCCCTCGCTGCCGATGAAGAGCGGCGACCAGTCGGTGGCGGTGTGCGCGGGGTCCAGGGAGCCGGTGGAGACGGTGCCCAGGCCGGGGGTGACGACGCGCAGGCCCGTCACCATGTCCTCGATCTTGCCGTACCGGGAGCTCAGCTGGCCGGCGCCCCGGGCGGCCACGCAGCCGCCGACGGAGCAGCACCAGATGGACGACGGGAAGTGCCCGAGGGTCCAGCCGTCGTCGTTGAGGCGCTCCTCCAGGGTCTGGAGCATGAGGCCGGGGCCCACGGTGATCTGCATGGACGCCGGGTCCACGGGACCCTGGGCGTCGAGGCGCTTGAGGTCCACGACGACGCCGCCGAAGAGCGGGGCGGCGCCTCCGCAGACGCCGGAACCGGCGCCGTAGGCGACGACGGGGGCGCCGTGGTCGTGCAGGGTCTGGACGACGCGGGCGACGGCGGCCTCGTCGGCGGGGCGGACGACGGCGAGGGGCGGAGTCTGCGGCAGGCCGTCGCGCACGCCGAACGTGAGGCGGGGCCACAGGTCGCGGGTGTAGGCGAACGTGTCCGCCTCGGAGGTGGCGACCGCGTCGGGGCCGGCCGCGGCGCGCAGGGCGTCGAGCAGGGCGGAGCGGGCGTCGGCGTCGGCTGGGGTCCAGGGGGCGGTCACGCGGGTCGAGGATATCGGCCGCGGCACGAGTTCGCATCGGGGGACGCGGGTTCGGCGGGGGTGAGGGTGTGGGGTTGGGTGGCCCACCGCTGGGTGTAGCCGCGCACTCGCAGTCGCACCTCGTCTCATCGCAAAGTGGGGGATCGTTGGCTGGTTCTGAGCCGACTACCGTGGCTCGCTCCCACCAGCGGGTGTGTGGGCGGGGGTCAGTTCTTGGGTGTGGGTGTGACGAATTCGCCACGCCATCGGTACCTGAACCCTCGGCCGACATCGCCACACCTCTCGATGGGCCAGCCAGCGGCGGTAGCCGCCTGCAGGTGCCGCTGTGCTCGGTTCTTCGGCCATCCGAGCTCGTTGGCGATCGCCCGAGCTGACCACCAGCGCTCTCCGCGGATGTGCAGCAGGAGGGTCACCAGACGTCCGGCGGCCTGGGCCATCAGGGAGACCCCACGGTCAGGGGCACGACGTCCAGGACGAGCCCGCCAACCTCTCGAATGACCGACGCCGCTACCCCTGCAGCGGTAGCTCGGCGGCCGGCGTTCGCCTCCCAGCGCCGCCGGCGGGCCCAGGCCAGCGTGGTCACCGGTGTCGGTCCCAGGTAGAGCAGGCGTCCGTCTTCGTGCTCGACGACGAAGGCGCCGAGCTCGCCGCGCCACTCGACGGCGCTGGCCCGGGGGTAGTTGGCCTCGTCGAGGATCGAGGTTGCGGTCACGGAGATCCGAAGGCGGCGGTGAAGTTGCTGGGCTTCGCGGACCTCGCGAGGCGTGCGGCGTCGAGCGGTCACCGGGTCGACGTGCTGAGACCGTGTCGGCACAGGCCAATCGCGGTCCGAGCCTGCTCGGTCGTGCACGCGTCCAGTGCCCTGATCGCGCCCTGGAGCTTCAGCTCGTCTCGGCGGGCTACTTCGGCTTGCAACTCGTCGTCCGTGAACTCGTTGATGGCGATCCGTCTGGGGTCGACGACGAGCAGCTGCGCGTCGAGATGCTGCGGAATGGGTTCGATTTCCATGGGTCGTTCTCGCGGTGGGTTGGGGTTGGGGAGGTGGCGAGGGCCCTGGAGGGGCCCCCGCCAGGCGAAGGACGCTCCCCCAGTCATTCGTCCTGGCGGCGGCCGGTGTCGTAGAACCCAGCGTCGTCGGAGATCTCATGGTCTCCAGCCGGGACGAGCGCCCGCCCTTCACGTGGGATGGGGATCGGCGGCAGATCGACCATCACGAGCCCGTCAGCGTCGTCGGCTTCGTCCTGGAGCGCCGCGATCACCGCTGCGTAGATGTCTGCGCCAGCGTCCAGCGCCCCGGCCGCTGCCTGCAGCTCCAGGCACCTGGCGTGGGTGTGTCCGCGATCGAGGCAGACGAACTCGGCGACGGCGGTCATGGACCCATCGAGGGCGCCGAGGACGAGACGGACCTGGCCGTCGACATCGACGTCGACCTCGGGCGTCGGAAGCCCGAGCGCGGCGCACACACGTGCGTCGACCGTCGTGGGTGGCAGGTGCAGCTGGTGGTCGGTGTGCTGCAACTCGAGCACGCCACGCCAGGCGTTGTGCGCGGTGTGGATCGCGCCCTCAGCTGAGGCCAGGGAGAGGCAGCCGACGACGTCCTGCGCGGACGCGGCGGCCTGCTTGGCGATCACTGACGACGTCGCCGCCACCTGGAACGCCAGCTCCACGGCCAGCTCGCCCTCGGCTGAGCTGGCGGCGTTGGTCGCCGAGTCCCCCGAGGTGCTGGTGTTGGACGGGGGGCCACATGCTGCGACGCACGCTGCGAAGACGAAGACCGCCAGCAGCAGGGGGATCAGAACGGATCTCAAGGTGTTCATTGGGCGTGAGCCCTCCTACTTGATGAGGCCGGCCTCGATCGCCGCCAGGATGGCGTCCTCGAGTCCGGCCGCGATGGCGTCGAGAGTCCGGTGTTGCCGCTGGGGAGCGAGAAGGTGGGCGTGGCCGTCGAGGAAGATCGGCTCGGCTGCGAGGGCCGGGCAGACGCAACCTCCGATGGTGGCGTGCAGGTTGCGGATCCAACGTGCGCCAGTCGGTCGTGTCTCCTGGATCCGGACGCGTGGCAGGGCGAGCAGCTGGCGCCACCTGGTCGCGACGTGGCCCGCGACGAAGCGGCTCGTGCCCCCCCGGGGCGCCCGGTAGTCGACGCCGACCAGACCGTAGTTCCCGCCGCCGGCGTTCAGGTGCCCGGCGATGTAGAGGCTGGCGCCCAGCTTGTCGGCCTGCGCGTTGCGTTGGGAGTAGCTGCCCGAGAACCCATCGACGACGGGGATGCGGTGGCCCTCGAGGCGGTGCCGGAGCAGCTGCATGTAGCGGCCGACCAGCGTCGCCTCGAGCTCGGCGAGCGCGAGCTCCCCGTCGTCGTTGAGGTCGAACCCAGCACCCCGATCCCACGGGTCGGCGCCCTTGTTGATGTGCTGGGTGTCGAGCGCGATCAGCATCGACTACTTGACCTGCGCCGCGACCAGGATCCCCGTGTTGCTGGCGTCGTTGGTCAGGGTCCCGGAAAGGAAGTAGGCGTAGGTCTCGTTGTCGACGGTGTGCGAGAGCGCCGCCGTCCCGGACTGCGCGCCCGTCGAGCCCGTAATGGTGACCGTGCCGATCACCACCGAGGACACCGCCGCCTTGTCGAGCCGCCGGAGAGACACCTGCACCTGCGCGGAGGTGGAGCCGAGCGATGACCACACCTTCAGCTCGCTGAGAGCCTCGCCATTGGGAAGCTCGATCGGCGCCCACACATCCATGGTTCCGCCCGAGGAGCCCTTGTAGAGCCCCGTGTCGGTGAGAACGAAGTCCGTGATCGACGATCCCTTGGTCTGGAACCCTTGGGCCGCGACCTGGCGCGGGAACTGGATGGCCGCGTTCCGGGCGACGAGCTCGTTGACTGCGGCCGCGTAGGAGGAGTTGTCGGTGGTGTTGAGGTCGCCGGGCACGCCGCCGATGTCGGCGGAGATCTGGACGACGCGATCGTCGACGTCGTTCTGGTCGCTGGACGACACGACGCCGCCGGCGACGCGGGTCGCGACAGGGGTGGTGTAGCGCTGGGCCATGGGCTGGTCTCCTGGGGGTGGGATCTGAAAACGAAGGGGTGGTTCGTGGACGTCGACCGTGCACCCGCCGAGCAGGACGCCGGCGGGAAGGGCTAGGACGAGCGAGAGGGCGAGCAGAACGGCACGGGCACAGCGCATGGTCACGCTCCGAGGATCGAGAGGTCGTAGGGGGTGGTCGTGTCGTCGTAGAAGGCGGCGTCCACAAGGACGGTTCCCTGCGCGTGGCCTGGCTGGACCTGCTCGAGGAAGGCCTGTGCGGCGAGGATGGATGCAGTGCCCATCCCCGCGGCGGCCGCTTCGGTGTAGTCGAGCAGGACCTCGAAGGTCCACGCGAAGAACGTCGACTCGTCGTAGGTGGCGGAGTCGTAGAGCGGGGGGATCTCCTCGGAGAGCGTGACGCTGACCCCCGTGTAGGTCTCCAGCACATCGTCGATGTAGGGCAGGGAGAGGTTGGGCTGCTTGCTCCAGGCAGCGAGGACCGCCGCCTGGCGCTCCTCGGTCGTCGCGTCGCTCGACGGCACGATCTGGAACGTCCGCTCCCAGTCCGGCAGCAGCTCCACGGCCGAGCCCGGGAAGATCTCCTCGAGGAGATCGCCGACTGCGGCGTCCACGACCTCGGCGACGTCGGCGTACGCCTCGAGCTCCTGGACGTGGGTGGAGTCGAGCTCGCGGCTGTATGGCCCCACCGGCAGCAGGGCGAGCAGTGTGCGGAGGAACTTCACGGCAGGTTCACCGTGACCGTCCCGGCTGTGAGCACCTCGACGTCGGAGGCGTCGATCGTCGCTGTGACGTTCGCGGCCGGCGCCGTGAGGGTGTAGTCCAGGACGCCGGCGACAGCGTTGATCGCCTCGTGGAGGTGGGACGTGACGTAGAGCGTCTCGCCAGGCGCGAGCGTCGGGAAGACGCCAGCGATCGCGGACTCAACGGCGGCCTGGACGTCGGCCTCGACGTATCCATCCTCGACGTCGAGGTCATCGACCGTCACGTCCGTCGCGACCTCCGTCGCAGTGACGATCTGATAGGAGCCGACGGTGATCGGGCGGACGGTCTCGACGTAGGTCTCAACGGACGTGATGAGTGCGGCTCCGGGGAGCGCGCGATCCCCGTCTGGTCCGGCCGTGAAGACGGTGACGTCGATGGTGCCTGGGCCGCGCCGAAGCGGGTGCGAGTACGCCTCCGTCACGCCGTCCACGGACTGCGCCCACTGCCGCCAGTCCTCGGCGGTCCCGCCCGCCGGCGGAGACCGCAGGTTGTCGAGCAAGCGCTGCAGCAGAGCCGCGTCGGTCTCGATGTCGGTGCCACCTGTGAAGTCGGTCCCCGCCTCGCACTCACTGTCGACGCCGGCGATCGGGGCGGACAGCGTGAACGCCTCGCCGGTACTGACGTTCCCATCGACGCCCGCTTCGACGGCGACCGCCTCGGCGGTAGCGTCGCCTCCGACCCAGACCGCCGCGGTCGTCGTCTGGTACTCCCAGCCGTCCGACTTCGTGAAGCTCGTGCCGATGGGGATCGGCGTGCCCGTCGTGCCCGTGAACGCGACCGTGCCCTCGGATGTGGTCGCGGCCAGCCGACTGAGCCCCCGGGCGTCAGCATGACGCTCGAGGTTCGCCGAGCTCGCCGAGTCCGGGAACACCTGATCCCCGGTCCAGTCCACGCGCCCGTAGAGCCCCTCGAGGACGTGCGCGAGCGCGCCGGCCTTGATGGCCGCGTCGGAGCGGTCGCTCGTGTCCAGCCCAGTGATGTGGTTGCGGAGCGCGGCGAGGAGAAGCGCCTTGAGCTCCGCCTGTGTCTGGGTAGGGAATGAGCTCATCCGACCTCCTGGAAGACCTCGAACACGTACGGGCGGTTGCCGCCATCGAGCAGGGTGATCTGCAACGCCACGCCGGTGAGGCCACCGATGTTTCGGGCCTCCGCAACGGTCTCGACACTGGCCAGGCGGCCGTCGTCGATGAGGAACTGCAGGGCTTCGGTGACCATCTCGGGCGCGTCCAATGCGGCGCGGGCGGGGTTTTTCCGACGTCGAAGCAGGTGCAGCCGGCTGCCGAACTCGGGATCGTCCGGGTAGGAGCCACGCTCGGTGAACAGCGCCAGGTAGACAACGCCCTGCAGGCCGTCGTCGCGGACGAGGTGGCCGTCCTCCAGGACGTAGTCCTGGGTCTCGGGATCGATGAGCCAGCTCATGGCACCAGGACCTCGCTGGTGCCGCCGGCGACGGAGATCGTGCCCTCGACGTCGTAGGTCGTCGGGCCGATGGTGACCGTCAGTGCGTGGCTGCAGGCGTCGCCATTGCGGGCGACGTGGCGGGCGCCGTCGTTGATGACGACGGCCGATCCCTGCAGGTCCACCTTCTGGCCGTGCGCGTTGTAGAGCACCACCTCGCCGTCGCCGGGCGAAGGGCGGTGGGATCGGTCCTCGGCGCCGACGACGACGTGCTGACTACCGCTCCGGACGGCGACCAGGCCCGTGCCCGTCGGCGGTCGCGACGCGAGGCCGAAGGCTTCGGTCAGCTGGGCCTCGACCACCTCCTCGCCGTAGCCCTCCAGCGTGACGTACGGGCGTCCACCCGAGACGGAGTACTCGAGGATCTGGCCACGCCGCGCGCCGCCCATGGCGGAGCGGATCTCCGACCGGATCAGGCGGCGCAGCTGCGCGACATCGATGAGCTGCTTAGCCAAGGAACACGCTCGGATCTGCAAGTGTGAGGGCCGTGCGGGTGCCCTCGCTCTTGGAGCGGGTGAACCTGGTGGCCAGCACGATGAACTGGCCGGCGATCTCCTCCTCGAGGTCCTCGACGTCGACGAGCGTGTTGACCTGCCAGGGCACGCCGGCGTCGGTCGTGTGCCCCTTCACCACGTACTCAAGCTCGAGGCGCTTGGCCTGGTTGCGGCTGCTGACGTCGCGGACGACATGCAGGGCCTCGGTCTCGCCCCGCACCTCTTCGACGAGGACCTCCGGCTTGAAGTAGGGGGCGCTCAGGTCAACGTGCCATGCCTTCGGCCGAGCGGTTCGCGTGCCATCGTCCCAGTGCCCGAAGACCTCGTATTGGGAGAAGGACTCGAGGCAGCTCCGCGAGACCGTGGAGTCGATGACGTTCACGCCCTTGCCGTCGGGCCTGGACACGAGCCGGCCCTTCGAGGGGCCTGCGGAGATGTACTGGCTGAGCTGCAGCGTGCCGCCAGCGTCCACCCAGATCCGCATGCCCTCGGAGCGGGCGAGCCGATCGACGAGTGCCCAGCATCGCTCGCCCGGCTCCACCTTCACGGCCTTGAGCGTGGGGGAGTATTCGACGTTCGGGCTTCGGAGCATCCCGACGTAGTTGGCGATGGTCTTGGCGACCGTCTCCAGCGTGGCGTTCTTCCAGCGCCAGGTGGGCTTGGCGGCGGCGTCCACCAGGAGCCCGCCAGCGCTGCGTCCGTGGAGGGTGAGACCGACCTGGCCCGGAGCTCGCCGCGAGCTCGTCTTGTCGATCCGTCCCCAGAGGATCGTGTTGCCGTCGACCTTGATCTCGGCGACGCCACCTGGCGTAACCGGGCCCGACTGGGAGGACGGCTTGCGGACCGAGAACCGGAACGAGGAGGCCGGTCGGCGGATGTCGACATCGACCGAGTAGTCGATCCAGTTGGTGAAGGTCTTCCCCTCGAAGACGAGCTCCATCATCGTTCACGCACCCGGAGGGGCGTGCCCTCCTCGATGGCGTTCGGATCGGGGAGCTTGTTGAGCGCGATGATCTCGGCGCGGCGATCGACGTCGCCGTACCGCCAGAACGCGGCGAGAGCGGCATTGCCCGTCGCCGGCATCAGCCAGGTCACGACTCGGGCCCGGCCGGTGTTCAGCTCCTCGCCGATGACGAGCAGGGCCTCGGCGACCTCCAGGAGGGCGGTCACCGCGGCGTGTGCGGCGACGCCGTGCGCGTCCCGGAGGTCGGCCACCGCCGTGTCGAGCTCGGCACGAACGCTCGCGATGAGCCGCTCGATCCGCTCGACGGTGTAGTTCTCGCCGTCCGCCCCGAGGGCGTCTCGAAGGGCGATCGCCGAGGCCAGCGCCGCCTGGGCCTGGATGGAGCTGGCGCTCACGGCAGGGCCGCCAGGGCGGTCGTGGCGGCGGCGGCGGCCGTGTCGAACACGTTGAGCGCGCCGGCGAGGCCGCCGTCGGTGACCATGAAGCCAGCCTCCTCGGCGACGTCCTCGATGAGGTCGATGGTGGCCTCGATGAAGCGGGCGCCTTCGGTGGATGTCGTGTCCTGCAGGCGCTCGATCCGCATGGTGTACGTGCCCTTGTGGGGGTGCACGAAGGTCACGCGGGACCCAGCCTCGAACAGCTCCTCGAGGGCGTCCCAGTGCATGCGGTAGGTGCCGGTCACCGTGTCCATGCACACGGCGTCGAGCGTGAAGGTGCGAGGCTCGCGGCCCGTGTCCTCGTGCTCAGCGCCGTCCCGTCCCGGGTAGCGGAACCGAGCCAGTCCGCGCGCGCGAGAACCGCTGATCCGCCGCACGTGCACGACGACGTCTCCGAGCTTGCACTCGCGCAGGTGGCCCCAGCTCATCCTCGTGCCATGTCCACGGCGAGGGTGTCGGTGTCGAGCTCGAGCTTGAGGATCCGCTGCCGCTCGCGGTCTGCGCGGAGCTCGCGGACCAGGTCCTTGGCGCTGTCCGAGAACGGGCTCAGGGCGTACGCCATCGCGTTCTGCATGGCCGTCTTGAATCCCTCGGGCAGCAGGAACTTGTTGATTCCCGTGCCGATCAGCCCGCCCAGTGCTGCGCCAGCGCCGACCGTGCCGGCGACCAGGCCGCCACCCGCTCCTGCGACGCCGCCGGCGAGGGTCTTCGCCAGGCCGCCGAGACCGAGCGCCCCCAGCGCTCGGAGCCCGAAGCCGCCTAGCGCGGCCAGGCCCCCGCGGAGGAGTCCGCCCACCTTCTTGATGAAGGGGATCCCCGTCTTCGCCGCCTGCGCAGCGCCCCCAGCGCCGGCGCCGACGCTCGGACCCAGCGACGTGGGCCAGTTCGTCACATGCACCGGCATCCCGCCGGGGATCAACCCACCTCCGCCTGCAGCTCCACCGCCCCCACCTCCACCGGGCAGGTTGAACACGCGCAGGAGCTTTCGCACGCCGGCGAGCGCGACAACGACACCGCCGAGCCCGAGCGCCTTCTCCAACATCCCCGGGTGGGCGTTGAGGAACTGCAGGAACGACGTCATGCGCTCGAGCCAGGGGGTCAGATGGCGGTCAGCGAGCTTGCTGAGCTCCGCGACGAGGCTCTTCATGGCCGCGGCGGCGCTCTGGGACGTCGTCGCGAAGTCCTTGTCCACGATGGCGCCGGCGTTCGTCAGCTGCGAGAGCCGCTGCAACCTCTCGAAGTCCTGCAGGAGTGCTGCGATGCCGTCCCGGGCCTGCTTGTCCGTGAAGATCGACCCGATCGCCTGGGCGTTCTTCCCCCCGTCCGTGACCTTGCGGATCTCCGCGAGGATCTCGAACAGGTCGCGCATCGTCCCGTCCTTGTTGAAGACCTTGATCCCGCGCTTGTTGAGGCGCTTGCTGGCCTGCTCCGAGCCGAGAAAGCCAAGGACGTTCTCGAGGTTGGTGGCCGCGGCCGCCGCGGATCCGGTACGGGCCCGAAGCACCTGCAGCATCGCGGCGGAGCGGGCGAGACCCCTGGCGCCGGTCTGCCCGACGCGGGCCATTCCCGCGGCGATCTCCGGCAGGAACTGCGCCATGTCCCGAAGCTCGAAGGCGCCCTCCTTCCCCAGAGCGACCGCCGTCGCCAGCCCATCGCCGACCTGGCTCCAGGGGATGTCGAAGGCGTTGTTGAGCTGGAAGGCCGTCTCGGCGACGTCCTTGATGTCGGCGCCGGTCGCAGTCGCCACACGCCCGATCTCCTGCAGCAGGTTCGTGTCCAGCAGCGTCCCGCTCAGGTTCGAGTCCTTCGCGAGCAGGACCTCGGCCGCACCGAGCAGCTCCTCGGCGAACTGGCCGGTCTTGGCTCCCGACAGGTCGCGGAGGCGATCACGGAGCTCCTCGATCTCCTGGTAGCTGGCGTTGGCGTTCACCTGGACCGCGCGGAGTCGGCGCTCGAAGCCGACCAGCTGGCGGGCGGCAGTCCCGATCCCCAGCGTCGACAGCAGGGTGCTCGGTGTGGCCAGGCGATCGAGGGCGCGGCCCGTGGCCCGAGCCACGTTGCGGCTGATCCGGGTGGCATGCGACCCGAGGCCGGTCAGATCTCCACGAACAGACGAGAGCCGCCGACCCCACTGCCGGTTGAGGAGCCGCAGCCGGACGTTGAAGTCGGAGGTCTCGCTCATCAGCTATCCGTTGGGGAAGTACTTCCGGGATCGGAACTCGATGCTGGGCTTGTCGCTGCCGGCGCCTCGACCTGGCGGAACGTCGGCGGGCGGTCGGTGCTCGAGCGCCCGGGAGCAGGCGAGGAGGTAGGTGAGCTGGCCGTCGGTGAGGTCGACCGCGGGGACTCCGAAGACGTCCCGTCCCTTCCCTCCGAGGTGCCACTCGAGGGCATCCCGGACGCTGAGGCTTTTCCCAGGTCGTCAGCCTGCTCGAGCAGCTCCTCAGTGCTGGCCAGCGCGGGGTTGGCCGATGCCGACAGCTTGTCGAGCTCGTCCGCCAGGACCTCGAGCTCCGCGATCTCCACCAGGTCGCGGAGCTCGTCGACCGAGCCGGCGAACGGCTCGCCGGTCGTGTGGTCCACCAGGGCCCGGAACACCAGCTGGACGGTGACCTCGCGCAGGTACACCTCCGTCCAGATCATCCTGAGGTGGGGGCTGTCCGGGACCTGCTTGGCGAGCTGCATTGCACCGAGCTCGGCGGCCGTGATCTCGGAGCCCCGCAAGACCCGGAGCCCGACGATGACTTCCGGCTTGCCGGGCCAGGAGATCGGCTGGATGACCCGAGCACCACCCTTGAGCCGAGCCAACTGCGACTGGGCGCTGTCCGGCTCGGGCGGCTGCGGTGCCTTGAGGCGCGCGAGTGGGGAGCTCTGCTTGGTCATCCGGGCTCGACCCCTTCGGTGAAGTCGAGGCAGCCGAGCTCGAGGTCGATCATCTGCTCGCCCTCGGTGTCCGTGGACGGCGAGTGCGACTTGTAGAAGACGCCGAAGGCGCGGTACGACGGCGTACCGGGGGCCTGCTGGCGGAACAGCGCGGTCGAGCTCTCGATCCCCGCCCAGTACGGCAGGCCGGCGCGGTGCGGCACCTTCACGGAGATGTCGCAGGCCCCCACGCTCTTGCGATGCCCGAGCGGACGGCCGGTGCTGTTCATCGTCGGCACCGCCTCCCGCTTGTCGAAGGTGGGCGTGGCGGAGAAGGACGCGATCTCGACCTCAGCTCCGTCGAGGTACATCACGATCTGGTCGGCGTAGCGCATGGGCTCGCTCCTAGAGGCTCTGCGTCATGTCGATCCGGCCCGCGAGGATGTGCAGACCGTTGACGATGTCGATGGGGGTGATGAGGTCGACGCGGCTGCTGTCGCTGCCGTTGGTCTCGACGATGAACCCGTCCTCGAGCTCATCGACGTTCTCGAGGATCTCGAGCTGCTCGGCCTGCTTGGCCAGGCTGATGATGTCGATGCGGATGGCCTCGCGCCGCGCGGCCGTGTTCTTCGACCGCGGGTACTTGAGCGCGAGCATCGCGACCACCTGGGCGCGCCACCAGAAGAGCGTGCGCGCCACGGTCACGTCGAGGAAGACATCGTCCGACTCGGCGGCGTCGTTCTGGGTGTAGGTGGTGATGGCGCGGACGATCCGCACCTTGTTGCCGGCACCGACGACGAAGGGCGCGACGCCGGCGTTCAGGGCGGCCTCGACCTCGGCCGCGGTCAGGCGGTCGCCCACCGACTCGGGCACGTGGACCCCGGTCAGGGGCAGGTTGTTGTAGGGCATCGCCGGGTCGTCCTGGCTGGCGAGCAGCCCGGCGTAGATGCCGGCGAGCTCGGCAGACCAGGTCTTCGTCCCGGTGATGAAGCCCCCGGTCATGAAGCCCGAGGTCGCGAAGTTGGCGGCCAGCGTGGTGGCTGCTCCGTAGGTGCCCGTCGTCGCGAAGACCCCCACGGCGCCGAGGCTGACGAGCGGGTGGACCAGGTCGGCCAGGTGGGTCTCGAGCAGGCCGAGGTTGGTCGCATCGTTCAGCGTGCTGACGATGAAGTCGAAGTCCTCGGTCTCGACCAGGTCCAGCGCGTCGCTGAGGGCCGGGTCGGTCGCGCCGGGGGTGCCGACAGCCGACACGACGCTCAGGCCGGAGCCGTCGGGGAAGCTGAACGTGATGTCGATCTGCCCGCCGAGCGTGCCGTCGTTGCGGGCCGTCCAGTTCAGCTGCTCGGCCGTCACCCCGTCGACCTCGACCGTCATCGGCAGGTCGGGCGTCAGGGTCGTCGAGATCGCGGCCGCGACCGCCGTCGCGACGGTGGCCGCCGTGTCGCCGTCGCTGTAGGCGACCTCGACCCGATCACCGGCGACGAAGACGGTCAGCGCACCGTCTCCCACCGCCGGCCCGGAGATCGTCGTCTCCTGGACGTGGGCGACGCCCGAGGCGTGGTCGTCCAGCGCCATGGCGTAGGCGTTGAGGCCCTTGTTGGCGCCGAAGGCCGCCGTGATGGCGCGCGCGAGGACGGAGCCGCGCCCGAAGTAGCTCTTGGCGTCCGCCTCGCTCAGGACCTGCACCAGGTCGAGCGCGGACTTGACGCCGCTGCCGAGGCGCTGCCCGATGAAGAGAACCGTGACGGTGGTCGGCGAGAGGCCACGACCCACGAGCACCTTGTTGAGCTCGATGTAGCGGCCCGGGGTGCGCCTGGTCGCAGGCATCTGGGAGAAGTTGACGGTCATGGCCTAGGACTCCTTGGGGGCGCGGGGCTTGCGGGTGGCGGGCTTGTTGGCCGGATCGGGCTTCACCTTCACCAGGTCGCCGCAGGCGAGCCGGCGGCGGATGTAGGACGTGAGCGGCACCTTCGTGGGCGTCTCGGGCTGGAAGAACTGCCGCCGGCGGCCCTCCATGGGGAGCACGACGCCGTCCTTGACGGTGACCAGGACGCTGGGTCGGCTCTTCGTTGCTTTGGCCATCAGGGCTCCTCGTGGGTGTGCTCGGCGTCGAGCTCGAGGTTGGCGTCACCATCGAGGTCGACCTGCAGCCGAGAAGTGACGTGATCGGGGACCGACGCGGCGGCGGGACCGAGGGCCTCGTCACCGCGCGCGTCGTCGGGCCACTCCTTGACCCAGTGCGTGCGGAACTCGTAGCGGTAGAGGCTGAAGGGGAAGCCCTGCAGCTGCTCGGGCGGGCTGAGCGTCCCCCACTCGCCGGGCAGCAGCGGGGCCATGTCCAGGCCGAGGGTCTGGCCGGCGAAGAGGTCGAACGCCAGGTCGATCAGGCCGTAGGTTCCCGTCTCGCTGGCCGACGCCACCCCTTGCCGCGCCTCGTCCTTGCCTCGGTAGTTCTGGACCGCCAGGTAGAGGACGACGGTGGGCTCACGCTTCGTCGAGCGCATTCCCCGGGCCGTGTCGATGCCCTCGGAGATGTAGACCAGGGCCGCGGGCGAGTCGAAGGTCCGAGCCTCCACCCACTGCTCGAACTGGCCTTCGTACGCCTCGACGAGGCGGAGCTCGCCGCTCGGGTTGGAGTCGCTGACCTTCCGAGTCTCGAGGCGGGCGATCACGGCCTGCTCGAGGTCGGTCAGGCTGGGCGTGCTCATGCCAGACCCCCGAGCAGGTGCCGGCCGAGGATCCGGTGGAAGTTCGCGATGTCCTGCCGCTGGGCCATCAGGAAGGGGCGAGGCGGCAGCTTGACCTTGCGCCGCAGAGCGAACACGGCCTCGACCCCGTTGGCGCCCCGGCGGAAGATCGTCCCCCGGCCGCCGGACTTGAAGGTCATGAAGATCGAGCCCTTGGGCTGACGCCGGATGAACGCGCGCGCCCCGGCCTGCAGCTCGCGGCGCTGGCCGATGGGGATGGCGAGGTACCTGCTCCGTCGGGGCCGGACCACACCACCGAAGTGCATCAGCCGCGCATACCGCACCTTCGTGCCCACCATCACGTCGTCCGAGCTCGCCCGGGCGGTGAACGACCGGTAGAGGCGGCGGGTGCGGATCAGGCGGCTGGTGTCGCCGGCGCTCGTCTTCGGCCACTTCCTCGGGCGTCCACCCGCGGAGAGGTTGGCCTTCACCGACGTCACCCAGTCCTCGCCGATCTCTCTGAGAGCGGGCTTCATGTCCTGGCCACGGGCGAGCAGCGCACCGAGCTGCTTGCGCAGGTCGCGGTCGTCGATCTCCATGATCGTGGCGGCGACCATCAGTAGCCCTTGAGGCTGTCGGCGGTGAAGGTGGGCGCTGGGCCTGTCTGGACGGGAGCTCGCTCGTCGTTCCGGGCGGGCTCGGGCTGCAGGCCCAGGGTCAGCGTTCCCGCCGCCAGCCGCTTGAGGTTGCTGCGGACACGGGCGGCGCGGGTCTCAACCCACTTCGGAGCCGCGCCCCGTCGCTCCGCCAGCGCGACCAGGGTCAGGTCGCAAGCCAGCTTGACGATGAAGTCCGGGATCGGGCTGAACGGCACGGAGTAGCGAGCGCCGGCGACCGCATCGATCTCGGAGCTGGCGTCGTCGATGGCCTCGTTGAGGATGTCGGCATCGACCGTCGAGCCGCCGGTGTCGTTGGCGAGCTGCACCAGCTCGGAAGGGCGGATCCGCTTCTCGAGGTCGGCCTGGGTGCAGTAGCGCGTGGTCACCGTCGTCGTCTCCTGTGAAGAGGCCCGACCCCCAGAAGGAGCCGGGCCTCGCTTCGCCTGTTGGCGGGGGTCGCTACCAGTGGTCCGAACCGCGAGCGGTCACCCCCTATGGATGTCTGCCTAGGCCGTGCCGGTGCTCCCGACCATGTACTGCCAGAGGCCGTAGGCGGCCTCGATGCGGACGCGGACGCCCCAGACCAGCTGGCCGTCCCAGAACCGGGTCTCCTTGTTCTCGTCCGGGCCCTCGAGCTCGCCGATCAGGCGCTCGTAGAGGACGAAGGGCTTGCCGATCGTCGACTCGATCATCAGGAACCACGCGGTGTCGCTGCCGCCGTTGGCCGTGCCGATCTGGTTGTTCACCTCGAGCTCGGCCGC
>ENA-OWNT01001621-OWNT01001621.1-seawater-metagenome-genome-assembly--contig:-NODE-1621-length-27308-cov-4.451471_pt1 | contig 27308 bp, 27 predicted proteins | sample MGYA00238136_ERZ651165 | MGnify/ENA primary metagenome ERZ651165 (study PRJEB26861, sample SAMN08777766) | seawater metagenome | isolation source: coastal seawater | place: USA: Florida | collected...
GGTCCAAGGAGGCTTCCGCGCCTGATGGTGAGAATGGCACGCTGGAACCCCAAGACGTCTACCTCAAACCGGGGATGTTCCACGAAGAGGAAAACGTCCCTGTGAATAAAATGATAACCAAGGAACTTGAACGCCGGCGCGCGGCCAGGCAGGAGCGTCTGCAAGGGTTTTTGTCCGAGTTTGAAAGGGAGAAACTGCAGAATGAATCTCAAATGGATCTTTTGCGTAATATGATGGCACTGGAAGGATACGATGTATCGGTTCCCGGTTTAGAAAAAGAGCAGGCCGAGAAAGTACTCAATGAGGGTCGTGAAGTTATGGGCTTAAAGCTTCCTGGGTTGAAAAATATGACGGACGAAGAATTGGACAAAATGGAAGCGATCATGGAGAAAATCCAAGCAACTCGAAAAGAAGAGAAAGAGCGCGCGTCGTTGCGTGAAATCAATCAACAAAAAATGGACAAGTTACGGCAAGAAATGGCCAAGAAAGAAAAGAGGGTAGCTGAACTTCGAGCTGAACAAACCAGAGTTCTGAGACAGCAACGATTGCAGAAACTGAAGGCAGCGAGGGCGGCTGATGGACTCCCTGACCTCCCAGAAGAGGATCTGGAAGCGGAGCTGGAAGACGACGAGGAGGAAGACAACACTGCAGCTGCTGAGGAGGCCACTGACCCAGAACAAGTTGAGGCCAACATGGAAGATGCTGTGAAAATGATGAATTCTCTCAATGCAGACATGGAGGATGACGAAGACATTGATGGTGATGACGCTGACGAGACCGCCATGCTTGAATCTCTGGAGCGTGACGGAACTGGTGCCCAGACCGCTGACGAGGCGTAAGCTGGCGACTTTTGTTTATTTGCCGTTTTTGGACCTTGATCTTACGTGTGCATTGTGCATTGTGCTCTAGGTATGCGAAACTGAAAGCCCAGCGACGGAAGAATTTTGAGCGTCTAAAATCTGTCCGCCGTGACTTCTACAGAGCTTGCATGCCTTCCTACGTGCTGTCACACAACTATCCTCAAGCATACAAAGCCGCATTGTCGCAGAAAATGAAAGGAGCATCCTGCTTCCGCAAAGGGCAAGAGTACCAGGCCATTCAGCATTTTATGGAGGGTATGCTTCAATTGGTAGAAGGAATCCCAATTTTTGCCATCGAAGAAGAAATTCTACAAGATGAAGAGATCCCCTTGACGGACGCGTTAATGTCCAATATTGTCGCCGCAATGGTGAAACCCCGAGTAAAGGAACCTGTCACGGTGCGTGCAAGTGCTAACTCCAGAGTTGTTCCCGCAACTACTCACTGCATGGTCATGTCTACCATTTGTGCAGGCGGCACTGTACGCCACTTTTATTTTGCAGCGAGATCCTGACAATGTGAAAATTAGATTCCGCCGTGCACGAGCCCACGTCATGTTACAGCTATTTGGCCTTGCGTCTGAGGATCTCGGTCTTTGTGAGCGAGCCGCGTTAGGCGAGGGGTTCAGTCCGCCACCTGCAGGAATTGATAGCGATAGCGTGTGGCGTGCAGCGTACGCTCGAGCAGACTCCTTGGCGGATGCCGTCAGTGATGATGCCACAGCGAAGCAGCGTCGCAAGCGTCAGTCTGCAGAGTTGCTGGGCTTGAGGTTGGGGCTGTGCGCAAAGAGCCGCGAGATCTCGAGGGCTGATGCCGACGCGTCCGCTGCGGAGAGTGACAGTGCCGGCGAGAGCGAGGGAGAGGTTGAAGACAAAGGACATCAAGCCCAAAGTAGAATGTTTCTACCACCGCATTTCAAAGCAATATGTCGTCGGCTTCGCGACGCGGAAACTGTCAGGCACTCACGCCGATTCTTGTCTGCACGCGTCAACTCTCGAAGGTTGCGCAACGAAATTGCATGCTGCTGCATTCATATGTACAGTATGGGCCATTGGCAATCTTTCAGCACATGCCTGGGCATTATTTCAACTTTGGTTCGTCAACTGGGACTGGACTCTGAGCCAACTGGGTTCATTATGTCGGATTTTCTCAGAGTCGTCTCCCTGGAGTGGTCCACGAAGGAGCAAGCCCATTTGTGTTGGTCCGTTGCTCTTCCGGCTCTATTAGGTGGACCTGACCTCCCAAAAGCAACGTCAGGCAATGCACTGGAACGCTCCAATGCATGGCTGGAAGTCGCTCGATTTTTCCAACGTTTCATGGGCTTCGTATGGCCGGCCCGCAGAGTGCACAAATTTCTTGATTTCGTTGCTCGCGGTTTTGATGGAGGGAAAACAGTGTGGAGTCGCGACGTGCGCAGGGAAGTTCGAGCGTATGTAATGCCAATGTACCGACGGCACCGACAAGACAGCCATCACCACATGTGGCGAAGATACTTCCACCACGAGCAGCTGCGTATGTCACAGGGACGTAAAAAACAAGGTTTAGTTGGTGAAAATGGCGATCGAGCATGCTCAGTTCCGTTCGGCAAAATTAGTGGTTCTCCCGTGGAATATACCACCGCGGCGTGGCGTGCCAGCCAGGCGCAATTATCTGCTGATCGTGAAGCTTGGCGCTCAGGTTTGCAGCCATGGCAGGTGGCATCCTTCCATCATGAAGGCAAGTCTGATGAAGAGCGCATCGCTGACACCATGTCCGAACCGGCCATCGCAACTCTGTATGGACCCGTTGGGTGGGGTGGGCCGGGAGTTCTGGATACTTTGCGATTGCATGCGGTGGCGTCTGCTGCACTGCAGTTGAATGCAGTAATCCAAATTGAGCGCCACGAGCCGTCGAACCCCATGTACCAGTATATGGTCAGTCCACTGCATCTATGGGCCTGGCGTGGCGAAGACTTGGTTGTCGACTTTCTGCTTCAACACGGGCAAATGGATTTCATTGACAAGCTTGATGGTGGTTTTTTTGGGACACCCGCCACTCCGCTTGATTTCGTGCTTGCGCACAAACAGAAAGTGAAGCAATGCATTTCGGTCTGGGAAAGATTGGAGGGCAATAAAGACGTTTACCAAGTCGATGGCCATGAGATACGATCAGTAGCTGAGGACCGCAAGACACTTGAAAAACTTGATAAAGTTGAACGTCTTCTGCGCAGCCATGGTGCAAAATGTGCATCTGAACTAGGAGAGCGATTTGATGACGTCGGAATGCTCGATTAGAAACCAATACAGTATGTTCTTCACAGAATTGTAGACGAGACCACTGGCGACAAAGCATGCACGAGTTGACACAATGAACACTTGTCTGCGTATGCAAGTTTTAAATATTAACGACTTTGATGTTTATGTTTTACAACACTGTCAGCTGGCAAGAAATGGCAAGCTACTTCCAACCCTTACGTTAGCAATGCGCCCGTCTCAAGACCAGGATCATCAACACTACCGTTTTCGCTTTTGGTGCCTGCACCATCGTTGTTGTCTTCGCCGGTGCCCCCGTCGTCGCTGTCATCACTGTTATCGTCCTCCTCCTCTTCCTCTTCCTCTTCCTCCTCTTCCTCTTCCTCGTCCTCTTCACCTTCTGTGTCTTGGCCGGTGTATTCGGTTTCAGTGTCCTGCAGCGCTTTCCCGGGAATGTATGCACCATGCATTTTCGTTCTTCCTTTCCTGTCCCAAGCAACTTTCTCAAGACGGAACCGACAAAATATTGAACCGATGCATCCTGCCGCGCCATTGTCGGAGTGCTGTGACGATGAATCATACTGTCGTGTTGAATCCCGGAAGGAGAACAACGGCACGGCTCTATATCCGGGATCGATGTTGGCTATCGCAATAGAATACTCAGCAAGCGCAATTTTCCCGCGCGACAAAGCATGTGGTGGATCTGATGTCAAGCGAAGACTCAGAATTTCTATACCGCATCCCTCAGCGGACAAAGGGAACTCACAATTGGCACAAATAACACGTCCTCCTCCAGCAAGTGCCATGCTTTCGTGGTCACTATCCTCTGGCAATGCTGCCAATGGGCGGGTGCTCCCACCACCAGAACCCGCAATCGAAATTTGAGGTTCCCACGCACCGTTCGGGTTCCTGCGAAACTCAATCACTCGAGAAAATTTTGCTGACGATTTTGAAGCCATTTCCACCCTCAAATACAATCGGCGAGTTTTGTGGTTCTCTGATGTTCGTTTTGTGCTTGGAGTACTCGTCGCTGCAGGAATGTTGGGAGCCCGTAAGTTGACCCCATCGAGTTGGAGACCAATAACGTCAATCACCAGAGATCGACAATACTGGGCAGATGGCAACACCTAGCACCACAAAGGATGACAATTGGCCTCAAACACTTAGACTGAGTATTGAAACGATTCCTGAGCAACGAACATTTGACGGCTTCCAATGGTTATCCTGCGATCGCATCCACTCTGGTTTCAGAACATAGCCGCAAGCGCCATTGTCTGTAAACTTTGCCTGCAGTCAACAATTTGCTGTTCAGTAAGCGAATGCCAAAGGACGCAGATCGTGTTTGCGCACCCGATGTAAAGCTAAGAAGTTGCGCGTAGTTTGGATATTCAACGCTACGCACTGCACTCCGACGCCCCAAGCTTTTTGAGGGTCGAAATTTGAAGAATCGACCCTAAAAAAAGCAGGGTACACACGCATGATATGCCTTTGACAGAAGTGGACAAGGTCTCTGCAGTACTCCTTCGATGCTTTCCCGAATTTTGTCTGTAAAGCAACAACAGTATGAACCCGCACATTCAACATCGGCACATCAATTGAGAGCAAACGCCGACCTCATTCCACGAGGTGGACACTGCGCTCCCACAACTGCTTGGATGCCGATGCCATCGTACTGCGAGAGTCGACATATCTTTTCTTTTCATCTTAAAAGCACAAGCACACGGATGTGTGGCACGGATAAACAGCTCGCAAAGTGTATCACGTTGCTCGACATCAAAAGAACTCACTCTGAAATTTCTCAAGTAGCACAGAGCTTCCAACTCTGGGATAACGATGATATCCTCCGTTTCTGCCTTCACTGGTTTCTTTTTATCCGAACGAGCGGATCGCGGAGATACTTTGCCACCCATTTCAGCGTTTCCATCCACAGTGTGCTCGTGTAGGCGATTGTAGGGAACTTTGAGGCGTAGCAAGATCCGCTTGCGAAGAGCTGCTGGAGATGCAAACCCACGCCGCTGGTCACGGGTACCGGCTGTGGGGCGATCGGATTCTTCGTTGGCTGGAAATTGGGCGGGTTTGGAATCCTGTCGACTGTTTGGGACCACTGCCAACATATCTCCCAAGTAGAGGTCCAACAGAGCCACCTGTGCCCGCTGATAGTCTGGCGAACAGTGATTTTCAAGAGTCAGGATTAGGGGGTACTGCGATTTCGTGAAGGCGAACTGTCGTATCTCGTCCAGGGCCTCCTCAAGCGGAATGGATGCCTCTGACTTTGAGTTCCCGTGGCGTACCACAGGCTGAAGTCGCTGCCCCTCACTGCTTGATTGTCCATTGTAACAGTCAAGTTCGATCATGCGAACCCCGGAGAGCAACGCACGTCGGATCGCAGCCGTGCATGAGCGGCCACCGAGCTGCGGACCATCTAAGAATGTGTTGTGCGATGAAGATATGAAATACGAAGACAGGGGTTGTGTCATGTCTTGATACACTCGGCCATGATCAGGCCGAAATACTGGATTCACCATTGGATCACTCAAGAATCTCAGCACTTTCCGAATAGATATCTTAGCTGATTTCCCCTTCATGGAACTCGCAATCAACGATAGGCAATGTCCAATTCGGCCATCATTTCTATCCTGATGCTGAATCGTGGACAAAAATTGGCGTGCCCCATCAAGAGTCAACGAATGGTCAGCATCACAGAAACGTACAAATTTTTCTTGTAGCTCTGAAAGGCGCACTAGACGGTCAAGGTAATGCTTCGTAGATATCTGAGATGTAGTGAACTTGGTGTTACGTCCCCATGGCGACAGTACGGCCTTCGGTGCTAGATCATCCGATAGTCTATTCGTGATTGTCGGGTGTGCATCGAGCACTGGTGTTTCAGGCGCGGTTGTTGCAGCATCCCCTGGCGATCCTGGTGGTGGCAATTTGGTGATTTCCCCTCCCAAGGCAGGGGATGATGTGTTTTCTTCGGTGTGTCGCAATTGATTGCCATTATCAGCACTGCCGTCCGCTTCCGTAGGTGCACCAGAATTGCCCCGTCGACTGTATTTTTTGACAATGTGTGTCAGGTCGACACGGTTGAGTCGATGCCGTCGCACCAACTGGAAAAGGATTTTCTTCAACTCGTGTTTGCGACAACCACCTATGATTTCGTCAAATTCCGTGACTGAGATGGCTCCAAACACTTGCGGTCGTCTTGAGGGTAAATTCGATGTCCCACGTGACTCGCTGGGCGCAGACGATTCTGCCGGAGTTTGGGTTGGTGCATCCACCCCAAGAATTTCTTGAATGCCTTCAACAAGAGAGATACTGAGTTGATATTTGTTCCAGGCTTCGTCGGCCCGATTCATGTGCTTTTCCAGCTTCTTGTAAAGATTGTTGGCAGACTCCGCACCATATTTTTCGAGTCGTCGCTGGATATCCGCTTCTCGAGACGACCACTCATCGACTAGCTCGGAGTCTTGCTCATGCGAGTACATGGTGAATTAATGAATTCGCCCAAACAACACTTTCTCACCGTGCAAGCAATGTAGTCAAGCTGAATCCCGGCCACATTATGGAAATTTGTTTTTTGGGTTTGAAGGCTGCAGGTGAACAATTGCGTCGACGCAAGATTATGGTGGAGGCGCTCAGCAAAGCGCTGGCAATGCACGCATGATCCTGTCACCCACGTTCGACAGTTTAGCGAATAGCCGGCTGTGTGGCCTCAGCGTGGATGTATGCGACAATATTTGTCGTGAAAAGGTCAAAACTCGAACAACACGCAAGCAATTTGTGGATCTCGGCTCGCAGCGCTCCTTTCCTTGTGTTGTCTCCACTCCATTCAATTGATCCGTCTCTCCATTTCCAGAACATTTGCCATACGTAAGGAGCAGTCACGTTGAAGATAGTCACGACAAGATTGACACAACGACAAAGAACGATCTGGGCGGACACCGGGGAGCGGACAAGGGACGACGCATCCATTGAAAACTCGACTCCAGACGTCAGTTACACGCGTTTGAGACCCGACAATAACCACAACAACAATCACAGCAAAGACGACGAAGAAGAAGATGCCTAGAAGAAGAAGAAGCACTTCGCCCGAAGACAGACAACCAGTTCGTTTTAAACTGCACCAACAACAACAGCGGTGACGAAAGACGCAAGACGCAAGACGCAACACGCAACACGCAACACGCAACACGGTGACGACGAATGACGAGCGACGAGCGACGACAACACACAACGACACACACAACGACACAACATGCACTACCTGACGTCGAACAAACATCAGACATCAGACATCATGCGTCATCAGACAGACAGCCAGTTCGTTTGACAGTGCCGTTGCGCTGGCTGGCGGCTGGCAGTGCGCTTGCCGCCGCCGTCCCACGTCGCACCAAGCCTACGCAGTAAAGTTCCGAAATTGGTGATACTTTCGGTACTTCCATGTTGTACCACAGTACACAAAACTTGCCTTTGATTGATGTACCATAATGTTGCGGCGGTGTGGCGTTGTGGCGGTGTGGCGTTCGTACCCACGGATATCGACACATTCAATTAGCCGGTTATGGCATCCAGCAAGCTTGGCAGCTTTGGTGGCCTGGCGGCCTGGCGCTCACTCCGGCGGAGCTATGATTGCGACACACGACGACGATGCAAAAGCACGACGACAGACGACAGATGCACAGCACGACGACAGCACGACGATGACTTGTACGATGGCGTTTGAAGGTTCCGAACGAGGTTCAAAGTTCAGACGCGCAAGTCTGATTTGCAACCCCATCACCAACTCTTAAGCAGTTAGCTACAACGACTCGAATCAACGGTGGAAGCGTGCATTTATGTACGGAGTATCGTGGAAGTGTTGAGGTGTAGGGTCAACCAACTCATGAACTGTGGCCACTGACCAAGCGCTAGGCGACGAGCTATCTCGTTGACCCACGAACGGCGTCATGGCTTGACCAAGCATTGTGGCAGCACGCCATCAGCGGACGAGCTGCAAAAGATTATCACGCGCAAACACCCAGCGGTTGTTACGAAGGCGATGCAATCTTTTCAACCGGCCTGGAGGGTCCTGGTTCCTGTCCATTTGTCTGAACTTTGTACTTTTGTGATTTAAGCCATGAATCAATTCATCGAGTCCGCAGCTGCGTCGCCGTAAACGACTCGTGGATGCATTTCGACGCATAGCAGATATGTAGTCGCGAGACAGTGCAATCGCATCATGCGATTTGGTGATGGAATTGTGGTTTGTGTGTTACTGTTGGGGCTTGTCGTTCTGTGGCAAAGTTTTGCGCGTAGAAGTGCGTTGTCACAAGAATTACGAGAGACAAGCGCCAACCTTCGCATCAGTCAACTTCAACAGCAAGTCTTCTTAAATCGTGTTGAGTACAGACTGGCACAGGCAACTGACCACTTCAAAGCAATCGCCCTCGATGTTGAGACGGAGCAAGAGTCCGTCAAAAGCAATCGGCAAAATAATCGGTTTCAGACCAGCCTACAAAGAGCTTCTGCAGACATACACCCACGACCATCATCGACTTTGGTTCAATCTTTGAAGGACCACAATGTTGAACTGTTGGATAAGCTCAAGCAGATGGAGGACAATATTCAATCGCGGACAAAGTCCACCGACACCTTCACACAAAGTGCTGAACACCAGGTATGTGTGTTCGTTGCGATCCGGAATCACGAATTCGTATTCTACCTCACGCTGTTGGTGTTATGAATACCAGGGAATTCTGCAACAAAAGTTGAGTCAAAAAATTGATGAACTTGAAGTAGACATAAGTACGAAAGTTCAAAGTTTGCAAGAAAAGTACCCATTCGTTCACGGTGTCATAGCCGAGTTGACGGATGCTGCGGCACAATTACAAGACGTTGAGAACGAAATACGCGGCATAACAGATGAACTGCGCCATCAAACTTGGCTCACGAGCAAGCACTACGCTACGATTGGTCATTTGGCGCAGGAGCAAAAGTTTGGGGATGATCCCCCAAAAGTTGGAACGACTCTCTGTTTTAGTATCATCATGCAGAACGACATTGACTCCGGTCAGGCGCAGACCGTATCCCGACTGTACCGCAAGATGTGTGACAAGTACATACAGTTCGGTGAGGGCCAGCTCCTTGTACCCATCGAAGACGCATCCGGCGACGAGCCCTACATTCTGGGCCAGCACGTGGTTCAACTCGACTTGTCCATGCCATCTAGTCATGCAGAAAATTGGGAAAAGTTAAACAGTGCCCTATCCTATATTATGGCAAACCTGTTTCAGTTTGACTTCTTTCTCAAAGTCGACCCTGACACGTACTTTTTCTCGGGAAACTACAACTACTTCATGGCGTACATGGCTCGAAAATGGGGCAATCGATTCTATCAAGAACCCTTATACGCTGGGTTGCCATTGCATCACAATGCCCCGGCCTACAATTCTGGGCACGTGTACATTTTGAACCGAGAGTCAATGTCACTCGTAGTTTCGGCGCTGACCGAGTCGAGGCGGGTCTTTGGAAAAGAGGGCAGGGCGGCCGCAAAGGAGCACACACTCACATGTGCTTGGAGCAATCCTCACGAAAACAAGTTTTTGGCCGGGTGCGCGCATGGGTGCAAAGCTGTTGCGACCTTGGATGAAGCAATGTCGTTTTGTGAGCTGCTGCCCGGTTGTGGTGGTGTCGTCGACCTGGGAGAAGCTGCTGATTCTCAACGTTTTCAACTTCGTGCGTCAACTCGTCCTGAAGACTCCGCGTTCGGAGAAACATCGTATGTAATGTCGTGTACCGATGAGAACGTGATACCCGAAAAGGAAGACAGCGCTTCGCAGTGTGCCTTTTCTCTTCGGGTCCCGGAAGACTTGCAACTTGGCCACTGCCTCTACAGTCTCGGCGTTCGTCCATGGGATACCCGAGACAACAGGGGACGGGAATTTTTGAGCTTCACGGACCCAAAAACGTGGTCGCAGGGATTTGCGACAGTCATGACTGTCCCTTGGTATTATCGTGGGCGCTACTTTGACAACTACGGAACACTTTCCAAACACTTAGCTGATCGGATTGTTTCGATTCATGTTGGGTATGATCCAACGCTTCTGGAGTGCTGGCCTCAAATATACGATGCCGTTATCTCGATGGAACCAGGGAGCGACGGGGGACGCAAAACTATCTCGACAACTGGTGCCATTGGGGAATGGTTTGATAACCATAGATATGAAATCGTAGGTACAGGTGTGTGTTCCACGAAGTGACACAACGAATTATTACAAAAAAGATAAATATAACTGGCGTGCCGCTGCGCTCTGTTTCGGTCGGAACGATGTCGCTCGAACATAATTTGCGGTTTTGGTGGGTTTAGGCGGTCCCTCGCAACACGTGGTCATCATTCGGATAGCGGTAAACCATTTTGGAACGACAATTCTATCAGTCTACTGAACCGCGCACCCGCGGCCTGGATGGCAAGCACAGTCTCGTGCTTTTAATCGGCCTCTACGATTATTGAACCTTCAAGCAACATCCAACAAATGAGTGAACTGAGATTCCAACAGTGCTCATGCGATGTCCACGAACGTGTCCCCGACTGATGCTGATGATGTGCCACCGATACCAAGAGACTCTGGCTCCGCAATCTTGTTGTGGACATGGCTTTTTATATTGAACACATCTTGCTGCTTGTATCTGCACAAGTACAGGGAGGGCTGTTGGTGTTCACATGCAGCGACATCGGGCGCGGTTTATGGACAAATACGAACGTGTAAAGGCTGGGCTGCACAGTTGTAGAAGCAACAGGGAGCCCCGTTGCCTTTGCGAGCTTTGTAGCGGCCTGAGTTTCCTTGTCCAAGTGACTTGCTTCCAAAGACTCTATGTATTGCGTCAGGTCCTGAGGAGCAAGCCGTTGTGCCTTCCTCCTCATTTCAATATCTCTTGTGAGGAGGGCCAGAATCGCCTCTTCATCGACATCTGTGGGTGGTTTATCCATAATGCGCCACCCCGTGAGCTAGTACACGAGTGGCACCATCTCCACACAACAAACACAACGGCTGTCAACGCCACATTTCTATTTTTCAGACATTTTTGAGCTTGGTGGCTTTGTGTAAAAGATATTGCCTCAAACAATGTGCGCGACGGCTCGCAACCTGACGGGCATGCAAGCACCAGCGCCCCTGTCATTGCCACGACCAACCTATCTTTCTGCTGTCCGCTGTGATCTTGGCCGAGCTTGTGGCTTGCAATCCTCCGGTGGTATGTCCGATTGCGGTCATTCACCGCGCGTATCCAAAGTATCCACCGAACGAGGCCAACGATGTCGTCTTGTGTTGTGTGTTGTGTGTGGCAACAACGCAACAAGCTTCGAACGACTGGAACGACGGATATTAGTCACTATAACTTCAGTGCGTACTCGGTTGACATTCCTCCTCATTAAGTCCATGATATGGCGTTATTGTATTTTGCGGCTGAGAGGATGGCTGTGGCTGTGGCTGGCAGCCCGGCGGACTGACTGGCTGTCGGGTCACAGTCACTCACTCACTCACTCACCTTCGTTCACAGTGTCACTTTTCGAACTTCGCTGATCGACAGTCGACAGCCGACAGCCGACAGCCAGCGACTTCGTTCGTTCCAAAGTTCGTTCGTTCGTTTGTTCCAAAGTGCGTTCGTTCGTTCGTTCGTTCGTTCGTTCGTTCCACAGTACTTTCGTTCATTCAGTCGTTCGTGTGCGTCTTCGGCGTCTTGGTTGGGATGCTTGGTGTTGATGCCATGCGTACATCGTGTTCCAAAAGACTAAGTTTGTACTACATGCCATGAGATTACCCTCGCTGTGACGTTGAGGGAGTGACGTTGTGATGTCGAGACCGATGGCATGTCTTTGGTGGGCCACGCGACTAAGACTGCTGCTCGCTTACGCTGCTCGAACTGGCTACGCCGTCACCGCAATCAGAGTGGAAAACAGCATTGCAGTGGAGTGTCGTCATGCCCGGTGACGAACGCAGTAAACTGCATCAATTGTTGTGAAAACCTTGATGAGTCGGACACCTGGAGGTGTGTCTTCCTGTTCAGTGAGGTTTTTTCAAGGTGTGACAAAATTGCTCGTATCAAAATAACACGCAAAGGGTCGAACCCGTCGTCCCAGCAACCTTTGTGTGGCGACAATGTTCACGTGAGACTTGCGAAGTTGCCCAGTCGCGTTTTGTGGTTTTTGTGCATTTGCTTCTTTTTATGAAGTTGCGCTCAGGTATGGTCGGCGCTTGCATCCTCCTACTCGCGGTGGGTGTCTGTGTGCTCGTGCCAGCCGGAGCCACAGTCCAGCTCAAGGACCCAGCAACAGCAACAAGCTTCGCAGACGAATTGTACGAAATAATATCCCCTGACTTGTACATCATCCGATTATTCCACCGCAACGGATGGACTGGATCTCATACGATCGAAAAGCTAAAAAATGAGTCTCAAGCACTGTACCCAATCGCGACCGAAGGCGACCTCGCGGACTTTGTTTCTACCAACTTCGACGCCCCGAAAGCCGTTTTCGTGAACCGTTCCCTCTTGTCCCGCTCCACGTTATTCTCGACTTTGAAAGCAACAGGTTCCGTGTCAGCCGTCTTTTTGCAGTTCGTCAACGAAACCTCATGCGTTGACACAACAAACTGTCCAAGTTACGATGTTTCTGACTCTCCGCCATCTCCGCTTGGGTACAATACGCCTTCGGGGAGTTTAAACCCGGATCCAAACCACATATGGGTTCCTTCTGGAAATGCGGCAGTGTTAGACAACTTTTCATTTCCCATCTTCGAGCTTCCAGACGAGGAGTCGAGCAATTTTGCGTACGCAAAAGCACTCGAGAATGTTTTCGTTGCTGATGACGAAGGCATTTCTCAAGCGGAATGGCCCTTCATCGCTGCCGAACCCCACCTTTACCTTGGTCCAGATGAAATGACGAGCACCAAGTGTCTCCAAATGTCAACTGTTCGAGCTGACAGGCACTACTGCGACCCACTTGGTGGCCAGAGTGTCTGGTCTGCTGCACAAGATCCGGACGGGTTGGCAACCGCTGTTACTCGCGACGACAACATTGTATTGGTCACGGCATCACTCGACGTTCGCAACCTGATCCAAACGCAACCAGGTGCGACATCGATTGGGTTGTCCACTCATCAAGCATATTGCACTGACAGCGTAATTCCATTTTGCTTACTAGGTGTTGGAGCTGACCAAACAGTGTCCGCCCTTGTGGCCCTGCTCACTGCCGCTGATGCAATATCCAGTGCGTCAGATAGTGATATCATTGTTAGCTGCGAACTGCCATATTAACCTTCGCCCTGGTGCACAGAAATCAGTCGTGATGGATGGGAATCCAGTACCCGCGTTGTGTTTGCTGCGTTTGAGGGTGAACGATTTGGATTTTTAGGATCACGTCGTTTCATCAATGATTTGTTTACTCCGGTACATTGTCATCGTCGTTGTCGTCGTGATGAACGCTGGAACAATGACAATATTATCGTTTGCTAGGCAACGGCTCCGAACGTCAAAGGCTTCGGCGGCTTCTCTTGCGATGTCGAGTCGTCGTTCAACAATGCTACTTATGTACGGTCCCTGGGTGCCTTGTCCCACGCGTGGTCGCCCTTTTCACGTTTCCGGTTTTGAAAATTAGGCAAAATGGTGTGTTCAGCCGTTCCGGTATTCGCTGGCTTTTCAAGACGTGGTACGCACCATTTTGAACATGAGCGCGCCAATCTAGGCTTTCGCTAACATCGCGTTGGTTCTTTCGTGCAGGACCCACAAAAAGTGACGAATGTCATTGCTATCGATGGAGTGGGGACGGGCAACTCCACCGACATCTTTTTGCATTCGCCGACTGCCGACACTTCGTTTGCGGACAAGGTTCGTCCAGCCTGTGCAAATGTGGGTTGGTTTGCGATCTCCCGACGTCAGCATATGTTGTTGGAATTTGGCAAGGTGCGGACGAACACCCAGAGCGCCTCGGCATTAAACTCTGTGAACGTCCAGCTCGCCTCGAATTCGGTTTGCTGTTCGCTGAATGTTGACAATCACCTCCCTCACCAATTGACTGAAGAGTCGCGGCTTTTAACAGGCCAGCGTTCCCCCGACACCGTTGTCGTCCGCAATTGCGGCAGAACTTCCGTCTCTGAGTGGCGTGACGATTGCCGGTCAGTAGCTTGCTGATAGCATCTTGGTGGATTTTGTCCAGCCTCATTCTGTTGAGCATGCCTATCAGGATACGATAGTGTCTTTTCTAACGTGAACTACATGGGCCCTGGCGACACACTGGAGACACTGGACAGCAGTAAAATAGTAGCGGCCGCTGTTACAACAGTCGAGGCTGTTCTTGCAGCTGTTGGTGTCGATAGTGGAGCCGCCGTTTCAGGTCCGATTGTACCCACTTTTCAGTTTCGACGTCCGCATCAGCTGATCTGTACTGTTTTGCAGGTGCTTCCGTAAATGCAAGTCTCGTGGAAGAGTTGTTGATTTGCTTTTTACAAGGTGCGACATGAGTCACGATGATATCTACCTTTGCGACATTGAAGACACTTATCCTGAGCGCGAACTCCGGCTGTTACTGCTAGGCCCCGAGGATGATGGATGCACGCTCTACGCGAACTACGCCTACATCTATCCCAGCTACGACAAATCCACGCTCTATTCTGCTGCACCTACATCTTGGATTGGGTGAGTTGAGGATGCTGTCGAAATATTCGGTTCCTGTCTTCGTCGTGATGCAGTACATGCATCCACCATCAGGTCTCCGAGCACACCATACGGAACATATTCCCTGTACACTGGTACATTTCAGCAACCGTACTTGTACCGTGAAGGGGAAGGATGGGACTCCTCGTATACTCAGGTTTGAAGAACTGGGACCCGTTCGCCATGATGTGAGAATTCTGCGCTAATGCAAGTGCGTACATTTGTGCAGGTCAACTGGCTGCACCGAGTCGGAGACGAGTTTGTGCCGTTTGATGATGCGTACGAGTACAACCCGGACACGGACAGTTTGACAGTACCAACGCTTTGGCAAGAATATTTCGTTTGGAACTACCTTGCCGATGTCTTCGGAACGACCCTTGAAGTTGACAGCGGCGATGGAAGCGCATCATCGACATGCGACTCGTACACAGATTGTGGTGACGAACCCAACGTGGCCTGTATCAATGGACAATGCAAGAAACACTTCACTTACTTCCACGACGCTGTTTCCACAGCAGTGTCTGCACTTGATTATCAAGTTTATGAAGTGAGTGTGATAACGCAATTGATGTATCCTGAAGTCTCCTCACTGTTAACCACTCGTTTCCACGAAAATGCCCAGGTGCTCACGGACTCAATGTACGATTCGTTGCCGATTTATACAGAGCCTGTTTGGGGCTTAGGGTGGTGGGACACTCCTCAAATTCGACTGTTTGTTCCCGTTAATCCCATTGACGAATGGATTCTGTTTGGCGTCGGGGTTGCCGTGCTCCTAGTGTCCACGCTCTTTACCTATTTCAAGCTTCCACAAATTCTCACCAGATCGCGTGTGATACTGGAGTAAAAAAAGAAAGAGAGTAACGTCAGCTAAACTAATATGTAAAGTATTACCGACATGATGACGAACGCAGGCTTGAACCAACGCGCGCAGTGAAGTTCCGGTTCAATCAAAACCCGGCCAACGCACGCAGCTGCGCAATATTAGACAGCAAGACGTCAACGTCAGCGTCGCCAGAATGGTATGCGATTTCTCTCTGCGTGTTGAAGTCCAGATCCGTAAACTTCAGCAAAAGGCGGCCATCAAGCATGGGACGGTCGTGAACGCGTACTTCACCGCGTGTTCCCTGTCGGTATTCGCGGAAATACCGCGGGTTGCACCTATTGGAACACCACGTGCAGGGTCAATCGAAGTCAGCATGAAGGGCGTCGGCGACTTCTACGTACCCGGCAAGGTGTCCAAGAGCACGTGAGGCCATTTGCCTTTGCAAACTCTCAAGGCGGCGGAAGTCGTGCTCTGGCATCGGCACCGTCGTTCCGACACTGCAGCGAATCCAAAACTTTCTGTCAACTAAACGTGGAGAGTTGTATTGCAGTGAATGTAGTTACAGACGTACCCGCCATCAAGGGTGGCGAACAGCAGCCCCGTCTTGGCATCGCTGGGTCCGAATATCTGGCTGACATCTTGGCTCTTCAAATCAGTCACGCCTAAACCTTCCCCTTGGTATTGTGTGGCTCGCAGATTTTGTGGAACCAAAACAACAACTTGTGACCCCAAATGCATCGCCGCTGGAGTCAGCAATTTGTGCGCTTTGACGCCACTGCGTAAATCCTGTGGTGCGTACTCGAATATTTGCAGGTTACCGCACTCGTCCGTGGCTACAATGCCGAGTTTTCGACCGTGAACAAGAAAATCTGCCACATACGCCTAAGCAAACAGCGCTACCCGTCAGCAATGCGATTCAAACCACTTCCGAAGACAGCAAAGGCTATTTACCGGCAAGTGTTGCTGATCTTCAGACTTTACAACGACTGTGGTTTGATTTTCCTCCCACTTCAGAAATTGAACGCTGAAAGCGACATCTGCCAAAGCCACGTACGTGTCTTTGACCACACGTAGCGACATCGTGTGGATTCGTGAATCATAAAACCCACACATTTCCAACTCTCGTTTGTACCATCTGTAAACACGAACTTTCGGGCCCATGCCCACAACAACGTGGTCTCCAACCTACGCGCAAGTGCAACTGGAATCAGTGGCGAAGCGAGTGCCGTCCATAACAGCGTTCACGACGCACTTGACAAATTGCTGAGCAGGGTGCGTTCAGATCCAGAGAAGATTCGAACTCCAATGTCAAGCACGGTTTGTCACAGGTGCGTGTGTACTGGTCCACTTTCTTTGCGTCAGCGGACTTCTTTCCTTGGGCAGAGTCCGCCGAGTCCGTTCCAACTGCCCCGCCCTTTTTAGATTCCCCGGTCCACTCGGAAATTCGAAGAAGAATCAGCCGGCCAGCCGCCTCCACATTAAAGGCTGCTTTTTGCTGAAAAGCTGTCCCAACCGCAACGAACGGCCTTGTGGGCATCACCCTGACACAGCCATCGATCCGTGACAAAAAAATCACACTCACTGCAATGACATGAACAACGTACGTGGCATCCCGCAATTGGAGCAACTGCATTGCCATTACATTCTCAAATTCCTTGAGCTTGAAGTTCCCAACACTGCGGCTCCCTGCACACACCTTGCAGTCAGTAAAGCCGAACAACGAATTGGTTGCAATGTTTAAGGTATTCAGTTGAACAAACCATCTCTGAATAAGTGCACCGAGTAGCGATCCACCCAACTACAACACACATTGGCACCAAACGGTGAGGTCCCAGCTCTGAGTCTAGTTCATGATGAGTCTACGTACACACGCGCCGTTCCGAACTTTTTGTTCGGGGTACAAAGCTCTCGTCTGGATAATAGCGGGCACAACAGGTGAGCGAAAGTGGCGGAAATCTGCAAGATGATAAATACGAACTTTTGAATGTTCAAATCCAGGCGCGGATCCGCGACTTTCATTTTGGATGGTGCGTACGCCTGCGCACACGGAGCTCGTCAGTCAGTGTGCGCAATAGACTGCGACACATGTTTCACGCGTCAACGAACCATGCTTTCAGATAACGCGACTGCGTAGTGCGGTGCATAGTCAACAGCCGTATGGCGTTGCGACTGGACAATGAACTTCGCCTGGTCATGCAACGATGTGAGCGATGAACAGCAATACCGACGGTGCACAGAAACTCCAGCCTTACCGATTGTCGCTCGACTGCGGCTTTGCTCAAGTACACAACGTGGTGAGGAGTGCTTTTTAAAGCAGCACATCTACTGACTGTGAGTTCGTTCCGAAACCCGTCTGGAGGCACAACATCGGGAATCTGAAAGAGAGCAGCATGCCCATGACGGGACGTGGCAACAAATCCACTCGCGTCTTCCTCGCCAAAGAGGTCAGGCTGTTGAAGTATGCAAACAATGAATTTTTTTAAACGCGCACGCATCACCATCCAACACAGGCTGCAGCATACCGCGATGATAGGCGCGAATGACACTACACTGTTCCCAATGCCGCTGGACAAATTGTCTGAGTCTCTCTGCAATTTGCTGAAGGCGGAATTGTTATGCGATAAGACACGTATGGCACCACGCGCAATGACAATCCACGCAGCATGACCACGACTGCAATGAAATAATCCTGTGGGCGTTGGTACAAATGATCAGGGGCATATAGTCCAAAACGAACCCAGCACAGCTACAGACCTGTCCGGTTGCCAAGTTTCTGGAATGGAAACAGTGTTCTCGCCCGGAACCCAGAATGTGGTTCCTCTTCCACTTGGGGCTTTTTCGCAGCAGCTTTGCGGTCGCGTGTCCGTCCACTATGTCGGCGAGGTCCTTCGTGAACGACGTGCTGATGCTCAACTTTTGTGAGGACAAGTGGCGCCGATTGATCGAAGACACCGCATCGAGCTCCGCGGCGAAACTCGTACACATGGAGCGCTCCTGTGTCCATGGTAACGGTCAGCACTTTTGATTCGAAACCGGTGCAATCATTGAGCGGAGCAACAACAGCTTCTACAATTTTGGCTGCTGCTCTCGGTCGATGTATGTTGATCCTCTGCCTCAGTTTGCCGTCGTGGTCAACGCAGTTACGAACAATCGACCTTGAATCAGCAACTCCAAAACATTGGAAAACTAGCTTATAGGTTGCCGACCCTTGTCCTAAACTGTATATCTGCACGCTGCCATCGCTCCAAGCTAACACAGCCAACGTCGCTGTAACCCCTGGCTCATCAGTTTCGGCGTGCGTCGTTGTCGAACAACTCGAACTTGGCGCCCTTGACTCTTCCGTATCATAAAGAAACGCATCGGCAGGTGTTTCTACAGATTGAGATCGAGGGTTCAAGGGTGTGTCACATTGGGCAAATAATTTCGTGCTTTCACGCTGAGACAACTCAAAGAGAGACACCGACATTATCTCCGCAGGCTCTGCTTCATCATCAGAATCTTCGTCCTCGTTGTGTTCACCACCTTCATCATCGTCAGAATCATCGCCTTCCAATACATCGGGAGGTACCAGGCCGTCGGGATCTGCCACGCAAAGTTCTTCATCATCGTCGATGAAAATATGCTTGACACCTCCATCTGTGAACACGAGCGTCGCGTGACGGTCGGCCGTTGCAACTGAGCGAACAGCAACGCTACGGTCGATTCCCATCCCACCGCCGTCCTCGTCATCGTGGACAAGGATATCTTGCACCACGGAAAGTGTTGAATCCAGAAGACGAACACCAGCACTAAATTCGTCGTCTGGTCTCACTTCCTGATAGACTTGCAGTACCCGCTGCCCAGAGAGCATCGCAGTCATGGTGAGTGTTTCTCCCCCTACTGAATGAAAATCGAACTTGCGATCACTTTGTGTTGTTGCCACATTTTTCAGTACACCATGCCCTATGCGCCAACACGGACCAAGAATTTAAGTTGACAGCACACCGCAAATCACTATCAGTCACAACGCCCACGTACCAGACTCTAAGACAGTGGTTGCGTCCTTGGAAGTCAAGGCGACATATTGAACCGGTGAAGTTGCAGGTTGAGTACGAACAGAAAATGCCATCGCTCTCAGCAGCGGTGTTGATGTTGGTGGTGGCTTTGCAACTATGACAGCGACGCAATCCACATGGAGACCGTGACGAATCTATGGCAGTTTGCAAAATACTTGTCAGCGAAGAATTTATTCTGCGTGTTGGAAGCGCTCTGCAGGCATACCTTGTACAGGGCTCCGCAGCGGTCCTTGCCTGCAGCAGCCAGCAGTTCAAACTCATGCGAGTCGACGTTGCCGACGTTTCCCACAGCCGCTGACACAATGGGGCCTGTCGCGCGCGATTCAAGCCAATCAATTGGCTCAAATGTCAATCCCGTGTCGCCAGCTCCTCCGGTATTCCGCACATCAGCTTTTGTCGCCGACGCTGCTGCTACGTCTTCCTTTAAAGGGTTGTTCTCACCGTACAAGAACTCGTCTGCATCGCGTATTTTTTCGCTCCCTTTTTCAAAAGGTAATCGCAGACGCTTCGATGCGGGTGCAGTGTCACTCTGCGCAGCATGCACGCCCGAGGCACCACTATTGGTCTCAAACGTGTACTTCAAGAGTTGCGAATCACCCATGCGAGAACCGACAAAAATGTGGTGGTCGCCCACCGCACAAAGTGAGCACGGAATCGTAACGTGAGCCGCAATCGCAACATCAATTGTTTCAATTGACGAAGGTTGATCTTTGCTGGGCACCAGTGTCACAATCGACATCAACCCGTCACGTTTGGCAACGAGCATCTTCTGGTGCTTGCGCACGGAGGGGTCTGAACGTGGCGACACAAACATGCAGCGAGCCGCGTCGAGAGTCGCGCCGAAATGATACTTTGTCACAGGAAACTGCGCAGTCAACTTTGCCTACATCATCATGTGTCATGAGAGTGCAGCCATGGTTGCTGTCAGCGCACAATTTCAACAACTTACTGCAGAAAAGTCCGAGAATCCGTTGATGTGGGCGCCGGAGCAATAGCGCGAATGTAGATAGTAAATACTATTTGTTGTGATCAACATAGCGCCTTCTGCTCCCCGACCACCATCCGCCCGCCGAACTGCAGGCACTGCAATGAGTTGTCGACTGTCATGCGGCAAGTCGGAGAGCCTCCACACTTGAGTGACAGTTCCTTGCTTCAAGTCGAGTGTGACCATTGTTGCGACGAATGAGCTCGTTCGCATGTACAAAATCGGGTTTCCAGTGGCCAGTGGTTGGTGCAGAATGAGGAGCGTGGGCTGGAAGTATCCGTCTAGGAACACTGCGTCTAGCACTGAACCATCTACACCCATCGCACTCAACGAGAATGTCAAGGCACCGTCAATTAAGCAACTGGCCAGCAAGCCCTCGGCTGCAGACGGAGGCTGGAATGTGGCATTTGCACCTTCGGTGTCTGAGGAAGTGGTCGGCACATGCGACGCGGTCGTCCCCTGCTGCTTTCCTTGAAACGGGAAGACACACAATTGAGAATCATAGAGCAGCGTAGCACAACACCGACTCGCGGGGTCAATCTTGATAGCCGTGAGAGAAGACAAGTTTGTGCCTCTGGCTTGACCAGATCCCTTTATGCGGTAGCGCGATGTGTTGTAAGGTTTGTCTTCCAGGTCGATTATTTCCAGCGTTTCCATGGCACTTCCCAACCCACTGAACTGAACAACGGAAAGTTTTCCATAGTCGAACGAAATTAGAAGCGCGTCGCGACCTTCTCGAAGATGCGAACGCTTGAAAGCCTCAGGAGGAATTGTGGCCAGACCCTGTACGGTGCCGAAAAAGCCAAAGGACTTCACGAGACGGAGAGCATATGCCCCCTTCGATTGTTCAACATGTTCGTACAGTTCCAATTGTGTTCCGCCAGCAACAACTAAATGAACGATGCCTGTCTCCAGAAAGTTTCCCGACGTGCAGTGTTCGATACCCGTGGATAACTCAAATTCATGAACCGCGGCGAAGCTCATCGTTTCTTGGTCGCGGGCTCAGCCACCTTTCGATATGTTCAAATCGGCATGCCTCCTTGGTTGCGGACTGAACAAACCACAGACGGGAGGCGTGCGCGAAAAGAAAGCAAAGCAGAAACTTTCAAAGCCGAAAGCAACTGCAAAGTTCTCAACGCAAATGCGGCAACGAAGGCGAAGCGAAACCCAGAAGCAGTTGACCCGCAGCTCAACGCCACGACTCACCAAGCTGACAGCGTGCAAGTGTGTGACAGACACAGATGCAGACGCACACAGAACAATGGCAGCAATCCAACAAGCACCATGACGCAACAACACACCCACACGCCAATGCAGACAGGCACAGACACTCTTGACACCACACGCAAGGCCTCTGCGGGTCACTCTTCTTTGTTTGCACCTCTAGAAAGTCTAGTGCTGTTCTAAACTAACTCTGTCAAGCAAACCTTCGCGACGTCGCGCCTTCGCGCCTTCCTAGTCTGGTTGTCGCAACTTTGCAGCGAAGTGCACGTACGTGTGCGAAGTCGCTCCGACGACAACGAAGACACCAGACACAAGCAAGTAGCAAGTAAGTAAGTGACGACGACGACAACGACGACGACGACGACGAACGACGACGAACGACGACGAACGACGACGACGAACGACGACGACGAACGACGACGACGAACGACGACGACGACGCAGCGACGACGTGGAGGCCAACTCATCCAACTTTGGCGCTCACTCACTCACTCACTCACTCACTCACTCACTCACTCACTCACTCCCACTTTATGTTCATCATCATATTTCTGTTTGTAGCAATACACTTTGATGAGTTGCGCAACTGGTCATCAGATCATCTCCGGAGGTCGGTAGTATCGTGTTATGGGATTATGTGGTGTATGAGGTTCGTTTTCATGTTATTCCAGTTTATAGAAGCATGTTGCGGTGATTCTGTAAGTGCTTATGAGCGCAGCTATAGGAGCTATAGATATCCTGTTATAGGATAATACGATACAGATCGATCCTGTTTCCATTTCCACTATATTCCTATTTGTAGAATCACACGATGATCCGTTACACAGAGTAACTTCAGAGCATGATCGGGAGTTGGTATGTGTCCCGTTTCAGGATACTGTGATGTGTGTTCCATTCTTATGAATATATGCCCACTTATAGAAGTATAAAACGACGAGTACATTGTGTGTATATTAGTGTGGCGCTACGGAGTACATACATATCCTGTTTAGGGATATTCCCGCTTTTGCGGTCGGTCACGGCGTCGCCACTCACAGTCTCACAGTCTCACCATCGTCGGCTACCACACGAAAACGGATCCAAAAATCCAGACCACAACGACAGAACGACAGAACGACACCACGACACCACGACCATGATACCGTCTTCGTCGTCACCAAGTCACCAACGTTACTTACCAACGACCAACGTCACCATCGTTTATCTGTCTGTCTACCACAACATTCATTTGTGGTGATGTGGAGATCACTCCACTCCGACTACTATCTATGATCTTCTATCAATGACCACCGATCCGCATCTGCACCTGACCTACCACTGTATTCGTACTCATCCGTCCCATAGTCCGATCGTCCGATTTGTCGTGTCCGTCTATCCACCCATGCATGCGTCTGTCTGTCCGGTATTGTACTCGAGCAGCCTTGCAATGTGTCCTCCTCTTGTTTGTTCGTCCACGAATGCAGTCACGGTCACGGTCACGGCAACGAACGTCGTCAAAGAACTGCAAGAGAGAGCACCTGTACGGTTCGGGATATTGCGCTATCATGCGCCGTGGACGGCGACCAACGAGGTTTTGTCAGTCAGCCGTCGTTTCATGGCAGGCATGCTGAGTCCACGGGAAAAGTGTCATACCGTGCTCCCCACAAACAAAGGGGACGAGTTCTCGTTTGGAAAATACTGAGTCGTTTTTACAAGCGAACTACTCAACATTTACCGATTCGGACAACCAATCTGCAACTATGGGAAACGAAAGCTCGGTCTACCGGCAACATGCTGAGGATCTTGAGTTTAAGACGCCATTCAATCGTCGTGAGATGAAATGGCTCTGGAAAAAGTTCAAGAAGGTTGCGCAGGGAAAAGACGAGATCGATCCCAGGCACTTCCGCAAATTTTTAAACCTCGACGCTTCGTATGGTAAGCTGCACAGTCATCATCTGCTTCGACTTGCGCAGCACAAACATTCAAACATATTGCAACACGTAGGACTACTGTTCAACAGAATTTTCGAGGATGTTGACACCACAGGAGACAATGCCATCGGATTTGATGAGTTTGTCATGGCGCACGCAAAACTCGGTAAGTGGCCGTGCCGTGACTCGGCTTCACCAGTGTCATTCAAATCACAGATTGCAAACGTTTTGATGGCAGGACGCGGAAAGCTTCGGGATAAGCTTCTTTACATTTTCAGCGTCTTCGACACAGACGGTGACGGGAAACTGGAGAAGGACGAGGTGAGTTAGCACCCCTTAAACAGTCAATCCGTGCGTCTTTCAGGTTGTGGACCGTGTGAATGATGCGTCTTTCAGGCTGTGGAGTTGATACGCAGCATGTCCAGTTCGTTTGCGCGGTTCATTATTGCGATTTACAACAACCCGTCGGACCCACGATCCCCATCTCATGTGAAGAGGAAGAAAGACAAGGCCAAAGTTGGAAGTTGTTTGGCGCGGCACGCGTTGTCTGGGGGCGATCAGCAACTTGATGACGCATTGTCTTCCTTCTACAACAAGGTTACCCCCTCTCCAACTCTGTCGGTCGTCGTCGATCTCGTTATGCGGCACGATTGTTGACCACAGAATGTTTCGTGTGCAGGCTGATAAAGATGGAGATGAGAGCATCGACAGGAACGAATTTGTGTCCTTCCTCAAGCAATTCCCAAAGGCTTTCTCTATTCTGGAGTACGTATTTGAACCGTCGATTTTGAGCGTACCTGGAGGGTTGCCATTTATTGTGGCAATGCATGCGATTTACGTAGGAAATTTGAGGTGCCGGAATTAAAAGAATACGAAACCCCATCCACGTTCTACGATGGTGGTGGCGCGTACGCCACGTATTGATGGCCGATCAGGCAGTCAGCGCGACCAGCACCAGCAACGATGAGTCACGATTTACTTTTTATTTGCAACGGCGTAGAGTCGAGTTGATTACCGTAAAGAAACTGTCAAGCAGTATCCTTTTGGTTCGCCTTCACTTAAACCGCCATCCCCACGAGAAAGTTCAAGAGCGAGTAATTGTGACTTCATCGATAAGTGAGCCATTAACTGAGTCAATGACTCGCCAGTACAACGCCGTTTGATTCGCTTCAAGAACACCTAGAACAGCCACCACGGCAGCAGGTCACCACGAGCGTGGACGCTGCGGCTCGATTGACCGACGCTTACTAACCTGTCGCATATCGGGCAGAGGCAACGTCTTCCGCGCCCACTGGAGCAGCAACTCCGGGCTCAGCTGTTACACCTTGCTCCATTTCTTCACAACCGGCACCACCGACCATGACCCACACCGGGGCTGCAGGGTCTCTGTAATGGTTGGCATCATGGTGACGCTGCACGGACAAGCAACAGCAAGATCAATCAAGAAATACTCGCTCAACAAAGAAGCACAAACACAACATACCTCCATGCGAGACGGGGTTGAAGGCACCGACCGCAGGTAGCTGTGTCCGTGGCCACAGAAGTACATATCAACCCCATACCTGACATACCAATCCACAGCATGCTTAATTGTGAGAGCCAAGAACACTTTTCAAGGGCAGGGGGGAAATGTCAAAACGCAGCATGACACAACGCCCTCGACACGTACTGGATGTACAGGTCGATGGCCTCTTTTGGCAAGTCGCCGTATGGTCGGTGCCCACCAGCAATCAACCAAGGCCGTCCAGTCCCATTAGTACGAGCCTCAGAAGCAGCCTACAATAACGGAGGCGAAGATCATTCGACGCGCACGTCGCATGCGCGGCGAAGTTGCGAGAATCAACCCAAAATACCTTTAAGTCAGCTTCCAACCACGCCAAATATTCGCCGTCGGCGCCAAAATGTCCAGCTGGCAGCCACGGGATGTGCGAGTCTCCTGTGTTCTCTTCTCCGGCACCGGCAAAGTCTGTCTCGGTGTTTGAAGACACGAAGTGCACAGGGCCATAGTTGAATGAAAACCACATGTTGGTGTTGCCTCCACTTTCCTCGGAAGGCATGACCCAGCGAGTGTTGTAGGCTGAGAAATTCGACAGAGCCTTGGCCTTCTTTTCTTCAGCGAGGCACACTGGTGAATGGCATTCACTCTCGTGATTTCCGACAGCCACCATGTACGGCATCACGGTCGTAAGGTTTTGAAGCCAATTCATGTACCCGTTGTAGGCATCCTCGTAGAGAAACTTGATGGGGTCATGGCCAAACGCATCGTCTGCATATCCAATGTCGCCAAGATGCCACACCGCTTCAATGGCCCCAGTGTCCTTGAGCTGCTCCATTGTTTGGCGGCTGTAGGTGGCAGACCAGTGTTTGACCAAGCCGCCTGTTGCGATTGCCATTGGCCGCAAGTCAGAGTCGGCATATCCCATGTCACCAAACACACTGAACTTGACTGTGCGATCCGTCGAGTGCGGGGGTGGCGTCGTTGCAGTGTACGAATCGGACCAACCATCTTGTTCGTTGCCGACCCGGTATTGAACGGCGGTTCCCGGCGCCAATCCGAGGATCTTGGCAGAATGATGGAAACCGAAGTCCTCCAAGTACTGCTTTGCGGTGCCGTTCACAACGTTGGTCACATTTGCCACAGTGTACTCCACCGATGACACTGTTGTCGGATCCTGCGTGAACCAAGCGACCGCAAATCCGGTAGCATCACCATCACTGTTTTGTCCTGCAAGAGCCAAATGAATTTGTTCTGGAACAGTGTTCGTAGCAGCCACGGCAGCGGCGGATAACGCAGAAATCAAAACCTTCATCTTGAAAGGTATGTGCACACAGACGACAAAAAATCAGACAAAATGAAGCAGACAATTTGAGGTTTTGACGGCAAACCTTCTTTTTCCATCCGTTCTTTCGTTGGTTGCGGCTCGTCAGTTCTTGCGCGCGACCCAAACCGAGCACGCAATGTGAACACAACCTGGCTGCTTTAATTAACGACTGATTGCCATGACTGTGTGTGCAATGTATGTGCAGCCACATGCAAGTGCATCCGCTGTCTTTGTTGTCATCCTTGATTATGATCGATCGATTGCTAAGGCCGGTTTCTTCCTTTCTGAATCAACTGCAACCTGCCTGCAACCTACAAACTGCAACCTGGCCTGCGACGGCTTACTTACAACAACTAAAACTAACTAACTAATGAACTGACTTATGTCCGCTCGCGAGCTCGCGAGCGACCGCTTCGTTGCGCTGATGCACGGCCGCGCGGCTGGCTTCATGGCTTCACGGCTTCATGGCTTCACGACTTCACGGCAAAGTAACGAAGAAGAAGTATAGCAAAGAAGTGAAAGCAGCGAGCAGCGCGTTCATTCACCAAAACAAACAAGTTCTGTCAGTCAGTCGTTCACAGTCACTCACTCACTCACAGTCACTCACTGCCGCTCGCTCGCTCATCACCGTCACTCTCTCTCTTCATTCATCTCTTCATCTCTTCCTTCGTTCGTTTGTCGTTTGTTTGTGCGTTGTGCTTTGTGCTTTGTGCTT
>ENA-OWNT01001624-OWNT01001624.1-seawater-metagenome-genome-assembly--contig:-NODE-1624-length-27286-cov-5.980484_pt1 | contig 27286 bp, 19 predicted proteins | sample MGYA00238136_ERZ651165 | MGnify/ENA primary metagenome ERZ651165 (study PRJEB26861, sample SAMN08777766) | seawater metagenome | isolation source: coastal seawater | place: USA: Florida | collected...
CCTGGTTGAACGCTTCACAAATTCAATAGAGAATGCCGGACAAGTACTTGCATCACTTCCATTTACAGGTGACAGTCAGGCGAGTTTGCAATTGTCTTTAGCGGCAATTGAAGCACAGTTACCCGACCTGACGATACTCGAAGCACCAGAACCTGTTGTGACCCCTGAGACTGTAGAATCAACACCGGAAGTCACGGCAGAGGTAACACCGGACGTCATAGAGACTACGCCGGAAGTCACCGAAGAAGTAGCGACAGAGGTTGTAGAAACTACGCCGGAAGTCACCGAAGTGGTAACTGTGGAAGTTACAGAGACTCCCGAACCGTCAGTAGAGCCTACAGACACACCCTACACCATGTATATCTACCCTGATGGACGGGTAAATGTGCGTAGCGGGGCAGGTACAGATTTCGATATTGTTGGTGTCGCAAATCAAAATACTCCGGTGACGGTACTCGATCAAAATGAGGCAGGAGACTGGTTACAAATCCGTACACCAAATGGTTTAGAAGGCTGGGTTTTCGCCGGGCTTGTAGATAATACGCCGGGGCAATCCAATAATGATGGTGACGGAAACGGTAATACGACAGGTAACACAACTGGAAACTCTACCGGGAATGCAAACGGTAGTTCCAATGGCAACAGCAACGGCAATTCCAATGGCAACGCAAATGGGAATTCCAACGGCAACGCCAACGGGAATTCCAATGGTAACGCCAACGGGAATTCTAACGGCAATGCCAACGGAAATTCTAACGGCAATGCAAATGGTAATTCCAATGGCAATGCGAACGGAAATTCTAACGGCAATTAATCGGATTCGCCGCGCAGATAATGTCGTTCTTTGCCTTTAACATCCAGATGTTGTGCTAATCGTTTGAGGGCACGATGTTGTGCTGTACGAATAGCTGCCGAACTTCTCCCCATAATTTCGGCAACTTCTTCATGGCTTTTACGCTCTACAAAGCGCAAAATCAAGAGGCGTTGATCTTCTTCACTGAGATTACTCAACGCCTCTCGAAGTTGTTTATGCTCTTGATTTTCCAGCATTCTTTCTTCGGGAAGTGGACGCTCATCGCTCAGGGTCTCATTAATTTCCCCGATTTGTTGACGGTTACGCTGGCGATGAAAATCAGCGACCCTTGCCGATGCAATACGATACAGCCAGGCTTCAAAGGGCGCACCTGTGTATTCAAATTTTGGCAGACTTTCCACCATCTTAACAAATACTTCGGCAGTGATGTCCTCTGCATCATTTTCAGGAACACGATACGCTACATACCGGAAAATTTGATCCACATGCTGCTCATATAAAGTGCTAATGGCGATATTATCCCCGGATTTCGCACGCTTGATCAATTGTTCTTCACTGAGTTTCTTGTGTTTCATGTTAAGGATAATATCCGTTGAGAGTTTGTACTCGACCTGATTGTAACAACAATTTAGTGTTGCGAAAAATTTAATCTTCTTTTTTGTCGATGTGCTATAAAGAGTGCTTCTCCTTACATGATAACAGGAGCATTCAATCAAGACTATAAAGATAAGGGTAAATTTATTCCGATACTCATTGTCCGGGCAAAACCGACTATCAATGGTTAAGCGTTTAACTATCCTTGTGTGAATGATTTTAGACTATATAATTCTCTGATATTATTTAAAGTGTATCGCCTTCATTTGTTTCCGATGGCGATTTAATACAAAGGACAGAGAATGCGAAGCACACATTTATTTAACTATGATTGGCTGTATATCCCGCAGGACGCGGATAGCAATACCCCTGATAGTGATTTTGAGGCAGTGATTATCCCACATAGCAACACAATGCTCCCCTGGCATAATTTTGATGATAAAGAGTATCAGTTTGTGAGTAGCTATCGCAAACGCTTTACATTGCCGGAAGCACGCGACGGACGCAGAGTCTATCTTGATTTTGAGGCTGTGATGCAAGCGGCAACGGTGACGATTAACGGGCATACATTCGAGGAACACAAAGGCGGATTTGTCCCATTTAGCTATGACATCACCGATTATCTGAACGAGGACGGCGAAAATCTGCTGGAAGTGAAGGTCGATAGCAATGAACGCTCTGACATTCCACCACACGGCGGACAGGTCGATTATCTGGTGTTTGGGGGGATTTATCGCGATGTGTATTTGCGCTATGTTGAGCCTGTGCATATTACGAATGTGCGCGTCAAAACCTTCGATGTATTGACTGATAATCCGCGTGTTGAAGTTGATGTTTGGGTAAAGAATACTACTGATAAAGATGCAACGGTGCCAGTAAGATTCAATTTTTTACTGGCAGATGACTTATTGGCATTCGGAGCATCGGCGGAGAGAATTCCTTCGAATTCCGAGCTATGTTTGACAATAAATAGTGATTTTTTATCACAAGCGGATATTTCTCAAAAACTGTGGACTATAGATAGCCCAACGCTCATTGCAGTAGACGCTATTCTTTATGCAGAAGAGAGAGAAATTGACTCGCTATCAGTAAATATTGGAATACGCGATGCGGAATTCCGTGACGATGGCTTTTATCTCAATGGCGAAAAAGTATTTTTGCGGGGATTGAATCGGCATCAGATGTATCCTTTTGTAGGGATGGCTGTTTCGGAGCGTTTACAGGCGCGGGATGCCGATATTATCAAGTCGATGGGATGCAATATCGTTCGCACCTCGCATTATCCGCAGAGCAAATATTTCCTTGATCGTTGTGATGAAATTGGTTTGCTTGTTTTTGAAGAAATCCCTGGCTGGCAACATATCGGGGATGCTGATTGGCAGGATATTACCCTGCGTGATGTGCGTGCCATGATTGAACGCGACTGGAACCACCCCTCGATTGTGGTCTGGGGAGTTCGCATCAATGAATCATGGGATAACACCGATTTTTACACAAAAACGAATGCGCTCGCCCGTGAACTCGACCCGACACGGCAAACAACCGGGGTACGCTTCTTCCCGACCAGTGAATTTTTAGAAGATGTATTCAGCTTCAATGATTTTACCAACGGCGTGCTTGAACCAATGGAATCGCCCTGGCTCATCACTGAATACAACGGGCATATGTATCCCACAAAAACATTTGATAACGAAGAACGTCAGACAGAACATGTTCGCAGACACGCGCATATTCAAGCTCAGGCGATGTCTACCGGAGGCGTGAGCGGGGCAATCGGCTGGTGTGCTTTCGATTACAACACACACTCTGATTTCGGCAGTGGCGATCGCGTGTGTTATCACGGTGTGATGGATATGTGGCGTCAACCAAAATGGGCGGCATTTGTCTATAAGAGCCAGAAATCTCGCGGAGACGAAATTGTGATGGAAGTCGCGACCTTCTGGACAATGGGCGATAGAGCAGGTGGCGGCAATGATCCTTTCTACGTGCTGACCAATGTTGATGCAGTGGATATTTATGTCGGGGAGCATCATCACGGACGCTTCGAACCTGCAAAAGACGAATTCCCGACTATGGCGCATCCCCCGATTAAAGTCACCGGATTGGATTTGCACTGGGGCGGCAAATTTGAGCATTTGCGGGTTGTTGGCTTAATAGATGAGGTACAGGTTGCAGAGAAATTCATCGAAGCCGACAGCATTCCGCGTCAACTTGAATTTTATGCCGAAGATAGCGAATTGCGTGCTGATGGCATAGATATGACCCGCCTGGTCTTCAAAATCACAGATAAGTACGGAAATCGCTTGCCCTATGCGATTCAACCCGTACACTTTGAATTGTTAGAAGGCGATGCTGAACTGATTGGCGAGAATCCATTTGCGCTGGTCGGTGGTCAGGCAGCACTCTTCTTGCGGGCAGGTCGGACAAAGGGAATAGTTCGTGTGAAAGCATGGACACTCCGTCTTGAGCCTGTTGAAATAATGGTTGATCTCACATAGGAGAATTCATGCAACGTTCGATTTTGTTAGGGCTAGTTTTACTACTGGTATCGGGTGTGATTATCGCACAGGACGATGTTCCGGCTATCATAGGCGTGCGCGATAATCAGGTAGTGGTAGTAAATGATAGCGAAACCATAATTTTTGATTCTGCTGTAGAAACTGTGTATCTTCTGGATGCCAATTCACAGGGCGATGTTCTCTTCATGGATGTCAGAAGAACTGTCATCTATGAAGGGGCACTCTATCTTTATGATGGCGCGGAAAGTCGCATCATCACTGAAGATTTTATCGGCAATTGTCCTGCGTACTTTACCGGTGATGGTCATGTTGTCTATGTCGGCAATGAGTATCTCGAACGGGATGATGACATGAAGGCTATCGTGCCTGTTATTCAGCATAATTACCTGACAGGTGAATCCGAACAAATTGCGACACTGGAGGTACCGACAATCGGTGGTGGTGGCGGTGGTTCGGGATATTTGATGGATCATATCTATGTTGCCGAATATTTTAGTAATGGATGGGGCGCAACTTCCAATTTGCTCCAGGTAAATGAACCATCAGTTCTTGCCGGGCATGGTCTATGTGGTTCGGGCATCCGGCAATGGAACGGTGAGACTGATTTCGCTGTATCAACTGCCGATCATGTTGCGTTATCACGGGATGCAAGCCGCATTGTTACAGTAGACTATTCATTTGAAAGCGATACTAATTCCGTGCAGGTGATTGATATTGCTACTGGCGACAGTACGCCCATTGACCTGACGGATTATCCTGCAACAGTTAGCTCTGTTCATCTAGCGGCAAACGGCATGATTTATCTAGCAGGATATAGACTGATTGAGCCTGCTCTTTCGCTATCTGACTTGCAAGACAATACAATGGCATCACTGGAAGAATACGGATGGTATCAATGGGATACGACCCATCATGTGTTCATCTATCAAATCGACCCTGAAAGCGGCGAAATTAGCCTTTTTTACGAGGCGTTTAATGAATGGGTGATTGCGCGTTTATCGGATGCACATGGCTATCTATACTGGTCACAAATTCCTGATGGGACACCTGTGTTTGATGCAATTGATGCGGGTGAAATTGACAGTAGTTATTCCGGTGATATGGTGCAGGATTATCTATTACCCGATGTCTATCGTCAGTCTTTGACCGATGGTGAAGCTGAGTTGGTAGCAGAGAATTTACAGCGTTTCATCCCTGTTCCAACTTCTTAATCACAGTGGCAGTGTGGCAGAGGGTTACAGGTTCTCTGCCAACTGCTTATTCCTGTCCTACGTATTTTGACCTCGAAATTCACAAAATTGGATAATAAAAGCCCGTGGCAGAGGTGCGGCAGCGCTATTTTTCTGCCAGTTTTGTACCTGAGTTCTGCCAATTGTTTTTGGCGATCTGATGTCAGCGATGTGTTTTAGTGTCATTTGTGCTGTTCAGTTTATGCTGCAATCTCGTTGCCGTTATTTTCTCTGTTTAGACGATAACACAAACTGTCGCTGAGATGTCGTGCATATGACCGTTGATATGTTTAGAATTTTCAAACTGTATAGTTGGGCTATTGTTTGATGACCTGTATAATTATCGTACACGTATGATTACACAGAACCAACTTCTATCAGAATTTCTTTATAATTTAAGTTCTAATTTCGATTCGAATATTCAAATACAGGACTATCAGGTATGTCTGTAGAGAAACCATATGTTTTTATTAGCCATAGTAGCCATGATAACCAATTTGCACGTGAAGTTGCTGTGGCTCTTCGATCTTCTGAATTGAATGTCTGGGTTGATTTTGAGAGCATTCCTTACGGAGAAAGGTGGTCACATTCTATAGAAAGTGCGATTTCGGACAGCGATAGTATCCTTGTTATTATGTCGAAGGCTGCGCGTGCTTCAGAATGGGTGGAACGTGAATTGTTATTTGCATTGGAACTGCGGAAACAAATCTTTGTTGTGCTAATTGATGAGTCCTCAATCCCACTATATCTTATAGATCGACAACATGCTGATTTGAGGCGCAATAAGTCTATACAGATAAAACAATTAATCGAGCGCATCAAGATGTACTTCGTAATTTTGGAAGAGCGAAACGCGATAGACGCAGAGCTAACTGTAGATGAGAGCCAATTATCAGGTGATCCCTCAGATGTTCTAATTGAGATTAGGGACCAGCAAAGTTTTATTCTTCAAGCAAGAGAGCAAGATCGTATTACTCTTGAACAACGCAATCAAGAAAATAACCTGATCGAAATTATGAGTGGAAACACAACTTCAAGCCATAGTTCTGTAGCCACTGTCAGGAAACTCATATATTGGGGCAGCTTGTTGCAAAAGGTATTAATCAACCAGCAACTAAATCGGCTATTGGCTCTGGAATTTGCAGTATTTGAAACATAGTAGGCGATAATCGCGATGATCGTCGTGATTTCAATAACCGCTTGATATTCTGTCCTGTTGCTCGAATCAGGGCTTCAATGTTCACTTTGATGATTCCGCGTAGCCGGAACTGCCGCCCATGATGCCATTGTTTCGCTTCACCAATGATTGGTTCGACCCAGACAGATCGTTTCCGCATAGATTTTTTGTATAACCAAGTGTCAGTATACGCTTTAGATCGATCAATTTCATTTTGAAACCATGATCGCCGCATCAGTTTGCCGATTTTATTCTTTGTGCAATCTGTCTTTACACTACAACTTAAACAAGCTTTGGTCTTTGACAAATAATAACCAACTTGTTGTGATTGGACATGATATGAAAATTCAAGTATTTCGTTTTGGGGGCAAATGTAATGGTTATGTTCTGGGACGTAAGTGAACATTTCATCTGGATAATTTGAGGTTCTTTTCTGGTAGTCGGGGATTGGGATAAATGCTTGTAACCCGTCCTGCTCTACATTATAAATGTTCCATCTTGTCCCGTATTTTGTATCAGCAACAATTCGTTTTAGAGGAAGTTGCCACCGGAACCGCATCCATCTTTGCATATCAAGGAGTGGCATGTTATCTGATACGGTGCTTGGTGTGGTTAACACAGCAAGGATAATACGAGATCGCCCACCATCAACTGCATAATGCACATGATAACCCATGTATCGCTTATTACCATCGCCTGCTCGCAAGAAAGTAGCGTCGGAATCTACAGGACTCACTTTGTACTTGATGTGAGGCTGGTAGCGTCCTTTAGTTCGGTCTTCTGGTACATAGTCCATGTATTTTTGTGTATATGTCCAACGATTATGCATAGAATTACTGGTTTTTTCTCGCTCTGTATCAAGTTCATTGGTGAATTGTTGGGCTATAAATTCTTGTGCTTCAATGTAAAAGCGTGGTTGCATTTTCTGACCATCGCTGGATGCATTAGCCCTGACTTGTGTGCCATCGAAAAACGCTTCTTCACCCCACACTAAATTTGCTTCAATACATTGTTCGACAAAATGCTCAAAAAATTGCTGGAAGATAGATAAGCCATAACGTTCGCGTGTCCGGGTGAGTGAGCTTTGATGCGGTAGATTGTCGTTGAAGTCATAGCCCAGGTACCAGCGATGAGCTAGATTAACTTGCACAGTTTCTAATAATTTGCGCTCCGAACGTATGTCATCAAAAAACATAATGAGCTGTAGTTTGAAGAATACCACCGGGTCAAGTGATGGGCGTCCCGTCCACCAACAATATTTGTCTCCCACGATCTCGTACACAAAGGTCAGGTCGATATGCTTTTGCAGACTTCGGTAAAAGTTGGTCGGTGGAATCAAATCTTCAATGTATATGTTTGAATGATTATCAAATGTTCTTTCTTTATGACCCATCATGAGACAAGTACCATCGTGAATTTGAGTAGTTCAGCGATGATACCCACTATGTTGACTTTGAGGTAATAATCTTTGCAAATACCTTTTGCAACAAGCTGGGGGTAGATATCAATTTGATAAGATCGATTATATTGATGCGGACAAAATAGGATTTCAGTTTTCTCTGACAACTGTCAAGAAAACTGCAAAAATAATTACAATCCATGGGGATTCTGAACAGACAGTACTAGAATTACATCTCAATGAATTGAAAGATCATGCTCCTTATAATAAGCCTGATGGACTGAATAGTCTTATAGAAGACATCAACTGTATTATCCCTAAAGAATTTGAATTTTCTTTCAATCAAACTAAGTCAATAGAAATTCCCATAAGTGTACTAGAACCTGAAGCAGTATTAGAAGGTGTTCAAAAACGAATTCATTCCATAATTATAGCTTTAACCGGGGATAAAACGGGGCATTACGACAGGGGTGATGAATCTGATTTGTTTGCTGTCCTGCATTCTGGGGTTTCATTAAATGAGCATACTGCTGCTGATGATGCCTTGCCGACAGGTGATGTAGTTTACTTTGATGATGAGGGATTCGAAAAACCTGGTTTTGATGACTTTACCAGGGAAAAAATCGTGACTCTGGAAAATGGCAATAAGCAATGGGTTTTCCAAATGGACAGGGTAAATCGTAACATTACACTAGGTCGTACTGATGCAAAACGCAGAGTGTTTCCAAATGTTGATCTTACAGAAGTGTTTGGCGCAAAAAAAGGCGTCTCACGTATCCATGCCGCAATTACATATGATCCCAATGATAGAATTTGTTACATTGAAGACTTGGGAAGCAGTAATGGAACATTCGTAAACGGATTTAGAATTGCACCGAAAGAAATTCGTATGATCCGCAGTAACGACAGAATACGCCTTGGCGGACTGCTTATGACAATTTATCTGGAATGACATTTGAGAAACATCATTCCAGAACTTAAAGTCTCCGGGTTATCGGCTACGGCGCTGGCGCACAGGGATTTCTGTTCCATTTCCCATGATGAACACAACTTCGTCCATTAGTGTAAGGTCATCGAGTGGATTGCCATTCACGATGATAATATCGGCGTATTTTCCGGGTTCAAGCGTGCCGATGTCCTCTACCATGTGACAGACCTGTGCAGCATGAAACGTTGATGCTGTAATGACTTCAAGCGGGGATAATCCTGCTTCCTGCAAGAGTTGCATTTCGCGCACCATCATTCCACTTTGCACACCGGGGTTGCCGTAATCATTTCCGGCTGCTATCCGTCCACCGGATTCAATATAGTGCTGTGCAATCGCCAGAGTAACCCGCTGGTATACTTGAAAAAGAGGATTTACTTCTTCTTCCGGGATCAGTACATCCAGTGTGGGAACAAGAATAATGTCGGCTTCGATTGCACGTTGAAGCTGTGTGAGCAGGTCTTCCGGCAATTCGATTGCTTCATCTTCTTGTAACATTAGCAGGGTGGCGATGTTTTGCTGTAGATAGTCAATCGGAACGGGCACATGATGGAGTACATCGACACCTGCATCTATAACGATTTCCAGGTTGGATGCTGTTTGCACATGCGCCTGAACAATCATGCCTCTTGCGTGGGCGGCATCGACAATTTCCTGTACCTGTTGGGGTGTGAGCATTGGCATATTATCGCGACCCGGTTCAAGACCAATTTTGATGTAGGTTGCTCCAGTTTCCTGCAAAGCCGCGACAGCATCGGTCGGACTCACTTCGTCTGTGATATTGAAATTGAGTGAATTACCATGAACGGGTCCCGGGTAGCCGCCTTCGACTGTGATGAAAGGTCCCGAACGCCCTGCGCGTCCGGCAAAATTTCCGTTTGAGAGGGTAGTTTCACTCAAGTTATCAAGTGAACGCAGGTCAGATGCCATATCGCAAACTGTGGTGACACCACGTTGCGTGAAAGCAGGGTATCTCATGCCAGCATCCGTAGCACGATGGGTATGTGCATTGATGATTCCCGGTAAAATTGTGCCACCTTCTGCGTCGATAATCGTTGCATTTTGTGGGATTTCGATGTCATCTGCTACACCAACTGTTACAATTCGCTCACCCTCAACAATGACTGTGCCATTTTCGATAGGGTTTGCGCCTGTGCCATCAATCAGTTGACCATTTGTAATTGCAAAAATAGTTGCCTCTGTTTCTTGCGCATGAATCGTCAATACACCCGCGATAACAAAGACTATCGCCAAAAATTGTCTCATATAAGTTTCCCCTGAAATTTTATTTGTAATTTCCCGCTTAATTATAGCGCGAAACTATTTTAACGTGATTGAATAGTTGGGAGATTACGTGCTGCGCTGTATAATCGAATACAGATTTAATTAGTCTTTTTGAAAGGACACATTTATGAGCGATGTCACGTTGGAACTGGTCAATTCGATTATCGGGAAATCCAGCCCTCCACTAACTTACACATTTACAAAACGCGATACAGCAATTTATGCCCTGGGTGCGGGTGCGCCTGCGGATTGGCTTTCGCAGGATGAACTCAAGTTTGTCTATGAGATTCACAGTGATTTTTGTGCGTTGCCGACGATGCCTGTCGTCTATAGTGGCAAAATGATTGATGACATTGTTAAAGGCGATATTCACGGTATCAAGTTCAATCCGATGATGCTGGTTCATGGTGAGCAATCGCTGGAAATCAAGAAAACACTCCCGGTCGAAGGTACGATTACCTGTACGCCGACTATTCGCAATATTCTGGATAAGGGTAGTGGTATGGTGATTGAGACGGATGTCAGTTGTACCGATGAAAATGGTGATGAGGTTGCAGTCACATCAGGTTCAATGTTCATTCGTGGATTGGGTGGTTTCGGTGGTGAACGGGGCAGCAGCGAAAAAATTGTCATGCCCGAACGTGAGCCGGATGCTGTTCACGAAGAAAATACACTCGACATACAGGCGCTTATCTATCGTTTGAGTGGTGATATTAATCCACTTCATGCAGACCCTGATATGGCGAAACTCGGTAATTTTGATACACCGATTTTACATGGATTGGCAACTTACGGTTTTGCGGGTCGCGCTGTTCTCAAACATTTTGCGGATAATGACCCGACAAAATTCAAGAGCATGAAAGGGCGTTTCAGCAAGGAAGTTTATCCGGGGAATACGCTCATCACAGAAATGTGGGAAACCGACGAAGGCATTCTCTTCCAGACGAAAGCAAAAGACCGTGATGTTGTGGTTATCAGTGGCGGTAAGGTTGTTGTAGATTAGAAAATTTGACTGGTGTTTCGGGGGCACGACAGTGTCGTGCCCTACAATTTTGACGAAATTTACTGTTCTACTACGGATGTGTCGTAAATCATGACGGTATCATCGGATGCAATTGCGAATACTGTTCCATTGGGACTGAGTGCCATTGCCTGTACCGGAATATTATCCAGGGTGGTAATGACAGTTTCAATGTCGAAGTAGTAATCTGAATAGTCAATCATATAGACTGTCTGTTCAGTTGTGAGGGCAAAGAGACGTTCTATATCTTCGAGACCAATTGGACTAAGGATGATATCTATCACCTCAGCAGGTACTGTGCTGAAATTAGAGCGTCTACCACCACTTGTCCATGCGATTGCCTCTAAATAGCCTTCTGAACAGGTTTCTCCGCTATAGGTATTACATCCACCATAAAATGCTACACCATCCATAAAAGTCAATGCAATTGCATTGAGAGAAGCACCCGAACGGGTATCATAAGATTCACGCCAGTCGCGCCCGACCTCTAATTCCAGTGAGGCTCTTGTATGCTCACTAACAGAAATTAAAATATTTTCATAATTGCTATAGCCACCGGGTGTTGAAAATGGTCTGCTCATGAATTCTATATCGCGAACGGTATCGGGATGTTGATCATCGAAAGTCGCAATGTCCCGGTCGGTTTCAGGATCAATTAAAACAATGCCTCCTTTTCTACAACCGTCATCAGTATCATCTAAGCAACCTCCATTAGCGATAACATCCCATTCATCATCCATCTCGAAAACAGAGGGGTAGTCTCCTAACATGCGCGATTCGATGCTACGAATCAAATCATGATTACTATTCCAGATATTGAGACTATGGGGATGAATTGTTGCATAGATACCACTTCCGTCGGGGTGATAGACGATCTCCAGAATGGGTTCTACGGTATCCAGTGCGGCTGTTCCGGTACTGTTATCTAGCAAGTTGTACCAGGTGAGTGAATTATCGGGTAATGCCATTGTCAATTGTGTGCCATCCGGTGTAAAAGCGAGGGCAGTTGCGCCGTTGTTGAGTGTAATCGTTTCATCGATTGTTTGAACAAGCTCAAGCGGCTCAATGAAGTAATCGGGACTGACGGATAAATACGATTCGGCTGTCCAACCGACACGATCTAAATAGCGAACCTGTTTCCAGACAATGCCTTCACTGCAAACAGTTTCCCATCCTGCAATAGAGAAAATGTGTCCGGGCGGAATCTGATAGAGTTCTTCACCATCCGTCGAGGGTTCGGCACGCACCCGATTTGATGAGCCGCCTGAACTGACCTGTCCATAGCTACCGGAAAATAGACGTGTTTCGAGATAGTTGCCATTATCGCATTCATCCTGTGCGATGATAGAAAACGATGGTATTACGAGTGCCATCAAGAACATTATAGGGAGTAAGTGTCTCATAGAAATCTCCTCTATTTATTCGATTTCGAGCGAAATATCGTACAGTATGACAGTGTCATCGGATGCAATTGCTAGCACCGAACCATCCGGGCTGATGGCAAACGCCTGTGCAGGTATATCGTTAAATACTTGAATCTCTGTTTCAATATCAAAATTCTGATGTGAGAAATCAATCACAGAGACCGTTTCATCGGCGGTGAGCGCAACAACGCGCATCATTCCCGGGTGGTAGGAATTACTGAATTGAGCCTCCAGCACTTCGGAGGGTAAGGTGTTGAAATTTGAGCGTGGACTGCCGTTACCGTATGCCGCCAGGTAGCCTTCTACACAAATTTCATTCTCATACCGATTGCAGCCTCCGTACATGACCACGTAATATCGCAATGTTGTTGTCACAGTGTTCAATGTTGCATCTGAATCACTGTAGCAACCTCTTTCCGGGCAGAAAAAGTTTCGTTGCCAGCTTAGACCCACTTCTAAATTTGCTGATGATGTCGTATTGGCGCTGACCGAAGCGAGTGTTGCCTCATAAAATCTGCCACCGGGTGTCTCGAATGGAATACTCATAAAATCAATATCACGGACAGTTTCAGGATGTTGATTGCCGAGTGTCGCGATGTCTTCATCTGTTACGGGGTCAATGATGATGATGCCGCCGTCAATGCAAGCTAATTCGTCGCTTTCCAGACAACCGCCATTAGCCAGGAATTCCCAATCATCATCCATCTCGAAAACAGAGGGGTAGTCTTCTAACATGCGTGATTCGATGGTGCGAACTAAATTATGATTGCTATTCCATATATTGATACTGCGTTCATGAATGGTCGCATAGATGCCACTTCCATCGGGGTGATAGCTTATGTCTAAAACAGGGGCGTCTGTATCCAGTGTGGCTGTTCCGGTGCTGTTGCCGGTTAAATTGAACCATGTGAGCGAGTTATCAGGTAAAGCCATCAAGAGTTCTGTGCTATCGGGCGTGAAGGCAAGGGCAGTTGCCCCGTTGGTCAGTGTAATTGTTTCATCAATGGTTTGAACAAGCTCAAGTGGTTCAATGAAATAATCGGGACTGACGGCTAAGTAAGACTCGGCTGTCCAACCGACACGGTCTAAATAAGTGATTTCTTTCCAGACGATGCCTTCGCTACAAACGGTTGCTACCCGGTAGTTCACATGAAAGATATGTCCGGGTGGAATTTGAAAGAGTTCTTCGCCATCCGTCGAGGGTTCAGCACGCACACGGTTCGATGACCCGCCAGGCGTGACCCGTGCTATATCTCCACCATATAACCGTGATTCCAGATAGTTGCCGTTGTCGCATTCTTCCTGTGCGGTGACAGAAAATGATGGCAACAATAATCCTGCTAAAAATAGCAAAAGCAATAAGTTTCTCATAGAAAATCCCTGATATTTTCTCGTAAACGATAAATCGAGTATAGTGATAATCAGGATATTCCGTGTCGAAACTACGCTGTTCGCCCGGAATTTTTACCGGATATATATAGTTCAGCATAGGGAGGAACAGACATGAGTGAACAACGCTCGAATGATATTCCGAAATTAGCTGCCCCTGCACGCCGGGCAATTGAAGCTGCGGGTATCAAGAATTTGAATGATTTTACGAAATTCACAGAAGCAGAAGTCGCGGAAATGCACGGTATCGGTAACAATGCGATGGATTCCCTGCGGCAGGCGATGGCGAATAACGGATTGTCTTTCAAAGGGGAATAAAACAAAAAAGACATCCTGCGATGCCTTGATGGTTGCTCAATAGGGGATAATTGTCCTGTCTGAAACTTACTCAGTTGACAGGACAGTGTCCCTTTGTTGCGTTGCCGCGCATTAAAGAATCGATTCCAGTGTTTTACCCTGACGTGCCAAAAATTCACGCAGACCAATTTTATCGATGGTCTTGATTTCTTTTGCAGTCACTTTTACACGGACAAAACGTTCGAGGTCTTCAACCCAGATACGTTTTGACTGAATGTTGGGTTTGAATGTACGCTTAACAGTGTTAAACGCTTTGGAACGACTCTGTCCGAAGAGCGGCGTTGTGTTTGTGATTTTGCGTTTACTTGCCATAGGAAAATCTCCTCTCCGGTCTAATCAGCAGGGTATTATAAAGGCTTCATCCCCTTAAATAAAGGGGTGAATCAGTGTTTTGAGATTAGAGACAGTTTCGAATTGCGGTGTAATTGAATCTGTCCCTTAACTCTTGTGAATACAGTACGGCTATGTCGATTGCGTTGAGCGGAGATGCTGTAGAAATGATCCTTCGAATAGATATTTGCTACCACTACGGTCACGACGCAAATAGCCCATATCGACAAGATCGCGGCGTAGACTCACATAGTCCTCGTAGCGTTCTTTGAGAATGTCATTGATTTCGCGTTCGGTGTACACATGATCGCGCTCAAACAGTGTTACCAGCCATTCCAGCACCACAATCAATTTTGCTTGCTTGCGTGGAATGTGCGTTAAGCGTTGATTCTCCGTACAGCTTCGCAATGTTTTCCGCGCAAAATCATTCAAATCAAGCTCATCCAACCAGCTATAATCTGATTTACTCACTTCAAAGTCGAATTGGAAGGCATCCATCGTGGCGATACTTTGCCCGATGTTTTGCAATGTTTGTTCATTCAGGGCATAGAATCGCTGATTCCCATGTGAGCGCAGGTTGACAATACCTGTGGGGCGTAACTGCGATAAATGATGCGAGACAGTCGATTCTTGCAGGTCGAGTAATGCTGCCAATTCACCGACATTGCGTTCGCCATCTGTTAGTATGTAAATGATTTTCAAGCGCGTTGCATCTCCCAGAGCCTTGAAAAATGCGACTGTATTCATGAACTTATCTGTGTCGATGTCTGTCATAATGTAGCCTCCTGCTGAAATGCTATTTCGATAAGCATCGAAATAGAAGTATAGGTCAATTGTATGATATGTCAAGGGGTCAAAAGAGTTTATGAAGGTGATTTGCGAGAGTTTTTGTGTCGTATTGCAAACTCCTGAACATTAATATCACAATCTTTCATCATCCGGTATCAACCTGAATACGCTCTATGGTAAACTGAGCTATAATGAACATAGTCTGATTACAGTGTCCATAGAATAAACAGGGACGAACGTGAGCGAAAAGAAAAAGCAATTCCAGATTCATCTGCCCGGATTGTTGAAGGTTCTGGCAGAAAGCTTATATTCCAGTAAAAAAGTTGGCATCCGCGAACTGATTCAGAACGCACATGATAGTTGTGTCCGTCGTCAGGTGGAAGCGAAAGAAAATTACTATAAACCGCGTATTGAAATTGATTTTGATTTAGGCAACCGCAGCATCATTATTCAGGATAATGGCTCGGGTTTGACCGAAGATGAAGTGACCGAATATCTCTCCACAATCGGTCGCAGTTATACCCGTAAATTGGGCGAAGATTTAGCGATTCTCAAGCCGGAAGAAGCCAGTCGTCTGGTCGGACAATTCGGGCTTGGTTTCTTAAGTGCCTTTTTGATTGCCGAAGAAGTGATTTTGACTACACTCTCGTATAAAGAGGGTAGTGAGGCGATTCGCTGGCGTTCGGAAGGCGATGTTCACTATAATGTCTCTCCGGTAGAAGATGCTCAGGTCGGAACACGGGTTGAATTGCGTGTGAAACCGGAAGCGTCATTTCTGCTCAATGAACGGGTGATGATTGATACCGTTCGCTCATATGCTGATTTCCTCGAAATTCCGGTGACTGTCGGCAAGGATAGCAAACCTGTCAATTCGATGATGCCGCCCTGGGAATCGGTTGACCCTGAAATTGCGATGCGTGAATACATCAATCGCACATTCGGGCATACCAATCCACTGGCAATCATTCGACTTGAAGATCAAGAAGTTAGTCTCGGGCATGATTCAGTGACAATCCCGCTTGAGGGCTTCTTATTTGTTCCACCGGGAACACTGGCTTCGATTCAAGAATACGGGGATGTGAATATCTATATCCGCCGTATGTTCATCACAGAAAAACATAATCGACTGTTGCCGGGATGGGCAAAATTCATTCGTGGTGTGGTTGATAGTCCCTATTTGCAACCGACTGCCAGTCGTGAAGATATTCAGCAGGATGATATGTTCTTCAAGGTGCAAAAAGCGCTGGATGAGCAAATCACCAAAGGACTTCGCAATATCGCGGAAACTGACCCGACGACCTGGAAACGCATTGTTCGCGGACATCGTTTGTTGATTATGAGTTGGGCAGTCAAAGATGATGCTTTCTTCCGTGAGGTGATGGATATTGTCACATTCAGCACACCGGATGGCGAACGTACACTGCCGGAATATCTCGAAAAGACAGGCACAACGCTGTATTACGTGCAGGATAGAGTCGGTTCACAGCAAGACCAATTACTCGGGGCAGGTTATGGCGTTCCGGTGATTGATGCGCCAATTGGTATCGAACCTGTATTTTTGCGTAAATATGCTGATTTACATCCTGACCTGAAAGTGGTTCAGATGGGTAGCGATGCCAATCAATTGCTGCAATCTGTGCCGGAAGATGATTTCATTCACATTTTAGATTACTTCCGTGACCGTAAAATCCGTGCGCGTATCGTCACATTCAAGCCGGTTGATGTTCCGGCGATTATCAGCTATCCGAAAGATGCCGAATTCATCAAAGATACCCGTGATGCGCTCGATAAAGGCGAATTGCCGGGTCCCTTTGCCGGATTGGTCGGAGATTATATGAATCGCATGGATGTGGATGAAGACGCACTCGCGGGAACAGTTCATCTCAATTCGTCCTGTGAGTTGATTCAACGGCTGGCGAAGATGAATGAGACGAAAGAGCGGGATTCAGCGCTTGAACTGGTGTATCAGATGGCGCGATTGTTTGCGGGTCGCATGTTAACGACGGGTGATGTTACCCATGCTTTCCGTATGTCGGCAGCATCTATTGGTAATTTGCTGAATGAAGATAATGACGAGTAATGAAGCGGGTGGCACACCGGGCATGGCACGCCATGCCCCTACGGAATCGGGATTGTGAATGCGATTATTTTTAGGAATTTCGACTGTTGTTTTACTGGTAGCGGTCATTATTTTAGCGGGAATTGTGGGATGGCTGGTGTATACCCGTCAACCTTATGAACAGCCGTTTCGCCCTGATGCGCCGCAATATGGTCAACGGGGTGAGTATACAGTTGGTGTGCAGGAATTCACACTTTCAGGCGAAAATCGTACATTGAACGGGTGGGTCTGGTATCCGGCGCAGGGGAATCAGGAACTTGCGACTTATACTGAATTCAATGGAATATTTGAGACATCAGGACGTGCAAATTGGAATGTTGAGCCCTTGAGTGATAATCCACCCTATCCGCTTGTCGTTTTCTCGCACGGGAGTGGGTCATCGCCATTGTTGAGTTTGTTCTTTGTTGAACATCTAGCCTCACATGGATTTGTTGTCATTGCGGTTGAGCATCGTGGAAATACAATGATTGACCGGATTGGCGATGGTGATGCTTATGATGCGGCGGTGGTCGATAATTATGTGCATCGTCCGCGAGATGTCAGCCGTGCGATTGATTATGCCCTGGATGAACTGAATACAGGTTCACTATCCGGCATGATTGACCCTGACAAAATTGCTGTTTCGGGGCATTCTTTCGGGGGATATACGTCTTTTGCATCGGCGGGGGCTTCTCTCAACATTGATGCGCTGCAAAGCTGGTGTGATGAAAATTCCGGTGTGCTGATGGGTGATTTGCGTGATGAAGCAGCACTCACTGAATCGAATCGGGATGTTGAATTGAATGATGGTGTCTGCTATTTGATAGATGATGCGCCCCGGATGGCTGAATTAGCTGGATTGGATGATGTTCCGGCAGGGCAATGGGCGAGTTTTGGTGATGAGAGAATAAGTGCTGTTATAGCACTTACGCCCTGGAATGCTCCTATATTTGGGGAGGAAAGTCTCTCAGAGTTGCAACTTCCGACCTTGATTCTCGTAGGGAGTAATGACAACACCACTCAAGCGGAACGGGATGCCCGTAATTTCTATGAGTGGATTGGCTCAGAGAATAAGATGCTGGTTGAATTTGTTTTAGGCGACCATGCTATTTTCATCGACAATTGTCCGCCAGCACTGATTAATATCGGTAGTTTCGGGGCATGTAGCGACCCGGTCTGGGATTTGACCCGCGCCCATGATGTGACAAATCATCTGGCAACAGCATTTTTGCTTTCGACATTTTATGATGATGCCGATGCTGCGATAGCGCTGGAAACAGACAACATTGATTTTGCAGGTGTGACAGTTCAAGCACCTTAGAAAATAGAGATTTTCACTATGAATATTCCCAATTTTTATGATAGCTTGCAGTGGTATCGCGATGATTATTTTCAGGCGCGTATCCGTGATGATGCTGACCGCAAAGAGATGGCACAGTTATTTGACCTCTTCGCACAGAATCAGCGTCTGGATAAGCCGAAAGCCCTGCAATATCTAGAACAGGGACTCGCGAAAGCAAAAAGTGACAAAGGGCATCCGTTCTGGGAATTGCTCTTTGATTACTGGCATTACACGCTGACATCACCAACTATCGGGGATGTTGATAAGGCGATGCGGCTCTTCATGAAAAGCAATCAGCCCGGTTATCGTGAGTGTTCGATGCGGGGGCGGATTACGGCTGCCTTAATTGATGCTTATGTCTGGGATGATCCGATCAGTTATGCGACTGAAATCCGTGAGGCTATCGCTTACACCATCGAGAATATTCCAATAGAGAAAAATACCTTTCAACGCATGATGCTGGCGAAATCTCGCTTGCACTATGAATTGCAGGAACATGAACATGTGCTGGATGCGGCAGATATTTTGCTGCGATTCAGTGATGATTATGCGCCGGATACGATTAACGCTTATCTCTATCTGGCACAGGCACACATGGCTCTCGATGAATATGACAAAGCACAAACCAATGCAACCCTTGCGTATGATGTTGCGCTGGCGAATGATTTCACCGATTTTCAACGGGCATCATTGACGGTGCAGTCTGCTATTCATGCACAACGACAAGATTGGGGCAGTGCGGATGTCGTGCGTTTTCAGATGCGCGAACTGGATTGGCGGGGTGCAAAGTGGCTGGATTTATCATTTGATGCGGAACTGGCATACTGGCGCGAGAAAAATGATTTATGGGCAAAATTTGTCGTCGTGCGCTATTCGAGCCAGATATTGATGTACTATCGCAAACAGCATCAAGCCTACTGGATTTGCCGCGCACAGTACAATTTGATAGAGGCATTGCTCAATGTGCCCTCATGGTTGCGCTGGCTTTATCGATTAATGCTCGATTTGCCGTCTATGAAGCAACAGGTACAGGAAGCGCAGGAAGCCGCAACTCATCTCAAACGCAGTGACTGGTATTTAGACCGACTCAGCAAGATTGCCTATCCTTATATGGATTAAGCGGGCATATTGCCGATATGCCCCTACAAGCAGGTCTATTGAACAACCCCTGTCAATTTGCGTTGTTGAACCAGGGTAATCCCTGCAACAATGATACCAATGCCGACAATCATAAGCGGTGTGAATGTTTCACCTAAGATTAATATGCCCCCGACACCCGTTACCAACGGGATAACATAAGTGACCATCGAGGCAGGAATCGCCCCGAAGCGACTGATTGTATAGAGTTGCACCAGGAATCCACAGAACGTGCCGACCAATCCGGCATAAATCACAGCAAATACCCCCTGTGAATTGACTGCGCTCAGGTCATAGCCAATGAAAATTGATGATAGCGGGACAATTGTTATTGCTGCGACCCACATACGGATGCTTGCCGTATCGAAGCTATCGTAATCTTTGAGTTTCTGGCGTGCGTAGATATTCATCACACTCCCGGAAATGATAGCTGCTCCTGCTAACAAATATCCGATTGGCTCAGGAGAAACATCCGGCAGACCATTCTCACCTAGAATGGCTAACATGATCGCACCACTCAATGCAAAAGCGATTCCTAGCCATTGACGTCCATTGAGACGTTCATCGGGTAGGAAAAAATACGCAATCAGGGCAGTAATCGCGGGGGAGGTCGTTATCAAAATCGCTGCTAATCCACTGGATAAGTATTGCAATGAGGACACGATTCCCACAAGGTTGACGGCTGTCCCGAACACCCCGTACATTGCGGCATGAAACCACATTTTCCTATCACGGGGTAAGCTGCGACTACTGAACAGGTAAATCAGGATATGGGCACTACTTGCAAACAATAGCCGGAAGCTAATATAGTTCAGAGGATGGAATTGTCCGACGCTGAAACGGGAGGCAATCAATGTTGAGCCGAATAGAAAACCTGTCAGAATGACAAAGGGTAGTGCTTTGACTGTCATGTGGGGTCGCAATCGCAAACGGGCAGATAAATTTGAGTATAACGAATGAGGCAAAACGGGTCATAAGTCCAATGCGAGAATTGGTTAAAAGTCATAATATTTCTTTTGCTTAAATTTCACAAAATGTCGTTACACTTAATGTAGGCTCACTTTAATTCAGGAGATATTATGCGTCTACGCATTCTCATATTCTTACTTATTTTTGTTCCGATCGTTTCCGCACAGGATAATTTAACCTCTCTCACCATTGTACATACAGCCAATCTTCTTGATGAACATGAAATTGGAGATGATGGCATCGGGGGGACAGCCCGTGTTGCGACACTGGTCAATGAAGCCCGTGCCAATAATGACAATGTATTATTGCTGGACGGGGGAGATCGCTTCATCAATCCGACGAATTTCGATAATAATGCCGAAATCATGAATGAACTTGGCTATAATGGCATGGCACTCGGAAACCATGAATTTAACGGTGGCAATGTCGGGATTCTCAACTTTGCCGATGCAGCCGATTTTCCATTATTAGCGGCTAACATTGATTTTAGTGCTTCGTCTATTCTGGCGAATCGTGTTGATGCTCATGTCACTGTCGATGTCAATGGCACGATGATTGGTTTGATTGGTCTTGCTAACGAAGAAACGGCAGTACTGTCCAGCCCGGGACCTGACCTTGTTTTCCTCGAAGATGAAGCTGCTGTGACACAACAGGCAGTCGATGAACTGACAGAAATGGGGGTCAACATCATCATTTTGATTGCCCATCGGGAAGCCAATGAAAATGCTGTTCTGGCGTCCACCGTTAGCGGGGTTGATGTGGTAGTTGGCGGTTCGGATAATGTACTGCTGAGCAATTCAGATGAAAATGCTGATTTCCCGTATCCGATTGAAACGACAAGTGTCAGTGGAGACCCGGTGCTGGTTGTGCAAACCCCGGAAGGCAATCACTACCTCGGTCAATTGCAATTGAGTTTCGATGCTGATGGTGTGATTGCAGAATGGTCAGGTGATACGACCTTACTGGATGACAGCGTCGTGGAAGATGAAGCCTTTGCTACCCTGATTACAGAGCTTTATGCTGCGGAAACAGTTGACGCGGTTGAAATCGGTGCGACAGAAATTGATCTTATCGGTGGTGATCCCTGCCGCGAAGAAGAATGCACTATGGGCAACCTCATTACTGATGCCGTTCGTGCTGATACAGGTGTCGAAGTTGTGATTTATAACAGTGGTGGAATTCGTGCGAGTATTCCGGCAGGGATAGTGACCGATCAGCAGATTGCTCTGGTTTTACCGTTCCCGAATACCATATCGACACTGGAATTGCGGGGCAGTGATTTACTATCTGTGCTTGAACACGGGGTATCACTCGGCGGAGATGCGTCGGTGAGTGGTTCAGGTCGATTCTTACAGGTTGCCGGGATGCGCTATTCGTGGAGTCCGACACGTCCGGTTGGCAGTCGAATTGATACTGTCGAAATTATGGGCGACGATGGTAATTTTAGCCTGCTTGACCCTGATGAAATTTATAGTGTTGCGACCAACGATTTCATCCGTCAGGGTGGGGATGATTTTGTCGTACTTGATTCCAATGCGATTGACCCCTTCGATTTTGGTCCAATTGTCAGTGATGTGCTAAGTAATTACATCGCATCGAATAGTCCGGTAACACCAGAAATTGAAGGTCGTATTACACGGCTAGATTCATGATATGTTCCCGGGGCATGGTACGCTGTGCCCCGTTCACTGTTCTATTATATCCAGTTGGAATGTTTCGATTTCATCGGCTGTTAAGGCGCGGGTGAAGCGGTTTTCTGTTAACCACGCAATCACAGCATCCAATGAAATACGCCAGCCAATCACCCGACCATCTGCGGAGGCGCTGTAAGCAACTGTGCTATCATCCGACAAATTGACATCCAGAATTGCGTCGGTGTGTCCTTCAAAAATGCGAATCACCTCGCCGGATGCCACATCCCAGTAGCGCATCGTGCCATCTTCGGATGCGGAGAGCAAGTGCCGATAATCAAATGAAAAATCAACATCGGTCACAGCATCCCTATGCCCGTTGAACGAACGAATTTCCCGCCCGGTTTCGACATTCCAGAGGCGGATACTACGGTCAGCAGAACCCGAGACGATTTGCGTGCCATCACTGCTGAACTCTAAACTGATTACATCGTCCGTATGACCGATTAAGCGCCGGATTTCTTCGCCTGTTTCTGCATTCCACAGGATAATAACACCATTGTTGAGCCCGGTTGCGAAAATTGTATCATCCGGTGTGATTGCCAGGGCGCGTGCCGATAATTGATTGCCAAAATTCTCAAGGGTGTGCAAGATTTCAAATGTCTCAAAATTCCAGTACAGTACCTGATTATCCCCCGCTGATAAGACCATTGTCGCATCAGAATTGAACTCTATATCATAGACACTGCCTGTATGCCCCTCAAAAATACGCAGTTCTTCTCCTGTTTCCAGTGAGGTGACACGTACTGTTCTATCCCGTGAGGACGAGACAAACTGCTGATTATCAGGATGGAAGATAATTTCTGTGACATTTGCCGTATGATTATCGAAGCGCTCCAGAATCTGACCTGTGGTTGCATCCCACAGAATGATGCTTGTGTCGCCCTGTGGTTGATCTTCGAGGAGAACACTGCCACCACCGGAAAGCACCAGGCTATTATCACTGCTAATGGCTACAGCGAAAACACTGCTGGCATGACCGGAAAGATTCTGGATGATATTGCCAGCAGGGGATACATCCCATATCAAGGTTTCGCCTGTGATACATGCTCCCTGTCGGCGTGCGGCACAACTCCCTGACAGAATTCGATTTCCTTCCGGGCTGAAAATAACGGCGTTAACCATCTCACCATGTCCGACAAAGTCCCGTAGTTCCCGTCCGGTTGCCATATCCCATAAGAGGACATCCCCTCGAATGCAGGTGCGTTCGGTATCCCGTTCGGCACAGCTTGCCGATACTGCCAGTGAGTTATCGGGGCTAATGGAGATAGATGTCACCTCATCACTATGCCCTACAAAACGATTGAGATTAATTCCTGTTGCAACATCCCACAGAATAATTGAGCCATCAAAAGAGCCGGATAGTATCCGTTGCCCGTTGGATGAAAAAGCAACCGTTTGCACCGATTCATTATGTCCGGTGAAGGTACGAATGGGCATACCTGTGTTTGCATCCCACAAAATGAGCGTCGTATCACGGCTTGCGGAAATAATTTGTTGACCGTCGGGCGAAAAAGCGACTGCACGCACTGAATCGCTGTGCCCTTCAAGCTGATGAAGCATTTCACCGGATTCTATGTCCCATATGATCAGGGTGTCATCGCCTGACGCGGTTACAATGGTGTTTCCGTCGGGCGCAAAATCTATCCCGGTTATGACGTTTCGATGTCCCGTTAATTGCTGTAATTGTGTTTGATTGACAACATCCCAAACAATAATCGTGGCATCATTACCGACGGATACCAGTTGTGTACCATCGGGACTGAATGCTAAATCTGAAATGGGTCCTCTGTGACCGATTAATTGACGTAGCGATTCGCCGGTTGTGGCGTCCCACAGAATGACAGTCAAATCTTCCGATCCTGTGGCAATAATTAGTCCGTCGGGACTAATCGCAATCGCCGTCACTTTGCGCGAGTGCCCGGTCAATTGTCCGCGAAGCTGTGTGGTGTAAGCAACATCGTAAATGGCACTTTGTATGGCGGGAGATAAATTCTCGCTGTTGCTGACGGTTTCCAGTAATGACACTGCCAGACCGGTATCCCCATTTTGAACGGATTGCTGCGCGATGTTTACCAGGTTGAAATTCTGAATTTCGGCAGCACGTTCTTCAGCGTTGATTGCGTTGGCATCACTGGTTGCGCGTGCGATTTCGGCGTTATCCCGTTCTTTTTGAGCAACCTCACTCTGATTGATAGCAGCGATTGCCAGTCCGATTGTAATCACAACTGCCACAGCCATGATTATGGCAGCAATCCGTGTACGATTGAGAACACGCTCCTGTAGCGCGGCCTCACGTTCCTGACGCTGCTGTTCTTCGGCTTGAACACGTTGTTTTTCCGCGACACTGGCTTCCAGATATTCACCTTCAACCGCAGTGATGGCAACGGTTGTTTCATCAAACCATTCTTCATATTGCAATAAACGTGCTCCGAATAGCAAATACCCCGCACGTTGTTGATTATCCAGCCATTCCTGTGCTGCCGTCGCCAGTGACCGTTGTAGACGAACATCGTTACGGCTTTCATCCAACCAATATCGCAAATCATCCCAGCGTTTGATGAGTGCTTCATGTGCAATTTCGACGGTTGGAACACGGGTTGAGGGGTCACGGTCAAAGGTCAGCAAACGATATTTGCCAAATTCATCTAAAACAGCGTTGACCTCATCTTTATCCTGTCCGAGTGCAAATAATTCAGAGCGTCTGACACGGCGGCGGGTGTCTTCTGTACCTTCACCAAGTGTGACCAATCGCAGAAAAATTTGCCGGGCGATTTTGCGTTTCCCGGATGATAATTCATCGTACACTTCTTCCGCACGACGGGCGAGTGAACTCAGCACACCACCGCTATCGACATAGGAATCGAGTGTCATGCGGTTGGTTTCACGGCGTTCGAATAATTCTGTGAGGGTATATTGTAAGAGAGGCAATGCACCGGGTTCTTCCCGAACATCGGAAATTATGGCAGCGATCAATTCCCTGTCTACAATTAAACTGACATTTTCGGCGGGTCCTGTGATAGCACGTTCAATTTCCTGCGGAGTCAGTGGCAGTACGACCTGTGTACGGGCTTGCATTAACTCGCTGATACCCTCATAGAGCAGGGGCTTATCAAAGAAATCCGCACGAATCGTCACGATGATGTAAATATCCGGGGATTGATGAATCGCATAACTCAACATATTGAGCAGATGCAAACGGATCGCTTCATTTTCGGTGAGTGTGAAAACCTCTTCAAACTGGTCAATGAACAGCAAAATACGACCATCAGGCGCATTGGCTAAAATTTGATTGACTGCAGAGACCACTGCTGTTTCGTCCGTTCGCAGCTTTTGTAATAAGTCAGGGATTGGATTGGCGGCAAGACTCAGCAGGGCATTTGCCAGATTCGCAATTGGCTCATCACCGGGTACAAAATCAGCTATGAACCAGTTAAATGTATCCGCAACCTCCCCGAAGCGCATCCGGGGAATTAATCCTGCCCGCACAACACTCGATTTGCCGCTACCACTGGGACCGACAACCGCAAGGAAATTCGCGGCGGCAGCATCTTCATTGAAACGGTCAATCAACCGGGAAACCAGCGCATCCCGTCCGAAGAAATCCTGTGAATCAGCTTCATCAAAGGGGCGCAAGCCTTTGTAAGGATTATCAATCAGCTTGTACATTTCTGTGGTAGCAAGCAGAGTAGAGGGGGCGAGGTCTCCGCTTACTTCGCGTAAGGCATGGGCGAATTCCCGCACAGTTTCATAGCGGTCATCAACTTGCTTGGCGCAGGCACGCTGCAACACCTGATTGATCGTATCCGGTAGATGCGGCGCAAACCCCCGAATATCAGGGAAGGGTGTATTCAGATGGTGCATAATCATAGCGGGTGTGACCTGCGAGTCAAATGGCAGTCGCCCTGTGAGTAATTCGAACACCATGATGCCCAGACTGTACACATCGGACGCCGCTACAGGACGGTCTCCGCGAATCATTTCCGGTGCTATGTAATTGACTGACCCTGCCATTGAATCAAGGTCATCGGTATCGACATCACTGCGTTGAGCGATACCAAAATCTGTCAGAAATGCGTTGCCTTCTTCATCCAGCAATATATTTTCAGGTTTAATATCACGGTGGATGATTCCCTGTCTGTGTGCCATTGCGAGGGCTGCCGTGATTTGTTCCACATATTTGAGAACATGGTCTATAGATTTTGCGCCTGATTCTGCGACATCCCGCAGACTACCACCACGCATCAGACGCATCACGAGGTACGCACCTTCGGGGTCACGCCAAAAATCATACAGTGGCACAATATAAGGATGTTCCAGGCGGGCAACAATTTGTGCTTCGACCTCAAAGCGCCGGATGAATTCGGTTTCATTGGCATAATAGGGAAGGATGACCTTAAGCGCTACCTCACGCTCAACAACAGGCTGGAAAGCACGATAAACAATGCCGAAGCCACCAATATTGATGCGGTCGGTGATTTGATAACTTTTGACAATACGTCCGCTCAAATCTTCCATTTAGCGGGAATCCTTTACGATGTCAAAACTTGAGATTAACAAATATTACCAGTAAGTATGCCATATCCAGACGCCGATTGCGAATTGTAATATGTCGCGCAGTGTATCCATTTGGGTGTAAATTCGGCGGACACCTTGCAAGATGTCCCTACATCGCTTGATGTTTGCGAGGCAATTGCCCCCGAACAGGTCAAAATGTAGGGACGGCATGGATGCCGTC
>ENA-OWNT01001628-OWNT01001628.1-seawater-metagenome-genome-assembly--contig:-NODE-1628-length-27213-cov-4.435731_pt1 | contig 27213 bp, 29 predicted proteins | sample MGYA00238136_ERZ651165 | MGnify/ENA primary metagenome ERZ651165 (study PRJEB26861, sample SAMN08777766) | seawater metagenome | isolation source: coastal seawater | place: USA: Florida | collected...
AAGCCGATGAACTGCCCCTGCCACGTTCAGGTGTTCAACCAGGGCCTCAAGTCCTACCGCGACCTGCCGCTGCGGCTGGCCGAGTTCGGCTCGTGCAACCGGTTCGAGCCTTCGGGCGCGCTGCACGGGATCATGCGGGTGCGCGGCTTTACCCAGGATGACGCGCATATCTTCTGCACCGAGGACCAGATCCAGGCCGAATGCGCCCGCTTCATCGACTTCCTCGCGAACATCTACGAAGAGCTCGGCTTCCCCGAGTTCGAGATCAAGTTCGCCACCCGCCCCGAGAAACGGGTCGGTACCGAGGAGTCGTGGGACTACGTCGAAGGCGCGCTGGAGAACGCGATCAAGGCCGTGGGCCGGGAGTACACGCTCGAGCCGGGCGACGGCGCCTTCTACGGTCCCAAGCTCGACTTCTACCTGACCGACGCCATCGGCCGGGTCTGGCAGTGCGGTACCTTCCAGGTCGATCCCAACCTGCCGGAGCGGCTCGGCGCGACCTACATCGCGGCGGATGGCGCGAAGCACCGTCCGTTCATGCTGCACCGCGCAACCCTCGGGTCCTTCGAGCGCTTCATCGGCATCCTGATCGAGAACTGGGAAGGCAAACTGCCCTTCTGGATCGCGCCGCGTCAGGTGGTTGTGGCCGCGATCGTGTCCGAGGCCGATGATTACGTGCGCGAAGTCGCGGCGGCGCTGACGGCCAGGGGCGTCCGGGCAGAGGCGGATACGCGCAACGAAAAGATCAACTACAAGGTCCGCGAACATTCCGTGGGCAAGGTGCCCGTCATCCTTGCCATTGGCCGCAAAGAGGTGGAAGACCGCACCGTAACCCTGCGCCGTCTGGGGGAAAAACAGACCTCGGTCGTGACGCTGGATCAGATCGTGGCCGACCTGGCGGCCGAGGCCGTTCCGCCCGATCAGCGCTGATCTGCACCCAGACAATGCTATCGGCTCGGCCCTGCCAAAGCGGGGCCCTGCCCGCCTACTCCAGTTCAAAATCGGCCCAGATCGGATAATGGTCTGAAGGGTAGACACCTGCGTGATGCCCCCGCAGGAACTGCGCGGGGCCGATCGGGTCCAGACCGGGGCTGAAGAAGATGTGGTCGATCGCGCTGTATAGGTCGAGGCCGCCGTTAAAGTGAAAGCTTGCCCCTTCTGACGGAACATGGGCCAGCCGGCCCGAGCGCAAATGTAGCACCGGGCGCGAAAACGCCCCGGCATTCAAATCACCGAGCACAATCACATCATCACCGCGATCCATCGCCGCCGCCGCCAGTTGCCGCCCCAGTTGAGCGCCGACCATTTGCCGCCCGATCTCGCGAAAATGCAGATGCAGGTTGATCACTGTCAGGTTGCGCCCGATGGTCCGGTCTCGAAAGCGGGCCCACGTCACCAGACCCGAATAGCCGGCAAAGGCGCCCGCGTCGCCCTCTGCATCGACCACTTCCCTCGCGCCGTCCGACAGCAACTCATAGCGGGCGCGGCGAAAAAAGATCGGCTGGCCAGTTTCGCGCCCATCCGGCCCGGCCACTGCGGCCCCCGCATAGGCTGGCATCCGCGCCTGCAGCCAGTCACGCTGAACCGGCGGCCCCGCCTGTGGCACCCCGGACCAGGTTTCCATCTCCTGAAACGCCAGCACATCCGCATCTATCTGCCGAAGAGCGGCAAGAACACCCTGCTGTCGTGCCTCCCAGGCCGCAAGGCCGCGCGGGCCGTTCACCGCCCGCGGTGTCAGGTCCAGGAACCGGATGTTGAAACTTGCTGCCCGAAAGATCGGCTCGGTCGCGTCATCGTGAAAAAGCGCCTCGTCCAGTGGTCCGTAACCACAGCCGGAAAGGGTGGCGGCCCCACCCCATGCGCCCATTCGCGACAAAAGCGTCCGGCGCGACAGGACACGCGCGGATGCTGGCGGCGGGTAGGTCTTCCCTTGTGTCATGAGCGTGCTCTGTGCCGATCAACGCGAAGCGCAGTAGTCGCTGCACCCGCATGGTTTCAAGAACTTACCCGGTTTTCGCGGCTGGTGCCACCTGGCCCGACGGCCAGCCACAACGACACCGCATCGTTTGATCCAAGTCATGGTCTCACCTCCGGTCTGTAGCGCAATCTGACGCGACCAGACACAGCCGGTGCCCGCCCAATGACCGACCCACTTCCCAAGACTGTCCTGATCACTGGCGGAGCCGGGTTTCTGGGCATCAACCTGATCCGCTATCTGCTGACGCGCGGGCACCGGGTACGCAGTTGGGACATCGCCCCCTTTACCTACCCCGAGGCTGCGCAAATCGACATTGTGCAGGGCGACATCCGCGATCTGTCACTGCACGAGCGGTGCTTTGACGGTGTCGATGTGGTGGTGCATTGCGCCGCCGCCCTGCCCCTGGCCGATCCGGCGGAAATCCATTCGACCAACGTGGACGGCACGCGGGCCCTGCTGGACACGGCGGCGCGGACAGGGGTCGGGCGGTTCGTCCATATCTCCTCGACCGCCGTCTATGGCATCCCCGACCACCACCCGCTGGTCGAGGCCGACCCGATGCACGGCGTGGGGCCTTACGGCGCATCGAAAGTGGCCGCCGAAACGCTTTGCCGGGACTATCGCGCGCGGGGCCTTGTGTTACCGATCCTGCGTCCCAAAAGCTTTGTCGGCCCGGAACGGCTTGGGGCGTTTGAATTGCTCTATGACTTCGCGTCGACCGGTCACAACTTTCCTGTGCTCGGCTCCGGCCATAACCGCTATCAGCTTCTGGATGTGGACGATCTGAACGAGGCGATCTGCCTGACGGCCTTCGGCGCGCCCGAGGTGGTGAACGACACCTTCAACATCGGTGCGGCGGAATTCGGATCGTTGCGCGACAGTTTCCAATCGGTTCTGGACCGGGCCGGGTTCGGCAAGCACATCATCGGGTTCCCCGCCGGCCCCGCCATCTGGACCCTGCGCGCGCTAGAGGCGGTGCATCTGTCGCCGCTCTACAAATGGATCTACGAGACCGCCGCGACAGACAGCTTCGTCAGCATCGACCACGCGCGAACCCAACTGGGATTTGTCCCACGCCATTCCAACATCGACGCGCTGTTGCGGAATTTCGACTGGTATCTGGCGAACCGCGACCGCATCGCCAAAGGCGCGGGCGTCACGCACCGGGTGCCTTGGAAACGCGGCGCGCTGTCGGTGCTGCGCGCCGTTCTGTAACCTTAGAAGTGGCTGACTTCTTCATCCGGCCGCCCGGCCGCGATGGCCAGCACACCACCCAGACCGCAAAGCGCAATCGGGAACATGGTGAAGACGCCAAAGCCAAAGGCGTAATACATGCCCGCCGCGGACAGCAGCAGGAAGATCCCCCCCCATAGCGCCCGCGCCCGTGCCATGGCCCCACCGGCCAATCCCAGAATGGGTGCAACGATGCTGGCGGCCTTGATCAGGTCGGGATTGTCAACCTGGCTGGCCAGATCCGGCACTTCGCCGAACTGGTCGATGAAGGTGACATAACCGTAGCCGAAGAACCCCACGATCATTCCCAGTATACCACCGATGATTCCCAGAACGAGGGCTGCGTTGCGCATGAAGGCTCTCCATTGGTCCATTACCTGTTCGAGACCCGAGATAGGCATGATCGCCGCAAGAGCCAAGAGAGAACCACAGCTTTCGGTTGAAACATTTGCCCAAAAGAGCCCGATTTTCGCGAAAAAACTGAAACCTTCCCCTAGGGGGAATCTGATACTTATCATTCTGATATATAAAGGTTTTTACCCTGCTTCACCCATCTTCTGCGGCTCACGCCCCACTGACAGCCCGTCACGCACGCGTGCTTGACGGGCCTGTGACTGGCCAGTGATCGCCGCGCCGACATACCAATTCCCCATCACCTGAAAGTCGGGTGAGACACGGAAATTATCAGTTTCAAGGGAGCTACCCCATGTCGACTCAAATCAAATCTCTGGCCCTGATGGGCGCTGTTGCTGCTGCACTCGGTGCGGTTACCACGACCTCCGCATCCGCGCAGGCGATGGAAAAGTGCTATGGCGTTTCGCTGGCCGGTGAAAACGGCTGCGCCGCTGGCCCCGGCACCACCTGTGCCGGTTCCTCCACCATTGACTATCAGGGCAACGCCTGGACGCTGGTCCCCGCCGGCACCTGCGCCGAAATCGAGCTGCCCGATGGCCGCCACGGCGAATCCGAGGCGTCGCTGGAAGCAGACGGTTACATCGGTCTGGCCCGCGATCTGCCCGAAGGACTGGCCGATGACGTGCTGGCCCAGTATCGCGACGTCATGATGATGGAAGAAGAAATGGACAGCTGATCCAGCTGTTTCCTGCCCCCGGCCATCAACGGCCGGGGGTTTTGCACGGACGACCGAAGGGACATGCCATGTATGATATCGCCCATGACAACCGCCTGCCCAACCTTGCAGGGATCGGCTACAAACCCCAGCATTTCCAGAACCTTATACAGGATCCGGGCAGCGTGCGCTGGTTGGAAATCCATGCCGAAAACTACATGGGTGACGGTGGCCGCCCGCTGGCGCAACTGCGCGCCCTGGCCGAACGCTTTCCCTTTTCCGTCCACGGTGTCGGCCTTTCGATCGGCGGCGAAGGCCCGCTGGACCCCGACCATCTGGCGCGCCTGAAGCATCTTTGTGATTGGCTGCAACCGGCCAGCTTTTCCGAACATCTGGCATGGTCCACCCATGGCGATCACTATCTGAACGACCTGCTGCCCCTGCCCTATACCGAGACCGCCCTGGCCCGCGTCTGCGCCCATATCGACCAGGTGCAAGAGGTGCTGGACCGGCCCATGTTGCTGGAAAACCCCTCCACCTATCTGGCCTTCGAGGACTCGACCATGGATGAGGTCACGTTCCTGTCAGAGATTGCAAAGCGCACCGGCTGCGGGCTGCTGCTGGATGTCAACAACGTCTTCGTATCCGCCACCAACCAAAACTGGGACCCGGTCGCCTATATCGACGCCTTCCCGCTGGCCAAAGTGGGCGAAATCCACCTGGGTGGCCATGACGAGGACGAAGATGAACATGGGGCCCCCCTGCTGATCGACAGCCACGGGCGCGAAGTGGTCGACCCGGTCTGGACGCTCTATGCCCACACCATCGCCCGCGGCGGCGTTAAGCCCACGCTGATTGAATGGGACAATAACGTGCCTGACTTCCCGGTGTTGGACGCAGAAGCCGCCCGCGCCGACGCGATCTTGCAACCGGTCGGGGCCTGATCCGATGCAACAATCCGACTTTACAGCCGCCATCCTTGACCCCGCCGCCGCCGTGCCCCCCGGCATGGTGGACCCGGAGGGCCGCCCGGCGGGCAAGCGGTTCAACGTCTATCGCAACAATCTGGCGGCCTCGCTGAGCGAGGCGTTGGAGACCGGCTTTCCGGTGTTGCACCGGTTGTTGGGCGCGCAGAGCTTCCAGACGCTGGCCCTGATCTTTTCCCGCGCCCATCCCCCGACCAGCCGTGCCCTGTCGCAATACGGCGATGCGCTGCCCGAGTTTCTGGAAGGCTTTCAAGCGCTTGCGGCCTACCCTTACCTTGCCGATATCGCCCGGCTGGAACTGGCAATCCGCCGGTCCTACCATGCCGCCGATGCCGAACCCCTGAATGCCGCCGGTCTGGACCCGGAAACGCTGATGGAGCTGACGCCGGTCCTGTCCCCCGCCACGCAGATCATCGCTTCGTCCTATCCGATCCACGGCATCTGGCTGCGCAACACGCAACCCGACGCGCCCAAGCCGCAACCGGTGGCCGAGGCGGTCATGATCACCCGGCCTGACTTTGACCCGATCCCCCACTTGCTGCCCCCCGGCGGCCTCGCCTTTGCACAGGCGCTCGATGGCCGCACCACAATCGCCCTTGCGCTTGAACGCGCGATAGAGGCCGCGCCGGGGCTCGACCTTGCGCCGCTTCTGACGCTGTTCCTGACCTCGGGCGCGCTGACACTTTCGAAAGGACCCGACCAATGATGGCCCTCGTTTCCCTGCACACCCGCATCTTCACCGCGCTGGAAACCACCCTCGCGCCAATCCTGATGCCCACGCTTGCGCGGTTTGTCTTTGCCGCCACACTGATGGTCTATTACTGGAATTCCGGGATGACCAAACTTGGCGAGGGCATCACCGGCCTCTTCCAGCCCAATTTCAACGCCTATGTGCAGATCCTGCCCCGCATGTCCGAGGCCGTGGGCTATGACGCCAGCCAGCTTGGGGCGTTCTGGCGGCTGGTGGTGCTGGCCGGCACCTGGGCCGAGTTCATTCTGCCCGCGCTGATCCTGCTCGGCCTCTTCACCCGATTGGCTGCCCTTGGGATGATCGGCTTTATCCTTGTGCAAAGCTATGTGGACATCGTCGGCCATGGCGTCAGTTCGGACGTGATCGGCGCGTGGTTCGATGCGGGCGCCGACAGTCTGATCCTCGATCAGCGCGCCTTCTGGGTGTTCCTGCTGGCCTTCATGGTGTTCCGGGGCGCGGGCCCTGTGTCGGTTGACGCAGCCCTGCGTGCCCGGGCCATGCCTCAGACCAGCGCCGCCTGAACATCCTTGCCCCAGCCCAGATAAAGCGCCCCGTCATCCGCCCGGATCACGGGGCGTTTCATCAACGCCGGGTGCGCGGCCAGCAAATCGGCAGGCGCGCCCTTACGCTCATCTTCCGACAGGCCACGCCATGTGGTGGATCGCGTGTTGACCAGCGCATCGCCGAACGTCGCCAGGAAATCGGCCAATTGCGCGGCCCCCAAGGGCTCTGCCCGCACATCGACGAGCCGCACGGAATGGCCCGCACCCTCCAGTGCTTTCAGCGCCTTGCGGCAGGTATCGCAGGTCTTCAACCCATAAAGTTCCATTCTTGCCTCCTTTGCGAGCGTCCACATGATGATCCCGTGACAGAGGCACGAAATTTCTTGCGTTTTACGGAAATCACCCCATCTTTTCTGCCGTGACAACAGGTTTTCGCTGTCCCGCGCTCTCAAGAACGTCAGACAGGGGGTGTCTGTCGGCACCACGCCGCCGCATCTCGCGGGCGGTTTGACGGAAGACTTGAGAAGGAAGACGGACATGCCCACTGGCACCGTAAAATGGTTCAACACCACCAAAGGTTATGGCTTTATCGCGCCCGATGACGGCGGCAAGGATGTGTTTGTGCATATCTCGGCCGTGGAACGATCGGGGCTAACCGGCCTGGCTGACAACGAAAAGATCGGCTACGAGCTGCGCGAAGGCCGCGATGGCCGCGCCTCGGCGGTGGAGTTGCAGAAGCTCTGAACCATCGGGTGAGCAGGAAACGACGCGCCGCGAGGGACACTTTGCGGCGCGTTTTTCATGGGACGGCTGCACCGCTCCTTGCGACCGGCCAGCGCCAAGATTGCCACCACGTCCCGGAAACCTGTCACGCCCGCGAAACCTGTCATGCCCGCGAAAGCGGGTATCTCCTGCCGCTGTGCGAGAGGCGAGAGGCCCCCGCCTGCGCGGGGGTGACAGGGGGGGCGGCATGGACGACGCGCCTCATGTCATACCCGCGAAAGCGGGTATCTGTCATCGTTACGCCAAAGGAGGGAGCCCCCCGCCTGCGCGGGGGTGACAGGGCAGAGCGCCATCGCCGACGCGCGCGGGGGCGATCCCACCTTTGGTCTGTGCGCTTTATGCTAGCAAAGTCCGAGCGACCTCGACCGTCTTGCGAGACCTCAGCCAAATCGCCTCCGCATCAGGGCGCGTCAGCGATGGCGCGGCGGCTTCGCCTTTGCTCCGCGCGGGGTGGGGGTTGAGGGGGTAGGGTGGGGCAGATTGTCTTCCATGGGCGGATCGGGGGAAGGTGGGTAGAACTGCCCACCCTACGACTGACTAGCTTTCCTAAGAGTCTTTAAGCGCGTCGATCGATGTTTGGAATAGCGTTAACTCATACCCATCAAGTAAGTCATCGTAGAGGTCAAAAATATTAATAATATCTCGGGCTTTGTACCAACCGAAGGTGAATTCGCTTTTTTCAACCGATATCGAGAACAAGCAAGCCCACACAACTGCTTTTCGAAATCCTGAAGCGATTTTGTATGCACGTACCTGAACCTGAACCGTGTTTGCTTCTGAAAACTCGGGCATTTGATCGTTTTCATCTTTAACGACCAGAGACCAAATCAACTCCGCTTCTTTATGATCGATATTCTGCAGCATCCAAAGTTGACCATCTGGTCCAACTGACCGGCCATTCGGGTCGACTCCGCGCACACCGGGACCAAAACTACCAGAATACGAACGCAAACAGCGGCCCCATAGCCGAATGTCTGCATCAGTTGGAGCTTCTACACGCATTGTGGCCTCACAATTTCAACTTCATCCAAATTCAATTCGAAGCGTGGCTAGAACAAAGGATATGGATTAGAGCATTTCGAACCACTTCACCCAAACACCTCCACAAACTCCCGCCATTCGCCCTTGCTCATGCCCGAGCTCTCCTGCGTCACTGCTTCCCCGGCCAGCCGCCGCTTCAACACCTCAACGCCCTTGCCCGACAGCTGCACGCCCCCCATCCGGTAATCCTCGAACGCGCCATAGGCGGCGGGGACCCAGTCACGCACCATATCGGCAATCGCCTCGGCATAGACGCGGATCTCATACTGGGCGTGGTGGTCGGCACGCAGGCGCAGGAAGTGGAACAGGTTGTGCAGGTCGGTCTTCCAGTACCATTGCGTGTAGATATTGGCGGGCAGGTTCATGCGCGCCAACTCTCGCGCCAGCCCCTGTTGCCCGTCCTGTGACAGCATCCCCTGATAGTGGTCATAGGCGCGGCCTGCGTCGGCCTTCAGCAGTTCCAGCACGCGGGCGGCTTCCTCGCCCTGCAACACCTCACCCCGGCCCTGATTGTTGACGGTCGACTGCGCGGCCAGCTGTTCGGGCGCGGGGATGTAGAATTCCCGATCCAGGATCGAATAGCGGGCGGAGTATTCGTTGACGTTGGCGGTGCGGTGCCGGATCCACTGGCGCGCGACGAAGACCGGCAGTTTGACATGCAGCTTGATCTCGCACATCTCGAACGGGGTCGAATGCCAGTGCCGCATGAGGTAGCGGATCAGCCCCTCGTCGCTTTGCACATGCTTGGTGCCTGCCCCGTAGCTGACCCGTGCGGCCTGCACGATGGCGCTGTCATCGCCCATATAATCGATGACCCGCACAAAGCCATGATCGAGCACGGGCTGCGCGGTATACAGATGCTGTTCCATCCCCGGGGCCACCGCACGCAAAGTGGGTTGCGCATTTTCGCGGGCTGCGGTGATATCGGCCAATTGGTCGTCGCTGAGCGGCATCGTTTTTTTCTTTCTTCTACGGGGAATCGTACGTTTCCCATATTTTGCCCCACCGGGGCGCATGACCGCAAGATAAAGGGGCATTTTGAGTATGGCAGATCGCGGAACCGCCTTTCTGGAACGCCGTTTGGGGGATTGGGCCCGCGCCCGGCTGCACCCTTACATGGCCGAATTCATCATGTTCGTGCTGAAACAGGGATGGGCCGCGATGTTCGGCATCCTGTTCCTGGCGGCCATCATCGGCACCAAGGCGGTGTGGCAGGAGGGATGGGCGCTGACCCGCTATGACGCGCTGTTCGTCTTCGCCGTCGCCACGCAGGCCACCTTCGTCTGGTTTCGCTTGGAGGAATGGGAAGAGGTGAAGGTCATCGCGCTGTTCCATCTGACCGGCACGGTGATGGAGATCTTCAAACTGGCGCAGGGATCGTGGGATTACCCCGAACAGGGGATCTTCGAGCTTGGCGGCGTGCCGCTTTTCTCCGGTTTCATGTATGCCTGCGTGGGCAGCTACATCGCCCGGGTGATCCGCATTTTCCACATGGAATTCGCCCCTTACCCGCCGTTCTGGACAACGCTGCTGCTGGCCGGCGCGATCTATGGAAACTTTTTTGCCCACCATTTCCTGCCCGACATCCGTATGGGGCTGTTCCTGGCCACGGTGCTGCTGTTCTGGCGGACGCGCATCTGGTTCTTTCCGGGGTCAGAACCGCGCTGGATGCCGCTGCCGGTGGCGGCGGGGCTGGCGGCGGTCTTCATCTGGATCGCGGAAAATGTCGGCACGCTGACCCAGACATGGGCCTATGCGGGCCAGGGACAGTTCGACATGGTCAGTCTGGGCAAGCTCGGGTCGTGGTATCTGTTGCTGTATGTCAGCTTCGTGACCGTGACGCTCATCATGCGCGATGAGCTGAAGCCGCACCCGGTCCGGCCCGCCCCACGAGAAATTTATCGCGGTCCCCACGCGACAAGTGACGGAAGCCGCGCTACCATTCCGTGAAACCTACAGGGAAACGGAAATGTCACTCAAATATCTCCATACCATGGTCCGGGTGAAGGATCTGGAGGCGTCCATGGCCTTCTACGCGCTTCTGGGCCTTATCGAAACGCGCCGCTATGACAGCGAGGCGGGGCGTTTCACCAATGTCTTCATGGCGCCGCCGGATCAGCCGGAATGCCCGCTGGAACTGACCTATAACTGGGACGGCGATGACGGTCTGCCGTCCGACAGCCGCCATTTCGGCCATCTCGCCTATGGGGTCGATAATATCTACGAAACCTGCCAGCACCTGATGGATAATGGCGTGGTCATCAACCGCCCGCCCCGTGACGGGCGCATGGCCTTCGTCCGGTCGCCTGACAATGTCTCGGTCGAGTTCCTGCAAAATGGTGACGCGCTGGCCCCTGCCGAACCCTGGGCCAGCATGGAAAACACCGGGCATTGGTAAGCCGCGCCGCCCTTCTGGCGCTGATCACGGCGCTGCTCTCGGGCCCGGCTGCCGCGCAGCAAACCTGTCGGCTGGCGCTGCTGCTGGCGCTGGATGTGTCGGCCTCGGTCGATGAGGCCGAACACCAGATCCAGCGCGACGGGCTGGCGGCGGCGCTGCTGGCGCCCGAAGTGCTCGATCCGCTGCTGAACGGCCCCGGTCCGGTGGCACTGGCGATCTATGAATGGTCCGGGCGCTTTCAGCAGCATGTGATTTCAGACTGGCGACTGGTGACATCCGAGGCGCAGGTCCTCGACATCGTGGACGAATTGCAAACCACCCCCCGCAGCGCAGGGGAATTTCCGACAGCGATCGGATATGCCATCGGATATGCCGCCACCATGTTCGAACGCGCCCCGCCCTGCCTGTTCCAGACACTGGATGTGGCGGGCGACGGACAGAATAACGATGGTTTTGCCCCGGCGCTGGCCTATCAGCATTTTCCGCTGGATGGTGTGACGGTGAACGGGCTGGCCATCGGCGGGGCCAGCCGGCAGATCGAGCAATATTTCGAGGCCGAGATCATCCGTGGCCCCGGCGCTTTCGTGGAACATGCGCTGAACCATGAGGAGTTCGAGGCCACCATGCGCCGCAAACTGGAACGCGAATTGCGGGTGATGATTCTGGGCGCGCTTCCGCCCTGACCCGGTCGTCAGGCGGGCACCCGCTCAGTCCGCCAGCCCCATTTGGGCGATGGTCCGGGTCAGAGCCGTCACGAACAACCCCTCCTCCGCGCCCGGCTCCGCGTCCTCGCGGCGCAACAGCCCCACCGGGCCGCGTGTCAGGCCAGTGTCGAAAGGCAGCCGCGCCAGCCGACCTTCAGCCAATTCGTTCCAGACCACCCCGCGTGAGATGATCCAGACCGCGTCGCTTTCCCGCGTGTAGACACGGCCAAACGCGCCCGAGACCGTTTCCAGCGCCTTGGGCAGCGCGCCAATACCCTGACCGATCAGAAACCGTTCCACCAACGGCCGGATCGCGGCGGCGGCGGGCGGATAGATCACCGGCCAGTTCACGATATCCTCCAGCTTTGGCACCTCCAGCAACGGGTGGCCCGGGCGCACCACGAAATCCACCTCCTCCTGGTAAAGCTGGGTAAAGCTAAGATTTTGCATCATCGCCGGTTCGCCAAGTCGACCAATCACCATGCCGACCGCCCCGTTTCGAAGCTGATCCACAAGATACGCGATCGGCCCGTCCAGAACCCGCAGCGCCGAGGTGGGCGATAGCCGCGCGAATTCTACCACCGCGCGGGGCAGCAGCGCCGCGGCAACAGACGGCAGCGCCCCGATGCTGATCTCAGCGCGCTTGCCCGTCGCATCCAGTTGCGCGATGCCGTCAAGCCCGTGATCCAGCGCCGACAGGCTCATATCCGCGAAATGGGCAAAGACTTGTCCCGCATCGGTCAGACTGACACCTGCGCGGTTGCGGATCAAAAGCGTCTTGCCCAGGATCTGCTCCAGCTCCTTCAAGGTCTTGGACATCGCCGGTTGGGTCAGGTTCAACCGATCCGCCGCGCGTTTCAGGCTGCCCTGGCGCACAACCTCGGTGAAACACTGAATATGGCGCAGCTTGATCCGGCCGCGCATTGCTTGGTTATCTATTTTGACAATCATAATGGCCAATTTATCATTTTTCAGGCATAAACAGTTATGCTAAATGGATCTCATCAGGTCTAGACTTGATTTCTGGGAGGATGTCATGCGCAGCCAAGTCGTTATCATCGGGGGTGGCCCCTCGGGGCTTTTGCTCGGCCAACTTCTGCACCGAAAGGGCATTGATGCCGTGGTGCTGGAGCGCAAGACGCGCGACTATGTGCTGGGGCGCATCCGGGCGGGCATTCTGGAAACCGGGTTTGTCAGCCTTATGCGAGAGGCCGGTGTTGCCGACCGTTTGGACCGCGAGTGCTTTGTCCATGACGGCACGCTGATCGCCGATGGAAACCAGATGTTCGGCATCAATTTCAAGGATCTGACCGGCGAGGCTGTGGTGCTGTACGGGCAGACGGAAGTGACCCGCGACCTCTATGATGCGCGGGAAGCGGCGGGCGCGCGGACCATCTTCAATGTCGAGGACGTGGTGATCCACGATGCCGACAGCGATGCCCCCCACGTCACCTACACCGAGGGCGGTCAAAGCCACCGGATCGATTGCGACTACATTGCGGGTTGCGACGGGTTTCACGGGGTCAGCCGCCAGACCATCCCGCTGTCCGTCCGCAAGGAATACGAAAAACTCTACCCCTTCGGCTGGCTTGGCATCCTGTCGGAAACGCCCCCGGTCAATGATGAACTGATCTATTCCAACTCGGATCGCGGGTTCGCCTTGTGTTCCATGCGCAATGCGAATCTCAGCCGCTATTACATCCAGTGTTCGCTGTCTGACAGCCCCGATGATTGGACCGATGACGCTTTCTGGGGGGAACTCAAGCGCCGCATCCCGCAGGAGATGGCCGATACCCTTGTGACCGGCCCCTCGATCGAGAAATCCATCGCCCCCTTGCGCAGCTTTGTGACCGAACCGATGCGGTGGGGCCGCCTGTTCCTGTGCGGGGACGCGGCCCATATCGTGCCGCCCACGGGCGCCAAAGGGCTGAACACCGCCGCCTCTGACATCCACTATCTCTATCATGGGCTGGTGCAGATGTACGAGGACAAGGATGCCGAGGGGCTGGACCGCTACTCGGAAAAGGCGCTGGCACGGATATGGAAGGCAGAGCGCTTCAGCTGGTGGATGACGACGCTTTTGCACCGCTTCCCCGATATGAATGACTTCGATCTCAAGATGCAGCAGGCCGATATCGCCTTCCTGCGCGACAATCGCGATGCGCAAAAGGTGATGGCCACGAACTATGTCGGGTTGCCGTTCTGATGCGGGTGGCATTGGCAAATGGCGTGCGGTTGAACTGGCGTGAAGACGGCGACCCGCAGGGCGTGCCGGTCGTGTTCGCCAACTCGCTCGGCACCGATTTGCGGCTGTGGGATCAGGTAGTGCCCCTGCTGCCCGCCGGATTGCGATTGATCCGCTATGACAAGCGGGGGCATGGGTTGTCGGATTGTCCGCCCGCCCCCTATGCGATGGATGATCTGGTGACAGATGCCGAGGCGTTGCTGGCAGTGCTCGGGATCGAGTCTTGTGTTTTCGTGGGACTGTCCATCGGTGGAATGATCGGCCAGGGACTGGCCGCACGCCGCCCCGATCTGGTGCGGGCGCTGGTTCTGTCCAACACCGCCGCGAAAATGGGTGAAGCCGCCATGTGGCAGACCCGTATCGACGCGATCCGCGAAGGCGGGATCGAGGCCTTGGCCGATCCTGTCATGGAACGCTGGTTCGCCCCGACCTTTCGCGCCACCGATGACCTGATCGCCTGGCGCAACATGCTGACCCGCACGCCTGTGACGGGCTATATCGGCTGCTGCCAGGCCATCGCGGGCACGGATCTGTCCGACAGCACCCGCGCGCTGCGCCTGCCGACGCTTGTCATTGCGGGCAGCGAAGACGGGGCCAGCCCGCCTGACCTGGTGCAAGACACCGCGCGGATGATCCCTGGCAGCCGTTTCGAAGTGATCGAGGGCACAGGCCACCTGCCTTGCGTCGAAGACCCCGCCGCCTACGCGACCCATCTGAACGACTTTCTCAAGGAGCACGCCCATGTCTGAGCGTTTCGAGACCGGCATGAAAACCCGCCGCAAGATCCTGGGCGATGCCCATGTGGACCGGGCCGAGGCCGCCAAGACCGCCTTTGACGAACCGTTCCAGACCCTCATCACCGAAGGGGCCTGGGGCACAGTCTGGACATCTGACGGGATCAGCGACCGGGAACGCTCGATGCTGACCTTGGCCTTGCTGGCGGCGCTTGGAAACTTTGAGGAAATCCCCATGCATATCCGCGCCACCGCACGGACCGGGGCCAGCAAGCAAGACGTGCTGGAATCCTTTCAGCACGTTGCCATCTATGCCGGCGTGCCACGCGCCAATCATGCGTTGAAGCTGGCCAAGCAGACCTATGCCGAAATGGAAACCGACTAATCGACAAAAGAATGACCCTGGGAAACGCGCATATGATCCCAGCCTTGAACAAGGAGACCGCCGCCATGACAAAGCCAGGCGAATACTACCAGCGGGACCGGATGTGGCATCCCCCCGCCTATGACAAGGACTATAAGACCAGCGTTTCGCGCTCGCCGAAATATTCGCTGATTTCGCTACAGAACTCGGTAGGTGAAATCACCGGGCCGCGGTTTGGGCACAATGATATCGACCCGCTCGATAACGACCTGATCAAGAACTATGCGCAGCCGGGTGAAAGCCCGATTGGCGAGCGGATCGTCGTTCACGGCCGGGTGCTGGACGAAAACGGGCGGCCTGTGCCAAACACGCTGGTCGAGGTCTGGCAGGCCAATGCGGGCGGGCGGTATCGCCACAAGAAAGATACCTACCTGGCCCCGATCGACCCCAATTTCGGCGGCTGTGGACGTACGCTGACGGATGAGAACGGCTATTACTTCTTCCGCACGGTCAAGCCCGGCGCCTATCCCTGGCGCAACTGGGTCAATGACTGGCGTCCGGCCCATATCCACGTGTCGGTTTTTGGCCATTCCTTTACGCAGCGGCTGATCACGCAGCTGTATTTCGAAGGCGACCCGCTGATTGCCAGCTGTCCCATCGTCAACACGATCCGCGACAAGGCGGCCATCGGGCAGTTGGTGGCCGCGCTGGACCGCAATGCCTCGATCCCGCTGGACAGCATCGCCTACAAGTTCGACATCGTCCTGCGCGGGCGCCGGTCGACCATGTTTGAAAACCGGCTGGAGGGGAACTGATGACTCAAGCGCTTGATTATCTTAAGGAAAGCCCTTCGCAAACGGCAGGCCCCTATGTCCATATCGGCCTGGCCCCCGGCGCGGCGGGCTTCGACATCTACCGCCAGGAACTGGGCTGGGACATCGCCGGCCCCAATGCCAAGGGCGAGCGTATCCGCATCGAAGGCGTGGTGATCGACGGCACTGGCAGCCCGGTGAAAGACGTGCTGCTGGAGGCATGGCAAGCCAATGCCGATGGCATCTACGCCCATCCCGAAGGCGGTGGCGACGTGGAAGACGGCTTTCGGGGCTGGGGCCGCGTGATCACCGATTTCGCCACTGGCGAATGGGCGTTCGACACGGTCAAACCCGGATCGACCGCCGGGCGCAATGTCGGCACCCAGGCCCCGCATATCAACCTGTGGATCGTCGCGCGCGGCATCAATATCGGGCTGAACACGCGGCTCTATTTCGATGATGAGGCCGAGGCGAATGCCGCTGACCCTGTGCTGAACATCATCGAATGGGAACGCCGCCGCGCGACCCTGATCGCCAAGCGCAGCGAACGGGATGGCCAGGTGGTCTATCGCTTCGATATTCGCCTGCAGGGCGAGGATGAAACCGTCTTCTTCGACATTTGACACAGCCCGGGCCCGGCGGCAGATCCGGCGGGCCCATGCATACAGGAAACGTAATATGACCAACCCTTGCATCATCTGCGTGGCCATCACCGGTTCGGTGCCCACGAAGGAAAACAATCCGGCGGTGCCGATCACCGTGCCCGAACAGATCGAAAGCACCCAGGAAGCATTCGAGGCCGGCGCGACGATCGCCCATTGCCATGTGCGCAACGACGACCAGACACCCACCAGCGACCCCGAGAAATTCGGGCTACTGCTGGAAGGCCTGCAAAAGCACTGCCCCGGCATGATCGTGCAACTGTCCACCGGCGGCAGGTCCGGCGCCGGACAGACGCGGGGCGGAATGCTGCCACTGGCGCCTGATATGGCCTCGCTTTCTGTGGGGTCCAACAATTTCCCGACACGCGTCTATGAAAACCCACCCGATCTGGTGGAATGGCTGGCCTCGGAAATGCGCAAGTACAACGTGAAACCAGAGATAGAAGCCTTTGATCTGTCCCATATTTTCCATGCAAAACTGATGCAGGACCGGGGCGAGCTTTTGGGCACGCCCTATGTGCAATTCGTGATGGGTGTAAAGAACGCCATGCCCGTCGATCGCGAGGTGTTCGATTTCTACATCCACACGGTAAAGCGGTTGTTCGGTGACGACGCACCCTGGTGCGCGGCCGGAATCGGGCCGAACCAGATCGTGCTGAACGAGTGGGCGGTTGCTGCCGGCGGACATGCGCGCACCGGGTTGGAAGACAATATGCGCCTGGACCGCGAACGGCTGGCGCCTTCGAATGCGGCGCTGGTGTCGCGCGTGGTGGAGCTGTGTGACGCCCATGAGCGTCCGGTGGCCAGCTGGCAACAGGCGCGCGATATCCTGGGCCTGCCGCTGAAGGCTGCGTAAACGCCAGGCGGGGCCGGTTTCGCCGCGCCTTTGGCGCGTCGACCGGGGCGCGACCGTGCTGGTCGCGCGACGCGGGGGCCAGCCCCCGCACCCCCGGGATATTTAAGGAACAATGAAGGAGGTCAGGCCCGCATAAGGCTGGCATGGGCCGGGGCGAAGGCGCGGGCGGTCGCCAGCCCATGGGCCGACAGACGGCGCAGGCGGGCCGGGTCCGGGTGATGATCAGCGGCGGTGTCGATACGTGCATAGATTGCCGCCAACAAGGTCTGGATCGTGACCACCATGAAATCATGGGCCAGCGGCGTGGCATCCCCAGCCGTCAGCAAATGATCCCGGGCGTTTTGCCATAGCGGCAGGAGGTCCGCGCAGTCTTCGCCCTTCAGGAAAGCCTCAAACGCCTGTCCGGGCGCGGCCGCAACCAGCCGCGTGGCCAGCATCCGTTCATGGATGCCATTCGCGCCTTCGTAAATGGCGGTGATGCGGGCATCGCGATAGGTCTGTTCCAGCCGATACTCCGACAGATAGCCGTATCCGCCCAGAACCTGCACCCCCAGTTCGGCGGCGCGCATCCCGGCCTCGGTGCAAAACACCTTGGCCACGGGGGTCAGGAACTCTACCAGATCGGGCGCATCGCCGCTGTCCATCGTCACGCAGGCCAGATGACAGATCGCGCGCGCGCCCATGGCCAGTGCGTCGATCTCTGTCAGCATCCGCTGCACATCGGCATGATCGTCCAGCATGGCGGGGCGGCCATCGGCCTTGCGGCCCTGTTGGCGGTCTGCGGCATAGCTGGCGGCCACATCATAGGCACGGGCGGCATGGGCCACGCCTTGCAGCGCCACATCGGCGCGGGCGTGGTTCATCATGGTGAACATAGCGCCAAGCCCCTGCCCTTCGCCCCCGATCAGCTCTGCCTCGGCCCCATCAAACGCCAGTTGGCAGGTGGGCGAGGCATGGAGGCCCATCTTCTCTTCGATCCGGGTCACGGTGACCGCATTGCGGGTGCCATCAGACCGGGTGCAGGGGCACAGGAACAGCGACAGGCCTTTGACGCCATTGTCAGAGGTGCGGGCGAGGACAAGGTGAAGGATATCTTCGCTCAAGTCCTGATCGCCGCCCGAGATGAAGATCTTTTCGCCACTGATCTGCCAGCTGCCGCCCGTCTGTGTGGCGCGACAGCGGATGCGGCTGAGATCCGATCCCGCGCCGGGTTCGGTCAGGCACATGGTGGCAAGGGTTCCGCCTGACGCCAGACCGGGGATATGGCGCGCCTGCTGATCGGATGTTCCAAAGCGTGTCAGCACGCGAACCGCGCCGGGGACGAGGCCGGTGACCATTTGCAAGCTGTGGTTGGCGCCCGAGAAGATCTCGGACGTGATCGCCAGCATCAACGCCCCCATGCCCTGCCCGCCATATTCTTCGGGGGCTGTCAGGCCGGGCCAGCCCTGATCCGCATAGGATCTGTAGACCTGCGGGAAGCCATCCGGCATCCGCACCCGACCGTTTTCCAGCCGGCAGCCCTGCCGGTCGCCGGGTTCATCAAGCGGCGCGATCTCGCCTTCGGCGAAAGCTGCGAAATGGGTGCCGATTTCACGGGCCATTTCCACGTCCCAATCGGGGGCGGTATCGGCCCCGGCCACATGGGTCAGGGTGAACAGGATGTCGTCCAGGGGGGCTGCAAAGGGTTTCATCGGATCAGCCCACAGACAAGAGATGCGTTTTGGCGCCCCGACCAATGGCATGGCAGGCAAGCGCGACATCCAACATAAGCCAAAGGCATCCGCCGGGTCGCCCCCATCACGCCATCCCCAGCAATCGCGCGGCATTGCCCTTGATGATATCTTCGCGCAGGTGGTCCTTGATGGCGATTTTCTCGAAATCCGACAGCCAGCGTTCGGGGGTGATCATCGGCCAGTCCGATCCGAACAGGACCTTCTTCTTCAGGATCGAATTGCAGTACCGCACGAGGATTTCGGGGAAATATTTCGGCGACCAGCCCGACAGGTCGATATAGACATTGGGCTTGTGTTGGGCCACGGCCAGCGCTTCCTCCTGCCAGGGAAAGCTGGGATGCGCGAGGATGATCTTGAGGTCGGGGAAATCGACCGCCACATCGTCCATATACATCGGGTTGGAATATTTCAGCCGCATCCCGTTGCCGCCTTTCATACCGCTGCCCACACCGGTCTGGCCGGTGTGAAACAGTGCGATGCCGCCTTCATCCTCAATCGCGCGGTAGAGGTCATAGGCCATGCGATCATTGGCGTAGAACCCCTGCATCGTGGGGTGGAACTTGAACCCCTTGATGCCGAAATCGCGCATCAGGCGTTTCGCTTCGCGCACGCCCATCTTGCCCTTCCACGGGTCGATAGAGGCAAATGGGATCAGCACGTCGGAATTTTCCGCCGCCAGTTCCGCCACTTCTTCGTTCTTGTAGCGCCGGTATCCGGTTTCGCGTTCCGCATCGACGGGGAAGATCACCGCCGCGATGTTCTGTTCACGGTAATGCTGCGCGGTCTGAGGAACCGTGGGCGGGTGTTGCCAGGGGGCACCGAAATAGCTGGCCATGGTGGATTGCAGATCGTCATAGCCATCGTCGGAATGGCAACCGCAGGGTTCCTCGGCATGGGTGTGGATATCGATGGCGCGAATTTTGGACAGGTCGATCATGGGGGTACTCTTCAGATTTTGGTGACACAAGGGTCGCTATCGGCGTAGAGCCGGGCCAGATGCCCCGCGCGCCGGGTCAGTACCTTGCGGAAATTGAGGTTGCCTTTGGCGGTCATTTCGCCGTCAGGCATGGAGGGCGGATCTGCCAGAACGATGGCACGGGCCACGCGGGTGGAACTGCCGCTGATTTCGCGGGCGCGCTCGGCCAGGCGGCGGTGGATATCGCCAAGCAGGGCCGGATCGGACAGCGCGCCGTCGGTGGCCTCGGTCGAAAATCCTCCGGCCTTCAGCTCGGCCATGTTGGGGAAGATCATCACGCCAATCTCGGACCGATCCGCGCCGGTGATCACCAGATCGGACACCAGCGGCGACAGGCAGGCCAGCATATCAATGCGAAGCTGTGCCGCGCGAACCCAGGTGCCGGTCAGCAGTTTGAAATCCTCGGACATCCGACCATCGAACCGCATCCCCTTGGCGGGATCGGCCGGGTCGACAAAGACCATCGCATCACCGGTCAGGAAAAAGCCGTCTTCGTCAAAGGCCGCAGCGGTCTTTTCCGGGGCTTCGAAATACCCGGCCATGACATTCGGGCCCCTCACCCGCACCTCGCACCGCATGTCGTCATCGGGGATCAGCTTGATCTCGGCCCCCGGCAAAGGCACGCCGACCACGCCCGACCGGTCGATAGGTTCATGCTGCAACATCACCGCAGGGGCGGTTTCGGTCAGACCCCAACTGGTGGTGATCAACGGCACCTCGCCCTTGATCTCCATCGCCATCGCCTCGAACCCTTGCCAGATGTCCTGCGGCAACGAGGCCCCGGCATAGAAGATCAGGTCCAGATCGGCAAAGAACCGGCCGCGCAGGTCGTCATCCGCAGCCAGTGCCTTCAGCAGCATTCCGTAGCCCACGGGCACATTGAAGCTGAGCGTTCCGGTCGTCAGGCGCAGGTTTTCCACCGTGCGATCAAACAACCCCGGCACCGGCTTGCCATCGTCGATATAAAACGACCCACCATTCGCCAGCATCATGTTGAAGTTATGCGATCCGCCAAAGACGTGGTTCCATGGCAACCAGTCCACGATGCGCGGCGGGGCCTGGCGCAGCATCGGCATCGCGTCGGCCAGTTGGGTCTGGTTCACACACATCATGCCTTGCGTCGTCAGCACCCCCTTAGGCGAAGAGGTGGAGCCCGAGGTCATCAGGATCTTGGCGACCGTATCGGGGGTCACCGCATCAAAGGCCGCGTCCAGATCCACCCCGCCATCGCCCTGCAACAGCGTCTCGAACGGCGTCACACCCAGGCGACCATGGGGGTGGCTCGCGACGATCTCAATGTCCTGGAAACAGTCCAACGCCAGCGCTTCGGCATATTGGGCGGCATCAACGGCATAGGCCATGGCCGGGCGCACCAGCTCCACCGCGTGGCGCAACCGGCCATGGGCCCCGTGGATCAGCGAATATTGCTCGGCCACCGGCACCGTGGGGATGCCTGCATACTGGCCCGCCAGCGACAGCAACCCATGATCGACGCCATTGCCCGACAGGATCAGAATGGGCGTATCCCCGTTCAATCCCCGGGCCAGCAGGCTGGCCGCCAGCGCCCGAACCTTTTGCAGGCTTGCCCCATAGCTTTCGGTCCGCCAGCCCGCGCCAGAGCGTTCCGCCAGAAAGATGCGGTCGGGTGCCTCGGCCGCCCAATGGTGCAGCCAGTCGCCGGTTCGCCGCGCCACCGGGCCAAGCGGATAGTCGGACCGCAGCAGGATGCTGCCATCGGCCCGGGTCTCTCGGCTGACCTTGTGGGGCAGAAAATGAGAGGTGCGTTTCATGGGACTACTCCTCTGATCCCGTGGTCTCGATCTGCTTGAGCACCGCCAGCACCCGCGCGATATCCGGCGCGTTCAACCCGCGCAGCAGCCGCGCCTCGTGGCCCTTCACCGCCGCCACCGCCCGCGCGCATAACTGCCGCCCGGCCAGCGTTGGCACCAGCGCATAGGCGCGCCGGTCGGTCGGCACTTTCTCTCGCAAAATCAGTTCGCGCCGTTCCAGCTCGTCTATGATGACAACCAGATTGGGCCGCTCGACATCCATCGCGTCGGCCAGCTGCGACTGGCGCAGGCCGGGGTTGTCCACGATCAGGACCAGCGCCGAATAGGTCACCATGCGCAGGCCGTAGGGTTTCAGTGTCGCTGCCAGATCGGCCTGTATCACGTTGAAGGCGCGTTTCATGTGATAGCCGACGAAACCACGCAAGGTGGCATCGGACACGCGGGTCACAACGGGCGGGGCAGATTGCGGGGTGGGCTTGGTCATGCGGGTCATCCGAAATTCGGGTCGCGTTTCTGCAGGAAAGCCTGAAGGCCCTCAATGGCGTGCGGGCTGGTCTGGGTCAGGGCCGCGCACAGGCTTTCGGTGAACAGGCCGTCGGCCTTGGACATATCCTCGATGCGGCTGATGGCCTGGATCATGATGTAGTTCGACAGCGGCGCATTGGCGGCGATCTGCGCGGCCAGTTTGCGAGCCAGCGGCAGCGCCTCGCCTTCGCCGACGCTGTAGTGGGTCAGACCAAGGGTCAGCCCCTCCTCGGCCCCGTATTTGCGCCCTGTCAGCATCATTTCGACCATGCGGTCCGCCCCCAGGATGCGGCCCACCCGGACCGACGCACCGCCGCCCACATAGATGCCGCGCTTGCCCTCGGGCAGCTGAAAAATGGTCGAGGGCTCGGCAATCCGCACATGGGTCGAGGTCGCCAATTCCAGCCCGCCGCCGATAACGGCCCCGAACATGGCGGACACGACCGGCAACCCGCCATATTGGATCTTGTCCATAATGGCGTGCCAGCCGCGCGAATGGCGCATGGTGCCTTCGGCGTCGCGCTGCTGATGCTCCGCCAGATCAAGGCCCGAGCAGTAATGCCCTTCCGTTCCGGTCAGAATGACCACCTTCACCCCCTCGGGCGGGTTGGAAAAGAACGCGTCGATCGCATGAAGCAGCGCATCGCACATGGCGTTGCGCTTGCCGGGGCGGTTCATGGTGAGGGTGGCGATGCCGTCCTCGATCTCGATTTGCAGGATATCAGACATGTCGGGCTTTCAGCGCGGGGGCAGACGAACCGCGCCGTCGAGGCGGATCGTGGTGCCGTTGAGGTAGGGGTTTTCAATGATCTGCGCGGCCATCAGCGCGTATTCCTGCGGCTGGCCAAGCCGCGCCGGGAAGGGGATATTCGCGGTGATCTGGGCGGTAACCTCTTCGGGCAGGCCCTCCATCATCGGCGTGTGAAAAAGCCCCGGCGCGATGGCCATGACGCGGATGCCGGCCCGCGCGAATTCGCGCGCGGCAGGCAGGCACATGGCGGCAATCGCGCCTTTTGAGGCCGCATAAGCCGCCTGCCCTACCTGCCCGTCCTGATAGGCAACGGACGCGGTATTGATAATCACGCCCCGTTCGCCCGTATCGGTCGGGTCCAGGTCGGACATCAGCCGTGCGGCGTGGCTCATCACGTTGTAGCTGCCGAAAAGGTTCACCCGCAGGGTCCGTTCGAACACGTCGAAAGACATCTTGCCCTCACGCCCCACGATCCGGGCCGCCATGCCGACACCGGCGCAGTTCACCACGATACGCGCGGCCTGGCCGCAGGTGTTGGCCACCTGCTCCACCGCCGCGCCGACGGCGGGCTCATCCCCCACATCGACCTGAATCGCGACGCCGCCAATCTCTGCCGCCACGGCCTCGGCCCGGGGGCCGTCATAATCGAGGATCGCCACACGTGCGCCCTGCCCGGCCAAGTGCCGCGCAGTTGCAGCCCCAAGGCCCGATCCGCCGCCCGTGACAATGGCCACCTGATTCTGAATGTGCATGGGTGCCCCCTCTCTTTCTCTTCATAATAGTTATATTGCATAACTATATGTGACGCAAGAACCCCCGGCCGAGACCGGGGGTTAAAATCTGCTAAAGCGGTAGCAGGAACAGCGTGATCGCCGGGAACAGTACCAGGATGACGACGCGCACCAGATCCGAGGTGACGAAATACATCACCGCCTTGTAGGTCTCGACCATCGGCGTGTCCCGGTCCATCGCGTTGATGATGAACAGGTTCATGCCCACGGGCGGGGTGATCAGCCCGACCTCGACCACGATCAGCACCAGAATACCGAACCAGATTGCGGTTCTGGTCGTGATCACGTCTTCCAACTGGTAGTCCGTCACCGGGCGCATCCCCAATTCGCGGAACTGGTCGCGGGTCAGTTCTGTGCCCGCCGCCAGCAGATCCCGGGCCTGCCTTATCAAATCCGGCGCGGCATCCAGCCCCCCGGCGATGGCAGCATCCAGACGGGCCGATTGCAGGCTGATCATGTCGACAAGGCCGAAATCCAGCACCGAGATGACCGGGAAGAAAATCGGGATCGTCAACAGGATCATCGACAGCGAATCCATCAGGCAGCCGAAGACGAGGTAGAAGATCAGGATCAGCGCAAGGATCATCCAGGGGCTGAACCCCTGATCCAGCACGAAGGCCGACAGCGTCTGCGGCACCTGGCTGAGCGCGAGGAAGCCGTTATAAAGATGCGCGCCAAGCACGATGAAGAAGATCATCGCCGTGCCAATCGCGGTGGCGATGATGCTTTCCTTGAACACCTGCCATGTGAGCGTGCCATTGAAGAAGGCAATCAGCCCGGTGCCAAAGGCCCCCACGGACGCACCCTCGGTGGGCGTGAACCAGCCCAGATAGATGCCGCCAACGACCAGGCCAAAGACCAGGATCACCGGCCAGACATCGACCATGGCGCGAATACGCTCGGCCATCGGCACGGCCGGGCGGGTGCCCGCCGCATTCGGGTTGATCCGCACATAGATCGAGATGGTGAGGATATACCCAACAGCCGCCAGAACCCCCGGCACGATGGCCGCCAGGAACAGCGAAGCGATGTTCTGTTCCGTCAGGATCGCATAGATCACCAGGATCACCGATGGCGGGATCAGGATGCCAAGCGTGCCGCCCGCGGCCAGTGTGGCCGTCGAAAAGCCACCGGAATAGCCATAGCGCTTGAGCTCTGGCAATGCGACGCGGCCCATGGTGGCGGCGGTGGCCAGCGACGATCCGCAGATCGCGCCAAACCCCGCGCAAGCCCCGACCGAGGCCATGGCGACCCCGCCCTTGCGATGGCCCAACCAGCTCTCTGCCGCCTTGAACAGCGCCGAAGACATGCCCGACAGGGTCGCGAACTGCCCCATCAGCAGGAACATCGGCACGATGGACAGCGAATAGCTGGAAAAGGTGGTGAAGGTTTCGGTCTTCAACCGCGCCATGAACATCGACGTATCGCCAGTGGCCATCCACAGGCCACCGACACCGGCAAGGAACATCGCCAGGCCAATGGGCATCCGCAGGAAGATCAGCAAAAGCAGGACCGGGAAAGACCAGGCCCCAAGTTCGAACATCGTCAATGGACCGCCCCCCCCGAGCCTGGAAGAATGGCGCGGCCGCTGATCCCTTCGATCACGCGGGCCACGGCACAGTAGACGCCAACCAGAGATGTGGCGATGGCCGCGACAAGGCTGGCGGCATAGGCCCACCAGACAGGGTATTGCAGCAGGAACGAAGTCTGCCCGTTATTGTACTTATCCATCATGCCTTCGAAAAGCTGAACGGTGATCAGGATCAGGACCGCGGCAAGCACGACTTCCCACAGGGCCTGAAGAAACTTGTTGACGCCCGAGGGCATCAGCGAGGTGAAGACATCCACCGCCGCATGGCCGCTATAAAGCTGGCAGATGGGCAGAAAACAGAAGATGACAAAGGCAATGCCGGATTCGACGACCTCGAAATCGCCTTCGACCGGACCGACGCCCGTGCCAATCAGCCAGTTGGCAAACCCACCGGCGACGCTGGTCAGCCAGTCGGAATTTCCGAACGTGTTCAGCCCCCGTCCAAGGACACTGACAAAGATCAGGACCACAAGGACCGTCAGGATCATGCCGCCTAGAACAGCCATACCCCGGGCCAGCCGGTCCACCAGATTGGGCATCTCACCCCCCATCAATTGCAGATAGAATACGGCCCCCGCACGCCATCAGGCGCACGGGGGCCGGTCTGATCAGGCGCTGTATTCCGCGATCAGTGCTCGGGCCTCGGCCAGCAGGCCGGTGCCGTCCATGCCGGCCTCGTCCATCTCGGCAACCCAGTTGTCGATGGTGGGCTGAGCGGCTTCGCGCCACATGTTCACCTCGTCTTCGGTCAGCTCGATGATGTTGTTGCCACGGTCTTCGGCGGCCATGCGCGACGGCTCGTCAAACTCCTGCATGGTGCGACCGGCCCATTCCGACGTGTCGGCGCCGGAATTGGCGTCGATCACCGCCTGCAGGTCTTCGGGCAGTGCGTCATAGGATGCCTGGTTCATGCCGAAGATAAACGAGGTGGTGTAGAGCGAGGCATTCGGGAAGATGGTGTGGTTTTCCACCAGTTCCTGAACGCGCAGGATGCCCACAACCTCCCACGGAATAACAGTCGCATCGACCACGCCGCGCGACAGCGCTTCGGGGATCGCCGGGACCGGCATCCCAACGGTGGTCGCGCCAAGGTTCGAGAACATCTGGTTCGTCACGCGGGTCGGCGCGCGCAGCTTGACGCCGTTCAAGTCGTCCGGGGTGCGGATCGGATCGGCGGAGTGGATCAGGCCGGGGCCGTGAACCCAGGTCGCGATCGGCTTGAAGGCAGCGAAATCTGCATCCATCATGTGACGCTCTGCCATGGTCCAGTAGGCACGGCTGGTCGGACCAGCGCTGGTCATCATGAAGGGCAGTTCGAACACTTCGGTGCGCGGGAAACGGCCCGGGGTATAGCCCGCCACGGTCCAGACAACGTCAGCGATGCCGTCAATGGCCTGGTCGATCAGATCGGGGGGCGTGCCGCCAAGCTGCATGGAGGGGTAGCGTTCCACGGTGATGCGGCCGCCGGACTGTTCCTCGATGGCATCGGCCCAGGGATCAAGCACTTGCGCGGGAATATTGGCCTGCGCGGGCAGGAATTGGTGCAGGCGCAGGGTAAATTCATTGGCGCGCGCTGCCTTGGGCAGAACGGTTGCGCCAATCACGGCGACACCGGCGGCACCAGTGGTCTTCATCAGATTACGACGGGTGATGGTCATTGTCGGTTTCCTCCCTTTTGACCGAAGCGTATCCGCGATTTCCCGTGGATACACATGATTCTGTCTCGAAACGTCCTTCCCTTTCCCAATTAGGTATACAACATAACTATTCTTGTCGATACCCTTATAGGTGGCGCAATTTTCTCCGAATTTCGTTTCGAATAAAACGACCAACCGTTCGGTAACCTAATTTTCTGTCCCGTGCAACGGATTTTATGCAGTCCTGTTGCGCATGGTTTCCGAAGACACCGCCCCATCCAGCCCGGTAGAGCCGTAGAG
>ENA-OWNT01001629-OWNT01001629.1-seawater-metagenome-genome-assembly--contig:-NODE-1629-length-27211-cov-10.530626_pt1 | contig 27211 bp, 41 predicted proteins | sample MGYA00238136_ERZ651165 | MGnify/ENA primary metagenome ERZ651165 (study PRJEB26861, sample SAMN08777766) | seawater metagenome | isolation source: coastal seawater | place: USA: Florida | collected...
TTGACTCCGATAAGAGTCATTGATGCTCTGGTTTACCTTAGTGACATCACAGGGCATGCTTTGCTGCCTGAGGATTACCAAGCGTTAACGGCATAGCGAAGGAAACATTAGTTCCAATGCAGCTTAGCCACGCGTTAAACCAAGCTGCATCTCGATTAATTGATGCTCGCCTACGACTTCCACTTGCTGGATAAACAAGAAGCCGAACTTTTCATAGTAGGTTCTTAGATAGCTATGAGCATGAATTTCAATTGAGCAAAGACCGATGGACCGGGCATGTTCGATCAAGGCTTCAATAACTTTGGTGGCGACACCAAGTCCTCGGTGCGACTCTGTTACCGCAACTCTCGCCATCACCGAGTGACCGCTCTCTTTTTGCGTTAAACGCGCAGTTGCCACTGGTTCAGAATTATCCGTTACCAATACATGAAAAGATTCGTTGTCCAAACCATCAAGATCAAGCTCAGCCGGAATACCTTGTTCCAGGGTAAATACCTGATAGCGAATAGATTGAGCCTGAAGAATAAGTTGAGCCTCATTACCGATAGTCACTTCCATTGATGTTTACTCTCCTGACATTACAACAGTTGATGTCTTATTAGACCGGTTTCCTAGACTAAACTATTTGACCGTAAATACGAAACCACTCGCTTTTTGACCGTTAGGTACAAGCACGTTAAAATTGATACCAGACACATAGAATTCGAGATAGTTTATGCCTTGGGAAAAATCGTTTGATATCGATGATGCCGTTGATCGCGCAACCGAGTTGTTTTGGGAAAAAGGTTATCATTCCACTTCACTTGCCGACTTGATGAAAGCCACAGGCGTACAGAAAGGCAGTTTTTACAACGCGTTTGGCAACAAGAAAAAGCTCTTCACGATGAGTGTTTTGAAATACGAACGCGAGCAGCGCAAAGAGATACTGGCCGAACTGGAGTTACTTGGTGACCCACTACAAGCGATAGAGACATTCTTTGATAGCCTGATCGAGCAAAGTGTTACCGATGAAAAAAAGAAAGGCTGTTTTCTCATCAACCTCGCTTTGGACATGCCTAATCAGGACGAAGATATTCAGATAATCGTCAAGAAAGGTCTTGGAGAAACGGAAGCCTTCTTTGAAAGACAGATTGCTCTAGGGCTCGAAATGGGCGTGATCCCACAAACCGTGGATGCCAAACGTGAAGCGTCCGGTCTAATGACACTATTGGTTGGCTTACGGGTACTTTCCCGCGGTACATACAGTACTGATGCACTCTACACCATTAAAAACCAAGCCCTGCGTCTGCTCCAATAACATACTCTTTTTTAGCGGCAGGCTTATGACTGCCGCAGCCTTAACACGTCCCGTATCAGCCCCCTCTCCACCATTGTTTCTCCGGTTTTTACGCCATCACGACACACCTTCGTCGAGCATCAACTTTGAATAGTTTTAAATACTGCCTCAAAATTTCCGCTTAAATTTTTATTGACCAATCGGTACAAACAAGATTAAGCTAATTTGTACCGATTGGTCAACACTATCAAATATCCTCTATCGACATTTGTTAGTTACTGCCAATCAGCCCATGAAAATTAACGGAGAAAAACAATGAGCACTTTTAAAACGCATTCCATTGAGTCAGCGCCTGCAGCATCTGCACCTCTACTTAAAAAAGCTCAGCAATCGTTAGGATTTATCCCAAACCTGCTCGCAACTATGGCAGAGTCACCAACTATGCTGACTGGCTATATGCAATTAACCGATGTACTGAACAAAGGTGAACTATCAGAAACTGAGCGTCAGATTGTACTTATGACCAACAACCGCCTGAATGGTTGTAAATATTGTATGGCTGCCCATACAACCATTTCGCAAATGCAAGGTGTCGACGCAGCTGTGATTGAAGCACTACGTAACAATACGCCTATTGACGATCCTAAGTTAGAAGCACTTCGCACCTTTGCAGCGGTCATTAACGATTCTCGTGGTTGGCCAACAGAACTGCAACTCGCAGCCTTCTTCGAGGCAGGTTACTCTAACGCTGCGGTGCTAGAGGTAATTGTTGCAACCAGCCTCAAGGTAATGTCTAACTACACCAACCATATTGCTGAGACTGAGCTTGACGCTGGATTTTCAGCCAACAAATGGTCAGAGGCTTAAGTGAAATGATCCACTACTCGCTGAATGCGAGTTCAGCGAGTAGCACATAACGGAATAACAAGAGCTCATGTCAAACGGAAGCACTGAGCTCTTTCAACGCCAATACGGCAGCTTGTGCCTTGCTGGTTTGGACAAAGATGTGGTCGTGATAATACGCGGCGATAACGTTGGCACTGATACCCTTTTCAGCTAATTTGGTTGCTACTGCTGCCGTCAGACCAACCGCTTCTAAGCTCGAATGAACGGTCAGCGTAATCTGACTGTAACTCCCTTCAAAGCTAAGACCACTCTTCTCGGCTAAAGACTTTTCCACCACCAGCGTTAAACCTTCCGATTCGTTAAACGTCGCTAATGGGTTGAGTTCGAGATAATCTTGAAGTGACCCTGACACTGTACAAAATACAAACTCTGATTCAGCCAGCTTTGGTTGCATTGAGCGAAGCAGTTGATCTAACTCTGTTATGCCTGACATTTTAAATATCCTTATATCTGCGACTTTGTGAAGGGATAACCCTGCAATCTAAACCATGACGCTAGAAAAACAATACCCAACACCAGGCAAAAGAACTAGCGTTAGGTCGTTGTTTCTCTATTAGCTTAACTCCAGTTCAATATCTGCCAGTTGGGCCTAGTTGCTTGTGCTCTCAGGCGCGGGCATGGATTGACGAGATAGGAGTAGTCAGCATACTCACATAACGGTAAATCATTGATTGAGTCAGTATAGAAATGAATCTCTGTATACTGTTCTGGCTGCGCTTCTAACCACTGTTTCAAGCGTGTGACCTTGCCTTCCCTGTAGCTTGGCACCCCTTTTATCTCAGCGGTGTAGCAACTGGTGTCTTCAACCAGGTCGATACCAAGAGCGGTATGGATTCCCAAACGCCTTCCAACCGCTTCAACCAAAAAGGTGACGCTGGCAGAGATGATCACCATCTCAATACCGTCACGCCTGAGTTGATCAATCAATGTTTTTGACTGAGAAAACTGCTTGGCGAGAATATGTTGCTCAACACACTCCTCAACCAGCAGATTGACTTGCTCAATAGGCAGATCCAACAATGGAGCCATAGAGAACTCCAGATAGTCCTCCATATCCATCTCACCCTTGGCATACAGGGCCATTAAGCGTTTGTCCTGCTCTAGGAAATCAGGCTCCGTTGCGATGCCCTTCTCAACCATAAACTGATTCCAAATCATGGCACAGTCAGCGTTGATTAAGGTTTCATCCATATCGAAGACATACAAAGGTTTAGCCATGATTACGCTCTCACTGGTTGAATTTCGTTTAGGTTAAAGAGTAACTCTAATTGACTGCCATTTGCCAGTAAGCGTTCTGATGAGCGGTTAAGCAGATCCACGGTCAGTTCACATTCATCGACCTTAACTTGATAGCGAATTACGTTACCTAGCAGTTGGTGGTTTTTTATGGTGGCGACTTGTGGAGCCGAGATATGATTACCATACTGGCGGCCATGCTCTTTGACGTAAATCGATTCAGGGCGAATCGCTACTTTCCATTCGGTTTCAATATTGAAAAGCTGCTTCGCTTTATTCGCTTCAACCAGATTGTAATGACCCATAAAACTGGCAACGAACTCATTCGCCGGATGGGTGTAAATCTCTTCTGGTGTACCAGCCTGCACAATTTCCCCTCTGTTCATCAGGAAGATACGGTCAGACATAATCATCGCCTCCTCTTGATCATGGGTGACAAAGATGGTGGTTAAGTTCATCTCTTTTTGAATATCGCGGATCTGCTGACGAAGATGTTTACGGATTTTGGCATCAAGGGCAGAAAGCGGCTCATCCAGTAGTAGAATGCGCGGTTTAACCACCAGTGCACGAGCGAGGGCGACGCGCTGGCGCTGTCCACCTGAAAGCTGATGGGGATAATGCTTTTCTTTGCCTTTTAGATCCACCAGCTCAATGACTTTTGCCACTTCACGCTGGATCTCGTCCGCAGAGAGCTTTTTCATCTTTAAACCGAACGCAACGTTGCCTTCTACCGTCATATTTGGAAATAACGCGTAGGATTGAAAAACCATGCCAATGCCACGCTCTTGAGGTACCTGATGCGTGATCTCTTCGCCGTTAACCCAGATCTCACCACCATCAACTGGATTGAGACCTGCCAGGCTGCGCAGCAAGGTTGATTTACCGCAACCACTTGGCCCCAACAAGGTGATGAACTCTCCTTGCTCTATGCTGAACTGAATCTGTTCAAATACCGTGTTGTGACCAAAACGCTTGGTCAGGTTGTTTGCAGTTACGTAACTCATTAATTGACCCCTCGGCTAAAACGACTTGCCAGCCAAGTCAGTAAGAAAATAAACAGGAAATAAGTCATCACCAGAGCTGAAGTAAAGTGACCGCTGGTCTGACGCATGTTGTATAAATAGATTTGTAGCGTTTCATAGCGTGTGCCAACCAGAATATTGGCAAACACGAACTCGCCTAAAAGAAACGAGAATGAAAGGAACAGCGAAGCCATTAGTCCTTTTTTCAAATTAGGTAAGATGATCAATAAGAAGGCTTTAGTGGTACTCGCACCAAGCAAATGAGCGGCGTCCATCAAGTCATGAAGATTAATCGCTTCGAAGCTGTTTGATATCGCACGATACATAAATGGCAACGCGATAGTGAAATAGGTACCGATTAAAATCCATGGCGTACCAATCAGTGAAATCTCGCTGTCCGCATACAGTTGAAGCAGGCCTACTGAAGAGACCACTGGCGGTACAGCAAATGGCAACAGAATAACAATATTCATTACCCTATCCAGCTTGGGAAAGTAGTAAAACACGACGAATATTGCGGGTAAGATCAGGATTACACTCAGCAAGAGCGATGCGATGCAGATAAACAACGAACGTCCGAAGGCCTGCAGAAAACGTGGATCCGTCAACAGCTTGATATACCAATCGAAAGTAAAGCCATCTGGAACAATCGTTGCTCCCCATCGAGATGACAGGGAATAAACTAAAGTGGCAACGATAGGGATTAGCATGATGCCGACAATCGAATAGACAACGGCTTTATGAAATCTAGGGTTAACGTCGAGCATAACTATTTCCTGCCTGCGTAGCTTTTAGAGATAAGCCACTGGTTAATAATGGTAATGAATGCGAGCAGTAACATGAGAATCACAGAAATCGCCGCGGCTAAGTTGGGCTCCAGGAACAGGTCACCAGACACTAAACTCGCTATACGGATGGTGATAACATTGTAGTTACCAGACGTCAGAGCATAGACACTGGCATAGGCACCAATTGCATTGGCAATTAAGATGATAAAGGTGCCAAATAGCGCGGGTGAAAGAACAGGCAACGCTATTTTAGTCCAGTATTGAGACGTTTTCGCTCCCAGCAAAGCCGCCGCCGCTTGCCAGTCATCACTCAGGGCGTCAAAAGCAGGATAAAGTAGCAATACCGCCAACGGGATCTGGAAGTAGATATATATCGCCAGTAAGCCCCACTTGCCATAAAGGTCAAAATCACCAAGTAAGCCATACTGTTTGAGCAGTAAGGTAACTGCGCCATTGGTGCCTAAAATGATGATGAAGGCGAAAGAGAGTGGCACACCGGAGAAGTTGCTACTCATGTTAGTGAACGCAATAACACCGTCACGAATTTTCGAATCCACGCGGCGCAGCGATGACACCAGCAAGGTAGCAATGCCAAGGCCAACAATGCTCGACCACACCGACAACCACAAGCTGTTACCAAAAGCCTGCATCATAAAGGCTGAATCAAGCACTTCGAAATAGTTATCCAGAGCGAATTGGTCGTCATAGATAAAGCTATTGATTAACACCCAAATCATAGGTGCAAGTTGAAACAGATAATAAAACACAACGAATGGGATCAGGCAAAAAACAGGTTTTATGCGTTGAAGCCATGAACGAGATTTAGGTTTTACACAATCAGACTCGTTCGAGCCAGGAGTTATAACAGAACTGCTCATAGTGCTAACAATTCCTGAGGGTAAGGTTTGGTATGGTTGATATTGAGTAGCTGACAAATCGTTCCGCACAACTCAGTTTGCTTAACATGGCACTCTTGGTGCGTGAATTTATCGCCAATCACAAACAGAGGAACTTCACGCTCCTGCGGTAAGATTCCACCATGAGACAGATCATCGTTCATACCATGGTCGCTGGTCACGACGATTTGATACCCATCGTTAAGCCATTGCTCGATATAGTTAGAGAGAATGATGTCGACACCACGCGCGCAATTACGGTATTGACGAGAATCCAGGCCAAATTTATGCCCCATGTCATCAATGTTCATAGGGTGGATCAGTAACAGGTCAGGCTGATAAGTACGACGCAGATGTTCAGCGTCTAAAAACAGTGCCTCGTCCGGGTAATGATCCCAATGGTAGAAACAGCCATGCTGAATATTGAGGTTTTCATCGTTAGTGAATCTGTCTCGTACTGGCTCATAAGGTGCGCGGTTATAAAGTTCACTCACCCAGTGGTATGCTGCCGCCGCGGTGACTTTGCCTTGCGATTTAGCCAGACTAAAGATCGAATCATGATTGGACAGGCGCACTACATCATTGTTCACCACACCACTTTCGACAGGACGAACGCCAGTGAGGATACATTCGTAAAGCGGTCGAGAGAGTGATGGCAGTTCGCACATCAGCGGATAAAGCGTTGCACGCATATTGGGATTAGAGTGGCGTTGTTCCAGAAGACCATTAAGGTAGCCCATACAATCGCGGGCTACCTGATAATTGAGTCCATCCAGAACAACAAGGATAACCTTATTGTTCATAGTAAATGGCTCTTATTGCTGATGAATTAACACACTTTCCTGCCATTGACGTGGCAGTTTACGCGCCGACTTTTCCCATGCAGAGAAGTCGGTTACCGGGTGAACATTGCTGTATTGGTCATTAGCAATCAGCTTTGCCTGAACAGATTCTGGCAGAGTCACGTTAGTACGAATTGGGCGGGCATAACCTTGCGCCAGATTGATCTGACCCTGGTCACTAAAGATGTACTCGCGAGCAAGCTTGGCTGCGTTCGGATTTTTCGCGTACTTGTTAATAATGGTGGTGTAACCCGAAATCACAGAGCCATCCTGCGGGATATTGACTGTGAAACGCTTACGGTCGATCTTATCGCGGTAGTTAAGCGCATTGAAATCCCACATGATCGCCACTTCTACTTCGCCCTTTTCAAGGTTAGCGATGTTAGGGTCTGTAAAAGAGAGACGACCTTGTTTGGCGAGTTCAGCAAAGAATTTAATCGCAGGTTTCAGATTGGATTCGTCCCCTCCGTTTGCGAAGGCTGCAGCCAGAACAGCGTTATTCGCCTGAGCTGCAACACCCACGTCACCAACAGTGACCTTGTAATCACCTTTTAGTAAGTCATCCCACGATTTTGGGGCATCTTTTACCAGGTTGTTGTTAGAGATAAATGAGATAGTCCCAGTGTAAGCTAACGCCCAGTGACCATCTTTATCTTTTGCCCAGTTTGGAATATCACTCCAGGTTGTCGGCTTGTACGGCTGAGTGACGCCCTTCTTCACTGCAACGCGAGCAAAAGCAAAGCCTACATCACCGATATCGGCCGTCGCGTTTTTCTTTTCAGCTTCAAACTTAGCGATTTCTTGCGCTGAGCTCATATCCGTATCTTGATGCTTCAAACCGTAGTTTGATTTCAAGTCTACCCATGTATCTTTCCAGTTTGCCCAACTATCAGGCATACCCACACTGTATACCGCGCCTTCTTTCTGAGCGGCTTTAATCAGTGATTCAAGGTCTGCGTCTTTTGCCATCGCTGGCGCTGATAGCGTTGCTACCATCAGAGCAGCTGGCGCGATTTGCTTTGCAGAAATAGTAGTTGAACGACTTAGCAAAGTTTTCATTGTCTCCATCCTTCTGGACTAGGTCAGTAAGTTCGAAATTTATCCTAGGCAGAGAATGTGACGATTTGGCGCAACTATTTTGACAGTTTTAATGTATTTCCATGGCAGTTATATTTCATTTACGTAAAAGCCGGACAAACCATGGATGTCATATTTCTGTTACGTCACCGACTTACATTGTGCATAGACACACTTATGGACTAGATCAACAATGACAGCAGTAGGGACTAACCAGCCAGGAACCCAATTAGGAAGGATCAGAGCTCGCTTAAGAGAACAGATTGACTCAGGAGTGATGACTGAAGGGCAAAAACTCCCCTCAGAGCGAGAGCTCAGTGAGCTATTTTCAACCACGCGTATCACCATCAAAGATGCTTTAGTTTCCCTAGAAACAGAAGGATTGATCTATCGTGAAGAGCGCCGGGGCTGGTACGTGTCCCCGCAAAGAATTTGCTATAACCCTCTCTCCCGTAGTCATTTTCATCAAATGATTCGAGAACAGGATCGTATTGCTGAAACCAAACTGGTTAACGTGCGTAGTGAAATGGCGGTAGGCGAATATGCTAAGGCTCTAGAGATAGAACAGATTACTGCTATCCATATCATTGAGCGACTCAGGTATATCGATGGACGCCCGGTACTGTTCGTCGAGAATGTACTTAAAGCGCAACTGTTTGAGGGTATCCTGAGTGAAAACTTAACCATGTCACTGACCGGGATCTATCAGGACAAGTTCGGCTACCAGACTCAACGCTCCCGCTTTGACGTTATTCCCACTTCTGCCCCTGCTCATGTCGCCAAAGCACTCAACCTTGCCCAAGGACAACCAGTATTAAAAATCTGTCGCGTCAACTACAAACAGGATGGTGAGTTGATGGACTGCGAGTTCGAATATTGGCGGCCTGACGCTGTGATGATTCGCATAGATAGTGTGAAATGATTAGGACTGCTTTAACGCTTTGACATGTTCGATAACCTTATCGTACTCGTCACGATGATTCGAGCTATGTAAGCTAACTTCTTTAGCGCCAAAGCCCGTATTGTTCGTGACAAACACTCGCAGCTCATAGTCACAAGATCGCAAATAGATAGGAACGGCGACAAGCGGAAACACCACTAGTCCTAACAACGGAATTAATACAAATACAATGGCCGATATGACCGCTCCTATTAACGCGGCTTTCTGTGCTTTTGAGGCTTTGTCGAGTTGTTTGACATACATGTACTCGATATTGTTTACATCGATAGGACTAGTGTTGCCTGTCGCATAAAGCTGGTTACCATCGATATTTACACTTCCGTATTGCATTGTTCACCTTCCCTAACTTCGACAATCAGTCCTACGCGAATATCTACTTTAGCGAAATCATCGAAGGAAATTTGTTCTTTTATTGGAGCGTATTTCATCAATTTTTCCTATTCACGAGTAAACACTGATTTCTATCAGATTCAAATCAGGGTCTACAAAGTACACAGATTGAATTGGACCATTAGCACCTGACTTCTCAACCGGCCCTTCAACCACTTCAACGTTTTCTGAACTTAAATGGCGTTGCACCTCGTCTAACGTCCAATCGGTTATCAGGCAGACATCACCTGAACCAACTTGAGCCCGGTTTCTTGGCTCCTGGCCTAAGAGTTGAAAGTTGATTTTTTGGTTACCGAACTTAACGGCCTTGCGACCATTAGCAAACGAGATCTCTTCCATATGCAGAACTCGTTTATAGAATTCAACCGAACGCTCAATGTCTGCGACGGTCAATACAATATGATCAATGTGACTAATCAAGCGATGTATCCTTATCAAAACTATTTGCCGTTATGGCTGACCTATCAGCAAAAAAAGTGTCACCGCACCAAACAATATCCATGATAGATGCCGCCCTTTTGAGCCAATAAGAGCAGTGAAAAAGTGTATCGCAAACGTCGCTGCGATTATCTGACCAATAAGACGTTTATCCAGTTCTGGTTGGGCCAAGACAATAACAATAGCGGCTAAGCCTAACCAGGCAACTGAGGTCAGGTGCCAGGCAAAGCGCAAGGTACGCTTGGTAAAGTCATCACTCCCTAGCAACTTAGGCAAGTTATCTCGCTTAAACAATCTGGACAAAATAAAGCGTTCACCAAGATAAGAGTGAGCAAATGAGACGACAACTAATAAAAACGCTGCCAGATAGAGTAGAAATTCCATTTAGTCTCCGTACAAACTCCCAGAATTAACGCGTTTGTTCACTAGCGTATCTACTGCCAGAGATCAGTCGTTTTTACTGCGATTGTCTTACCAGGAAAGCTTGAGATGCTTGATAAGGCAAAGTTATGATGCGCCCGAATCAGCTCTCCGCTAGCATGAGGTTTGTCATGCGTAGTGTGAGCATCCGAAACCAGAGTCACTGGATATCCTAACCCTGCGGCTCTGCGAACGGTGCTATCGACACAAAACTCGGTCGCATAGCCGCACACGATAAGGCGCTCGACGCCTAACTCAGTTAATAGACTTTGTAGCTCAGTGTTTAAAAACGAATCTGGACTTGTTTTACGCACAAAGTGATCACCACTTTCCGTCACAAGGCTCGACTGTAAGGCCCACCCTTCACTGCCATATTCAATCGCTGAGTCCGCTTGTTCATGTTGAACAAAGATAACGGGAACCGACTTAGCGCGTGCTGATTCTGTGATGTGATTAATTCGATTGAGTACCTGTTTGGCTTCAAACGGTTGAGGTTCTGGGTCGAATAAGATGGACTGAACATCAATAACAACTACTGCAGATTTCATTTTTCCTCCGATAAAATCCAGGTTGCCTGAACGGCTGTTTTGCATTGCAAAATTCAGTATGTACTGGGGCAATCGCTTTCTATTAACTGTGTTTTAAAACAAACTCATTCAGTTGCGATACCGTTTTGATTATGTACACATTTTTACTGCCATGTCGCGCTGTTAACTGAGATAAAAACTCTTCATTCCAGAATTTGGGACACAACCTAAGTGTTTTGTAACTGTTAATTGTCCCTTTGAGCACGGAGCTTCCTTCAGGCCAACCTTCCGGCTTAACAAACAGACCTTTCAACAGGCGTTTGGTCACATACCAATAGCTCACCCAATATGGCAGGTCGATAAAAACAAGAGTATCCGCCGCTTCTAAGCGCTGATGAAAAGAGCTCAAAGGCCCGAGGCCGTCAAGAATCCATTCATCCGAAGCAATGATAGAGTCATGAGCTTTGTTAAACTCTTCGCGATCAACAAACTCGCCATTGGGCTTATAAACAATCGAGTCAAGTTGATGAAGTGGTAAACCTGTAGCATGGGCGAGTGTTTTGCTGAGCACCGATTTTCCGCTTCCCGGCTTACCAAAAACAGCTACCTTTTTCATTTGAAATCCTCTAAGGGTCAATTTCCGCAAAAGGTAGAAACAGAAAACCCACCTTCTGGCGGTGGGTTTAAGATATTCAAAACATACACAAGCCCACCATTGCTAAGCAATGATGATAATTCGCTGGTTAAGATGCTTTAGATTAAATTTCATACAACCACTTTCATACAAACAGGATCCGATGTCAACTCGCTTAGTGAAAGCGTCTTAGTTCTGATCTTGTAAACTCTGAATGCGTTGCGCCTCTTTTTCGATCATACGTTGTAGTACATGAGCGTTCTCTCTAACACGTCGTTCACCTAACGCCGCACCTTGAGCCGAAATAGTCGGGATGACCTCAAGCGATTTCTTGCCTATGCTCGAGTTGTAGAATTCAGAAAGGGAAAGCAGTTCTTGCTCAGTAAACGCCTCTTCATACATGCTCGCGAAATCCTCTCTAAGGCTCTCACCACTGAAGTAGAGACTGAAAAACTCGCGCATCGTACTCTTATACGGCCTTAGCGCTGGGTTTTGCTGAAGTTGCAGGTCCAGCATCGCATCGATGGTTTCAGACATTAGGGTATCAAACTCCATAGAGTCCAGCAGTTTGTATGCTGCATCCCGGTGAGGGTCAGCAGCACTTAGCGGCGACGCAAGAATACATAACGTAATAACGAGAGCTTTAATCTTATTCATTGTCTTTTCCTAGCCTTAATAACAAGTCAAACCATACATCAGAACTATAATACAATCTATAAACCATTGATTATATGTGATTAAACTAACGACAAAGCAGAATGTCGTATAGTCGTGACCAGCGTAAAACTCACTCTCGATTTGGTTAATCTAATGTTTCACTTTTAACAGATGCATAACCACAGCAAACTCACTAAGGTTAGTAGCACGTTTAACTCACCGGAGCGTGAAATTATGAAAGTACTCATTCAGTACACCCAGGCAGGAAAATACAGAGACCAAGCGTGGGAAGCATTAGTAAGTAGAGAAAAAGGTGAAATGCAAACTGTCACACCGTCTTACGCTGCACAGCTTGTAGAACAGGGGAAAGCCAGCATTCTAACCACTGAGGAAGGGCAACTGATTACCCACCCTTAGAGTGTTCAATGAGCTCTGAAATACGAGCTCATTTGTCATAGCCAGATATTGGAATTTTTATTGAACCGTAAAACTCAGCTCTTCCACTTTCTCGTCATCCAGAAATACCACGACCTTGTGTTCGCCTTTACCCAGCTCGACGCCTGATTTTCTTCCCCAGAAGCGATAATGCTTATATAAATACCTTTGCACTCACGCAGAAAATAAGCATATCAATTAATTAATAGGCCACTCTGAACGCAACACACCATATTTGACTGAGTCATAATATTTTCCCTGGTAGTAGCGTACTTTTCTCAAACGTGCTTCTTGTTGGAAACCAAGCTTTAAGGCTAATGCCATCATTCGCGGATTGCCTGACCAAGTCGTGAGGCCAACTCTTTCGATCTCTTTATGTTCAAACAGATACGACACCCAGAGAGGTAAAGCTAACGCGGCGATACCTTTTCCCCAGTATGCCTGGTCGTATATCACTACACCGGCCTCTAACCAACGCGTTTGCTCACATTCCCAATAACAGCTAACTGTCCCGACGGGAATATCATCAACAGTGATCAGTTGTAGATCCGAACCACTTAACAAGCGCTGAAATGAAGATTTCTCAAACTGCTCTAATGTGGGCGGAGAATATGGAAAATAAGGACCATTGAATTTAGTCCACTCATTATTTGAAATAACTAAGGCGTGAATGTTTTCTAATTCACCTACCTCTGCAGCTCTGATATTTACTCGCATGTTGCCTACTGAATTTGCACTACAATGAAGAGCATTAAACGTGATTAACTACTTATGACCATCACACCGCTCAATATCAAAGACAATACATTTTCAGTTGTAACAAGTCCATGTTATACAAATAGTAAGCAATTTATCGTAAGGGAGTACTTCATGAAGATCACACGTATCATTGCTCTGAGCAGTATCATTGCATTTGCGTCTCCAATGGCTTTGGCTGAAAAGCCGCAATGGGCAGGTAAAGGAAAGCCTGACTTAGAAGAAATCAAGACTAGAGCCGATGTAGATAAGGCACAACTGGAATTAGAAGGCCAAGAAGAAGACCTTAAACAGCTAATCGAAGAAAAGAAAAATAAGGCCAATAAAGCTAAGAGCAAAAAAGACAAGAACAAGCTTAAACGTGAGCTTGAGGAACTTGAAGACCAGCAAGACGACCTTGAGGAATATAAACAGAAGCTGAAGAACAAGAAGTCCGGACTGGAAAAACAAAAAGAGAAAAAGGCAAATCAAGTTCAGAAAGAACTCGGTAAAGGTTCTGAAAAAGGTCAGGCACAAAGAGAAGAGAACAGTAAAAAGTGGTGGAAATTCTGGGAGTAACACCGAGTTTTTGACATGAGCCATCTCAGAGCAAAATTATGGGACTGCTCTGAGATGTGCTATTTCCAACCCTGAACCCATTTGTGATGGTTTTTTAGTTCTTTCCAGTCAATTGAGTATTCTGTATTGGAAATAACGGCTTCGACCTTACACAAGGTAACCAGACCTTGTTCATCAAACTCGACTTCCGACACCAGAAAGTGCTTTTCCCTATTAAGCGGATTGACGGCAGTCCACTTACTATTGGCGAGCTTTGCTGGATTAATGCGATTCATAATGACCTCATAACTCTCTGATGTTATTTAAAAACTCACCTGTTTTACGTATTCATCCGCATCAAGATCATTCGTCTACACCACCAAAAGAACACCACCTGACTTCGAGCGCGACAGTGTTGATATTCTGTCGGTGAAATCGATATACAATAAGTCTATTGACCCGTCTATAGGGCTAGGGTTCATGCTGCTCACTCGGTAAATCAATGGAGCCTTTATGCTAACAGTCACCCAAATCGCAAAACAGTTCGGAGTATCACGTACCACTATTTTGTATTACGAGAAAGAACAGCTTTTGATACCAGCTTACCGTTCTGAGAATGGATATCGCTGGTATGGCGAAAAAGAGATAAAGCGCTTAGAAGCAATTACTTCCTATCGTTCGTACGGTTTGTCTGTCTCTAGCATTCGCGCCTTGTTAAACCGGGATGGAGAGTCTCAAAGCCAGATTCTGAAAGATCATTTCAATGAACTGGAAAGAGAAATCCAAAACTTACGCGCACAACAAAAAGCCGTTGTCGTGTTGCTTCAAGAACCGAGTCTATTAGAGGATAATATTGTGAATAAACAACGTTGGGTAGAAATCATGGTTGCCGCAGGATTCACTGAAAACGATATGGTGAAATGGCATCAAAAGTTTGAACAATTAGAGCCTTTAGAACACCAAAAATTCCTGGAGTCTCTTGGTATTTCAAGCGAAGAAATCGTTAAGATTCGAGCGTTATAATCTCTAAAATAATAGCCTCACTAATGAGGCTATTAATCACTTAAAATGATAGGCCAAGTGCCTTGAGTTCGGCTTCACACTGCTGTGAGTTTTCGAATTGAATGGCTGAAATACCCTGCTCTTTCGCTCCCGCGACATTATATGGCATATCATCGATAAAAACGGTTTCTGAAGCCTGGAGCTTATGCTGAGAAAGCAACGACTGATAGATTTCTGGCTGAGGTTTAAGTAATCCTAAGTCCGCAGAAACCGTTGCGCCATCAAATAGCGGCCAGAATGAATATTGTGACTTAAGGTGGGCGACAATTTCATGAACATTGTCTGTCAACGCATAAACTTTATAGCCTGCGGATTTAACACGCTTTAGCAGTTCCACTGAGCCAAAAACCAGAATCTGGGTCTGCTTTACGTAATAGAAAAAGCGCTCGCACTCCAAATCAGACCAATCAAGAGCCTGCTGATACTGCACCTTCGCTTCAGATTCAGAAATAGCGCCTTTATTCAGTGCCATCCAGGTGTCAGATTGAAAGATAGACTTAGCCAGTTGTTCGGAGGCTGCTGCCTCTCCAAATGTGAGCCTGACAATCTCTAAAGGAGCCCAACGCACGATCACATTGCCGATATCAAAAACGACATTTTTAATGTTTCCAGAACTCATCGTATACCCTTTCACATTCTCTCGTTAAACAATTAGGCCAATGACAATATTGCCTCTTTCACAGACAGGAACTGAATTTTTGTCAGGCAGACCTCCGCCTTTGAAAACTCGTGTTCTTGGATGAGTTCAGTGACAACTTGCAAAGATAGTTGACCATCAACACGCTCAAATAGGGTTTTTCCACTTAGCTGTGTAATCAGGTAGCGCTGCCCTTTGCTGTCAATCAAGTGGTCAGAATCATCCCAAATCAGAGCGTCGAGTTCATCTTCCAACTCTCTTTCTGTCGCAACAAAGATCAGTTCTGCATCACCATCTAACTTCAACACACATGGCCACTGAATCATCCTTTATCCTTTTAATCTGGCTATAGGCATCAATGCTAAGCGTTAGCTGTCAAACAGACAAGTTTGCCTTAAGCCGTGAGTTCGATACGATTACCGTCTGGATCTAAAATGCAGCTTTCATAATAACCATCACCTGTGCGTCTTGGTCCATCAAGCTTTTCGTAGCCATCACCAACTAAACGGTCAGTCAATTGATCCACTGCTTTTTCTGAACCAAGAGAAAACGCAAAATGAATCAGGCCAGTAAACTGGTCGTACAGATCATCTTTGGATTCTGGAATGCCTTCCATTTCCATCAACTCTAATCGGGCTCCAGTCTCAAAAGAGAGGAAGTATGACGAAAAACCCTTATTCGGATTAAAGTATTTTTCGTTGGCGGTGGCATCAAAGTATTTGATATAGAACTCTTTCAATACCTCTAACTGCTTGGTCCATATTGCGATATGTTCGATTTTCATAACGGTTACTCATGTCGATTTACTATCGCTAAAGAGTAAATATGAAACCTAAAGTTAAAAAGAGATGGAAACATCAAACATGAGTTCCTATTTTCACTGCAACTTTCTCTAAAAGGCTGAAGACACAGAATATCGCTAGCCTAATAGACAACAGGTAAGTATTGAATAACGTAACATCTCAGACAGCTCACAATTTAATAACCGAACTCAAAAAAGGAAATTTACTGTCTCGCCTTGTTCCTATTTTTCTTTAAGCAAGTACCGAGTGAAGTAACGCTGGCTTAGTCTCTCGCTTTCATCATCAATTTACCCTGCCATACAACGACTAGTGGCAATGGATAGGGTTAGTTACTTTAAACTTGCCTGAATGATTAATAACTCTATTTCACTGTCCGAGGTATTGATTAAACCATGGGTACCAAAACGTTTATTGACGATCATATCTCCCGCAACGACAGGCCTCTCTACCCCTTCAATGATCATGGTTCCTTCACCTTTTAAGATGATGTACATTTCTTCATCGTCACCATGGGTGTGCTCGCCCATCGAGCTTCCTGGTGGCATCACAACACGAATCGCAAAATCCCACGCACCATCAAAATCCTTGCGTCTAAAGGCTCGATAGATATCAATTGAACCTTCGCCATCATGGCTATTGTGGTCGACCTCTTTATCGCAGGTATAAAAGTTACGTATCATCTGTTCCGAACTCCTTTCTGGTTAGATTTATCTATGTTCCGTTTACACTGCGTCCTGCCCGAAGGAGAGAAGATTCTCAAATGCTATTCTGAAATAGAGCTCATAACTATTCTGTTCAACATACCCGAGATGAGGGGTTGCAGTAACGTTAGACAGTGAAAGTAGAGGCTCTGAATCGTGAGACGCCGGCTCGCTATCAAACACATCTATGGCAGCACGTTTTGTCGGAACCTCAACAAGTTCATTGTACAGAGCCCCTCTCTCCACAAGTTCCGAACGACTGATGTTGAGAAATAGAGAATCAGGCTTCATTAAACGTAAATCTCCGGCAGTCACACACCCTCTCGTCACTTCATTAAGACGTAAATGCAACGACACCACATCTGTGTCCGCGAAAAATGCCTGTTTGGATGTTGCAGCTTCAAAGCCATGTTCACGGGCGAGATCGCGAGAACCCTCGCTTCCCCATACCACTACGGACATTTCAAACGCTCTCGCATATTGAGCAATCCGCTGCCCTATTTTTCCATAGCCCCAAATTCCAAGTTTTAAACCTTTTAAAGTGCGGCCTAAGCCTAGTGCGCCTGAGTTTTGCCATTGGTTGTTTTGCAAGTTAGCAACATAGGTTGGGATATAACGACTCGCAGCCATAAGTAACGCCCAACACAACTCGGAAGGAGCGACAGGAGAGCCTCGTCCCTGCAAAACTTGTACACCATATTTCTCACACAGTTGAACATCGATATGGTTGCTTACTTTACCCGTCTGGCTAATTAACTTTAGTTGCGGCAACTGAGAGAGCAGCGACTCGGTAATCACGGTTCGCTCCCGGATTAACACAACAGCATCGCAATCTTTAATCTGTTCAACTAACTCTGGTTCACTCAGTGTTTTATTGAGGACGGTTACGTCATGCCCTGACAATAACTCGAAACAGTCTAACGTTTTTACTACATCCTGATAGTCATCCAAAACCGCTATTTTCACTCACTTCCTCCTTGTTGCTGACTTTGTACCGTATCTATTATTTAGATGCCGACGACCTAAGCACTATTTGATACATAGTAAAAAAATAAACGAGGCAAGAGAAGAGAACTTCCCTCGCCTGATAATGAAATAAGGTGCTTAATTGGCAAATCTTGAGTCAGTCAACATCTCTAATATATTGCCAATACTCGTTGTTTGATTTGTCAGTAGGAAAATACCAATAACGTCCATCGGACCCCAGATTAATCAGCCTAAACAATTCCCTATCCCCACTGTAGGGGTTGTCATAGGTGAAGAGAGAGCCAATTGTGCCTTGACGGTCATTTCCCCCCCATTTATGAGTTGATTTAGACCTAAATGCCACCCGAACTCTTATGTCTTGGGAAAAATCTTCATCGTGCCAGCCCTGTGCTTTGATAAGCAAAACCTGACTAAATGATTGATTAAAAGGTAAATTGTTATAGTTTTGCGTACTTGTATCAACTGTGACACGAAGCGAACCATGCCCCCTTTGGACCCCATCCTCTGCTTTAAGCTCTCTATTCCAAACTTTCTTGTTTGCTATCAGCTCGACTGGATAAGAGTTTCCATCCTCACCTTCCACATAGATGGTTATATAAGTGTTTCCCGGCGCCCCAGACCACAAATCATGAGAGGCTGTCGTTGGCCCTGACGTATAAATTAGATTCTCTTGGTTTGGGACATAAAAATATACGGATGAGACTCGAGATGGTGTCTTTAAACTATAGTTTTCAGACCAGGTATTAAGCTCAAGGTAGCCCTCATCAAGTAGAGTAAAATCCGTTCCGTATTCTAAACTGCCTATTGCATTAAACTTACCATCATCAAAAGAAGTTAAGTCGGATGATAAATTGGTTATTTGCGAAAGCATGATGTTTGCATCCCGTCTGGATTCTATTTTAGGTATGCGGGTGTTTGCTGCTTGGCTGGCGGTTTTTCTAAAATCAGGAATGAGAAAAGTATCCTCCAAGTTATGCTTACCGTATTTAATGAAATACTCCATTTCCCCAGTCTCATCAATGGCCAGTCCTAAGCTTAACCAACCCGTATAATAACCCTTAACATTGAAGCGATAGTCGCCCTTAGTGGTCCTGAGAATAAAGCCATCTTTAGAATGCCATATCCCTGGCCAATGATTTCTGCCATTTTCATCAGTCACTGGTGCTCTTAATGTTGCTTTGTCAGAGTTTTCACCTAGAAATACTGTGGCAAAAAAATACGGCTTATCCTGTTTTACCCACGGCGTAGAATAGAGAAAGAAGTCATCCTGCAACTCCATGTCGTGATCAGTATATATCCCAGATGCCTCAGGGTGCTGTGCTAGCCACGCTGCATTTCTTCGTACCGAACCAAATTTCAGCACGCGTTCACCCTCGATATAACTTAGTTGTATTTTTTCTGGCGCGCCTCTCTGAGTCCCTGTCAATCCAAAACCTGAACCTGCCCAACCTTTACTATAATCGAAATAATCAGTTTCCTTATAGTCAGTGCTATAATCTATTTTCTTAACAATTGTTCGTCCTAGTGCACTTTCAGCATTTACACTAACGGACAACATAGTAAGTAGTAGCATGCTAATTAAGCTGAATTTCATGTTCATCACACACCTCTCAATAACTTCACGATTGCCGGAGTTACCACTCATCAAAATGAGTGTTTCTTGTATGAGGAGGCCACAAACGACCGCACCTCCATGGTGATACTCACCGGAAAATGACAACCTTTAAACCCAAAGAACAAGAGTACGAAGTAGTTATTGAGCCAACATCAACCTAAATAGTACTGACGTTTAATTGGAACCTTTATTTAAAGTGATCTTCTTGGGGAATTATCGATGCTTCGTTGATTGACCTTGCGCCAATCAACGAAAAAGAATGAGCTGAAGGATTCAGAGGGAGGGGTTAGCTACCAATAAAAGGCCTGATGTATATGAGTGCCGCGGAACTAGGCATTCGCTTTAAGGTATTTCTTTACCTTTTTCATTGCCATCTGACGCTTAAGGGGAGAAAGGTAATCGATGAACAGGTTACCTGATAAATGATCGATTTCATGCTGCATTACAATAGCGAGAAAGTCATCACTTTCGAGCGTGATTTGGTTTCCTTCACGATCCAATGCAGACACTACTACTGAAGTAAAACGTTCTACATCGGCATAGTAATCAGGCACAGACAAACAGCCTTCTTGTCCCATCGCTTTGTCACTGCCACTCACTACTTCAGGGTTGACCAAAATAAGTGGTTCATCGCGATTTTCTGACAGGTCAATAATCACCACCGCTTCTTTACGACCAACCTGAGTTGCTGCCAGCCCGATACCGTTATCGGTCGCATATAGGGTATCCAACATATCATCGATCAACGTCTGTACCGACGATACATCCTGTACCTTTTCCGCTGTCACTTTAAGCCTTGGATCGGGTGCCGTAAGAATGTCTAAAACTGCCATATTTACCTTTGAATTTGCGCAACTTGAACGACCACACAGTATGTCGATAGAGCAACTATCAAACCAAAGCGATCGTACCTTCAATACCAAACCCAACCTCTAGCTAACAGCCAAATGTTGGGTTCACGATTGACTAACTGTTATACGGTTACATCTGACCCGATTTAATTTTTGACTGAGCTTCACTGACGGTTTGTTTTCCAAATAGTAAATCCATCATCGCGATAATGCGTTTGCTGTCGTCTCCCCACTTATCCGAGTTTGCGCTATTCGGTGCCTTAAACTCAACTTCGCCGACCTTTTCGCTATTTTTGTAAGCTTTCACTTTTGCATCCGCAATAAAGGTTCTGAAATCCCAACTCCAACGTGACACATAAGTCAGTGTAAGTTCGGAGCTCTTAGGAGTCGTTCCATCGCTAACAACAGTGCATTTATGTGCTGTATCGAGACACCATTCCTGCATCGAATCTAAGAATATTTCTCGAGTCGCATTGTCTTTGACAATAGTAATCTCTTTACTCTGATTCTCTTCTGATATCGGCTCTACGGTATATTTAGGAGCAGCACACGCCGCCAATAATGCTGGAAGACAAAGGATAACTAATTTCTTGTACATTTTACGTCTCTTATAATAAATCTTAAATTTCAAATAGCTGCATAACAGCAAATAACGTCAGAGCAACTCTACCACTGAGGCTGAATAATTACACCTTATCGGCAAAGTAAGCCATGATTTCTTCGGTGGTCATTTCTTTTGTCTCATTAGCGAAACAGTAATAGCTCGGACGCATGTCACTAAAATACTGCATATCCATTTCTAACCCTTCTAGATTCTGAAATAGACCGACAGGCATATTGTACTCGCCAGTTTGTTTGAACTTATAAAACAGGTGCGTTCCGCACTCTGAACAGAACCCTCGCGACGCCCAAGAGGACGACTGATACATTTTTATTTTGTCATTGCCTTCCAGTTTCACTTGAGTACCACACTTTACCGCGAAGAATGGCGCACCACCCCAGGTTCGACATGACTGACAATGACACACTGTGAACTTGGGATTAACGTTTTGCGCAGTAATTTTTACTGCACCACACAAGCAGGTCGCCTGAGAGTTAGACATAAGATAACTCCTTGTCATATTTGTAATTATCACCTAAACGCCACGCTGTATTTATCGAGTAGCGTGACGGCCAATATATCCATTAGCGCCGACTATCAGTACTTTCCTCCTCGCCTTAAACACTATGCTGCGAGTAGTCGAGGTAAGTGGTATCGCGACACAATTTGGTTATCAAAACACAGGCTTTTGAGGCTGATTATTTCGCTTACGATGTCCGTCCCAAATATCACCTCCACCCCATGCTACACCGAGCTTTGCGATAAGATTCACTAAACCGACTTCATTGACGTTGTTACCTACTTGTTTGAATAAATCGTCCCAATAAGCTTTACCATTACCTTGGGCATAAACACTTACTTGATGGTCATCTTCTAACTTCCATATTTGATCATATCGATAGCCGTAATCATGAATGAGCCCCGGAATAAGGAGTAAACCCGTTGGACTTAGTATCGCCCAGAATATTCTCGGGATTGACGCGCCATCAAAGACAAAGCCTTTTTCTATTACCAGTGTAACTTCTTCATTGAGCTTATAAGTCCAGTTATCCGCCAACTCCCATTGTCTGGTCTGAGTGACAAATACAACCAACTTATGTAAGAAAGAAGGTTGATTTTTAGTCTGAATCGTCACGGGTATTAACTTAGGCATTTCAATGCCTTCATTACTGCTGTTAAAAGCAAGTACTCTTGCCAGTAGCAGCAATACAAGGTATGTGATTAGAAGGGCAACGGTTAGCCAACCTATAACCTGAATAAAGCATTCCATTATAAATTCTCTGTTTTTCGATTGACGTCTATCTAAGACCGAGAGCTGTGCCCATCTGAGCCAAAGCCTGGATCGACAAAATGTAAGCTCAATCAGCCCGCTGAGCGCCAACTTAGATCCAATAGTTCAGCAAACATTATCACACAGGATTATGAAACTAATGGATTAACTAGTTTAAAGAATGGTAGTAAGGTCGCAATTAAGAGGCATTCAACTATGCGGGAACCCACGTGTATTTGCTAGTTACTGACCGCTTTAGCCACTTTCTTAGACATGTTGAAGCCGGTAATCACAAACCCTACTGCCTGATACAATTTGAGAGCTCGCTCATTGTGATAAGCCACCCTTAGCTTTATTTGCTCAATACCACACTCTTGCAGTTGCCCCTCTAGAGCAGATATTGCTTCAGTTCCGTACCCCAAGCCTCTGTACTCACCTGACACATAAAAGTCATAGATAAAAGTAGACTTGTCTTCTGCATTGACCGAGTGCCACAGATAACCAACCAGGCATGATTGCCCATTTACTTCAGCATCAATACAGAGCAGCGAATGTTCCTTGCTGTCCAGTCCATTAGGAAAACAACGGTGTAAGTCTTTCTCAGCTAACTCGATGGCAAGTTCCATCGAGTGACCGTAATTCTTAGCGATTTCATGACTGTAATCGTCAATAAAGTACTGGCAATAGGCTGGATATTCTTCCTGACGCATTTCTCTGAGTACAACCATAACTATCCTTTTAATTTACCGACTCGTTGTTCCAACGCCTTACTATGCCCGAGTCAAAGTTTTCAATGAGCTTGGGACTATCACTTTATGAACCGGCGCGACGAATAACATGTAAGCTCTACCAAACAAATTATGTACATGTACCACTGTCGTGGCATGAACCGTGACATCATCACCTTTTACATCAAGTAGAAACGACACTCTAACATCGAGGTGCTTATCGCTATCCTCAAGAACAATTTCATGCTCGTTGTTACTTACTAAGGTGAATATGCCTAGTCGCTCACCTGGCTCTGGATTAGACGTGTTTGTTGCTGCATCCTGCAATCGACCCAAGTGCTTTAGTCCGAGCATGGATACGATGCGGTTTCTCATTGCCATTAACAATGAGACCCAACCTGGTGTTTGTTTCGATATCTCTAGGTAGATATCTAATGCTGTCTGACCCTGATATGGGATCTGACGAGAAAAGCTATCCGCAAAATAAGCCCCTTGGGCATAGCCATAAAGCTCAGATTGAATTGGTATGGTCATCTGTTTCTCCATATGGCCATAGTGCCAAGTGTTACAAATCACTACTCAACGCTTTATTGTGCGAATTTTCCAACTCTGCCGATTGAATAGTTGTAGCAATGAGCTCTTCAAACAACTCTAGCTGCCCGGCTGGAATTAATTGATTCTGAATAGCTTTTCTCTTACTTGAGTCAAACAGTCGCTCTGCCATCCAACCGATTAGATACATCAGTGAAAGACAACCTCCGGCAGTGGCAATGTTACCCTCGACCACGAGAGGTAAGTCCTGAACGTCTCCTCCCATACTTTGCAGAACACTCTTAGCGTCTGGATTGGTCGTCAACGGCTTACCTTTTAGTAAACCGAGCTCATGAAGGATAAATGAACCAGCACAAATCGAACCGATTAGCTGTTTGGTTGGGTCAAGGCTCAACGCTGACATAAATTCAGCGTCTTTCATTGCTGCTGGAATACCACGTTTACCACTGGTGATAAGAACGACATCTTGATTCGTCACCTCTGAAATATGTCCGTCTGTTTTAACTTTCATACCAAGATGGGAATGATGTTCAGGCTTAGTTCCCAGTATGCTCACCGTCCAACTATCGGTTGTTCGACCAAGCAAATCATACATAAGAAAGAAGTCTACATCAGTGAAATCATCAAACAAAACAACGCCAACTTTGTACATAAGATTTTATCTCTTTGGTTGATTTCATAAGCCGCAAAACACCCAGTTTAGTGTCGAGCAACGCTGCTACCCAGACTACCCCATTGTGCCGCAGACACTGAAGCTGATTAAAACCAAGAATGCCAAGAGTTGCGAAACTGTGACAGTTGATTGTTAGGTACGTAGCCAAGTACTAAACTTTGATTTCAACATTATTTCGTACATAAGTTGGGATAGATAACTTCTCATCTATGTCTTTGAACTTCGGCTGTTGAGGCATAGATTCGATTATTGCGTTAAGTTCTTCAAAACTGACACCTACAACTCGACAAGCAGTCATCAGGCCATTAATAAAGCACTTTTTATCGCGTTTTTGTTGTTGTTCGCTCGCGGGTATTGATGAGTAAATTTCGCATTCTTTCGTTAATACGGCTAGAAGTTCTTTTTTTCGGGTTTCCATATACAAGCTCAGTAAACAGAGAATTTGAACATATTATCAATTTGTATGCTGAAAATTACATCATCAAAGATCAAACTCTGAGTTATACACTTTGAAGACATTGACTAAAGGCTCTTCCCAACCCAGACACACCCGAAGCTGGTCAACGATAGGTTTGACTCGGCTCTTTGACACATTAATTTCTATTTTTAATAGTGGGTAGTTTTCCACTTCTCCTCTGTTTCCGAATACGGGAGTCGAGCCCTCCAGAGCTCGATGAGATCCTATAACTGAACCAATAGCCCAACAGTGGTCATAGTTTCCGATTTTATCGACACCTGACTCATGTAACGTATTCAGAACTAGATCTCGTTGCTCGGGTGTACAAAAGATTTCTAGTTTATACATCTGATTTTAAACTCCAAATTACCGGTTTAGTAAAGGTATCAGTCACGCAATGCTAAAGCAGTCGCTCATTTTGCTAACGATGAACTGTGCCCTTTCTTTCACTGAAACTTTAGGAACTTCAATTAAGTCATAGCCAAACTTAATATATGCAGTCACCATTTCATGGTATGTCGCGATTGCTTCAGTAAAGCCCTGTTTTCGTTCAGCGTCATTTTCATAGATTTCTTCCCAAGGTGGAAAAATGAAAACTTTACGGCAATAAGTCAGTTCACCACATTTCGCTAACAAAAGATCCGATATAGGTATGCGCTCAAGCTTACTGTACCCATACGAGTCGATAATACTTCGGTCGTAAAACGTAATGTCAGTACCACCAAAGTTATTGTAATTGTCGATTTCTTCAAGAACCATTTCGTCGCGGAATGCGGTCTTGTCTAACCAAGGTAATGCTGTACCTTGCAATTCGACTTGGGTCTGGATAACTTTTCGCCCAACTTCAGGTGCACTTGCGTAACCCATCTGGCGCAGAAATTCGATAACTGAAGTCTTCCCTGAACCCGGGCCACCTGTAAAAACTACTCGATTACTCAAACAAAACTCCATCAACGGATACGAATGTTAAGGTGGAAACAACGCGACCACCTAACCTAAACCATTGTGCCGTAAACACTAAAGTTGATTCAAACCGAAAGTGCCGAGCGTTGCGAATCACTCTTAAACAGTTTTTAGCTATTTTAAAACCACCATAATTAGGCCTATATGTCTTTCCAGTGGCAGATATTTTTCCTATCGCTTTCCCATGTAACAGCACAAGGTCTAGTCGTACGAGCTGAAACCAAAGCCTCACCTTCAGGAGAAAACAATACGTAGACATGATAGAAAGCAGCCCTCTCATCACTAAGAGGCTGAAGGACCGAAAATTCTTTAATGATGCCTCCAAAATCTTCATAGCCTTTACATAAGTAGTAATACTTCTTTTTTATACATATATCTTCCGGCTCAACAACAGATCCAGATTCTGATGTCCAAGCCAAATATGCATTTGCTTCTCGTTTTTTTTCTGCATATTTACCTTCCCATGACGGTTCCAATAATGCACAAGAAGTCGTGACCATTGTTATTAGACTACCAATTATTATTTTCTTCACTGATTTTCCTTCAAGAACTTAATTGAGATTATGTGTATGTTTCACTTTGAAGATAGCTAACGCCCTGTTAAGGGGTGAGCAACGCAATACCGAAGCCGCCGCATACCACCTTAAACACTAAATTCAACGCATAGTGAAAATGCCACGCGTTGCGAATCCCTCTTAAACAGTTTGTTATAAGCCTAAGACTCAAAACCTAGATCACTAAGAAATTGGCGAATATCATCAGGAGTATGAGCTAAACCAAATTCAAACACACGATGAATTTGTTCATTATAAGAACTACCTGATTCATCAATCTCTGTAACTTTAAAGAGCTCGATACTTGATTCATAATTCCCGTATAACATGCCCGCTACTTGTTGGGTGTCAGCCTCGTTAGAGAGTATGGGTGTACCGCTAAATCCTGCTAATGATGGAAAAGAAATTTCACATATGCTTTTTGCATGAGGAACCACAGGTTGGATCCCAACTCGAACGATATGTCCCTTCATTAACCGTGGGCACAAATCCAGCTTCTGACCAACTCGACCATTTGAATTAACTCCGTAAGCAACTATATCTAAACCAGGATTAAAGCGAGATTGATCCACTAAGTTTAAAACAACACTATTGGATTTATTTACGCTTGCTATAGCAAAGTCATATTTTTCGTGACACTGGATGTTATCAACTTGAAAAAACTGATAGTCAGACATTTGTATGCCTATAACAGTTTTGTTGCTGTCCAAATCTGAAAACAAATGTGCGCAAGTGGCGATAGCACCGTTTCTATTAATGTTAAATGACATCCCTAAAAATTTAGGCGTTTCAACTATCTCACCTTCCACTATTTTTGCTTCAAACAAAGGAAGAACATACTCATTAAAGTCTGCCAATTTATACTCCTAATTTGGGGGCTTATAACGAATGACATGGATTCCCCCTCCCGAGGATCTGCCACACTCATGTGGTCATTGCTTAAACCGGAGGCACCATGT
>ENA-OWNT01001630-OWNT01001630.1-seawater-metagenome-genome-assembly--contig:-NODE-1630-length-27206-cov-4.524863_pt1 | contig 27206 bp, 18 predicted proteins | sample MGYA00238136_ERZ651165 | MGnify/ENA primary metagenome ERZ651165 (study PRJEB26861, sample SAMN08777766) | seawater metagenome | isolation source: coastal seawater | place: USA: Florida | collected...
CCAGGCTTTTCGAGCATTCGCGACACACGAAGTTTTCAACCAAGCAACCCCATTGGAAAATATCAATTTGTTCACTGGGGACAGTGTGCTGCAGAACGCTGTAAACGTTCACGGCGGAGCGTGGGCTAGCGACGTCCTATCCAAGTGTGGTGAAGAGTATGGTTCTGCGAAAACCATTGAGCAAGCTTTTCAAGCCAATCACAATACCCCAACGCTGAAAACACATGACCGATATGGTAACCGCATCGAGAGCGTAGACTTTCACCCGGCATATCACTCATTGATGTCGTTGGGCAAAGAAATGCAATTGCCGTCTTTCGCATGGAACCCGCAGGGCGTCAGTAAGCCGGACGCGGACGCAGCCTACCTTCATACCGCGAGGGCCGCACTTCCATTTATTGGAAACCAAATTGAAGCCGGCACAATGTGCCCATTAACGATGACGTACGCTTCAGTTCCCGCCCTTCAGCATTGCGACAAAGTTGCGGCTGATTGGGTTCCGGGTATTGTGAATCCTGTTTATGACCCACGTGACATTCCTGCGTCGGAAAAGAAGGGCCTGACGGTTGGAATGTCAATGACCGAAAAACAGGGGGGATCTGACGTGCGGACCAACACGACGGTTGCAAAACCAGTGGATCCAAACCAACGCCAGAGTGGAGACATGTACAGTCTCGTCGGGCACAAGTGGTTCACCTCGGCACCGCTTTGTGATGCGTTCTTGACGCTAGCATACGCCGAAGGCAGCGACAAAAACTTGGGGCCTTCTTGTTTTCTGGTTCCGAGATGGCTTCCTGACGGAACCCGCAACACCGGATTTCAGCTACAGAGACTGAAAGATAAGCTTGGCGACAGGTCCAATGCTTCGTCTGAAGTCGAATATCATGGCGCGTTAGGGCGCCTCATCGGCCAAGAAGGCCGAGGGGTGAAGTGCATCATTGAGATGGTCGGGCTGACCAGACTGGATTGTACGATAGGATCCGCCGCACTTATGCGGCAGTCGTTGAGTCAAGCTCTTCATCATGCATCCGGGCGATCTGCATTTGGTGCACTTTTGCTAGATCAGCCTTTAATGCGCAACGTCCTCGCCGATTTGGCGCTCGATTCCGAAGCGGCCACACTCTTGACATTCCGAAGCGCTAGGGCAGTCGATGATTCCGTAATGTCAACGGATCCTGTGGAAATCGAAAATCGAGGTGCCCTTGCGCGTTTACTGACGGCAGTTGCGAAATATTACGTGTGCAAGTCAGCGCCCAGATTTGTGTACGAGGCAATGGAATGTCATGGCGGGAACGGCTACGTAGAGGTGTGTGCGTTGCGGTCGACGCTCTTTGTTACGGGAGTTTACGGAGTATGTTTGCGGCCATTGTCGTTGTTAGGAATCGGGGCTACCCCGCTTGTTTCGGCAGGCCCCACTTAATGCAATTTGGGAGGGTTCGAGTAACACTATTTGCCTTGACATACTCCGCACTTTGCTTAAAGAACCGTTGGCTGCAAAGAATTTCCTTGAGGAGGTTGGTGTTGGTGTTGCATGCATCAGCTTCGTGCCAAGCTTAACAATCCCCCCTATTCGGTGTAGGTTGATTCAACGAGAGGGTACTCGACAAACTATGATACGTTCCTGGATGAAGTTGCTCGCAATGTGAGAGTTGCGTGTTATCTGAAATACAATATTTGGCATGCTGTGCTTGTGACGACGATGCTGGTGTTTTGACTTTCAGGTCAACTTCGCCTGCGCAGACCCACGTGCAGCACAAGCGCACATGAGAATACTAGCAGACCAGTTGGGATTGGCAATGAGTTGCTCTCTTATGATCAAGCACGCTCCTTCAGGTTTGTGTTGGACTTGCGTCAAACGCGTGCTGCGTGAATTCAATGGAATTGTGCTGCATTTCTCGTGCAGACGACGCCGCTACGTATGTGACAAAGCATTTGGGTAAGCACTAGGGCAACGACCTTTGTCATCGCTCCTTGTTCAAGTTGGACTAACATATGTCGGTTGGGTTTGTTGCAGGTCTACCATCATTCGCGACTCAGAACTACGGCACTCTCTCGGTGGGTTCGGAAAACGGCCCAAGCGCCAATCATATCGCCCAAATACTCGATCGTGCACGAATCGTTGTCTAGACAGTCGTGAACTCGCCGACTCATAGCAGGGCACGACAGCGACGCAATTATTGCTTTGACAGAACGATTGATCACCAAAGACCTCATAATGTCATTACAGTGTTCACCCAAATGCGAGCCGCTTCCGCCCACGAGCTTGAACTGCTTTAAACTTTGTCATGACTGGGTTTGGATTCTTAGACTTGGCCTGCGGTAATACGAAGCGCGGAACCACCGTGTTACTATTGAATGGTCGGCGGGCACTCTTGTAGCTTAATTTCAACGTACATTGTATGCTTTCAAAACCATGTCGAACATTTGTGAAGCTTCTGGATGAGTGCTCAAAAATGCTCGCTCAAGCACGTATCTGCACCCATCATTACAAACGTGAATGTCAAGAAAAACAGCCACGCTTCGTTGACGGCCATTGCCCAAACACTTACAGATCCACCGCCTTGGCTTGGGCAGAAGCGTTGCACATGCTCAGCCCAAAATCGATCAGAACCTACAAAAAATATTGTAGAAAAGGCTTCGTGAGTGGTGCTCAAGCTAGCAGCAAGCTGTGTGGGCCTTATGTCGACGTACAAGCTGGCGCGACGGTTGTTGGCTCCCGTCACCTGGTGTCGGCTTCAGTGGCTCAATTATCATATTGGACGTGGTTAAATCACCATGAACGAAATTGTGGTCGTGGAGTTGAGCGATGGCCTCGCCTACCATCGTTGCGACAGCCTAGAGCGCACAAAAACGTCACCTAATTGCAACATGGACTGCACGTTGACCGACAGGAGCATTACACTCATACACCAACCGGGTGATCCTCAGGCCCACAAACTTCCAGTAAATGTTTCTTAACTGTGTTGCCCATGATCTTCTCTAGAACAATGACACCGCCGGCGACATTGCAACATAGAACTAGTGGTACGCGAAGGCCCGCGGACCAACACCGTCGTAGGCAACGCGCTTCTGCAACTGTACGTTCGCGGGTAATCATCTTTTCGAGTTGCGGAATGCGGTAGAGTTTCGGCACTCGAGTTTTAACGACAGCAGGCATGTCCAAAAACGTTATCGACTCAACCACCGCTTCGGCCCCACGGGAAATGATGTGTCGGTTGGATGGAACGACATCTGCAGCAGTTTTCGCTCCGCCGATAGAAGATTCTGACTCTTCCTCAAGCTTTGCTTTCTTGGTCGCTGGAACGTCAGACATGTCGTCGACTGTGGGTGTTTTGCGTTGCCGATTAGCCAAGTCGCATTTGAATGTAAAAGCCGCGGTCGTTTTTGATGAAAATATTTCTCGTCGAATTCTAAGACTCAACAAGCTCTCTTTGTTGCGAAACAACCGTTCGTTCTCCGACTCGAGGGAGTGGACACACAACACCACACAGCACAGCACCACAGCACCACATCACCACACCAGCTCAACACCACCACACCACCACCACACCACCACCACACCACCACACCGCCACACCGCCACACCAGCACACCACCAGCACACCTCAACATCCAACACCAAAACACCACCAAAACACCACCACAACACCACAACGAAGAATGCAGACGGCGAGACGGCAATGTGGTTGCTGTCGTGCTGTTGTCGACGCTGCCAATCTGACTCACTGTCACTCATTCACACACCATCCAAGGGGTAATAGATAGCTCTTCCACCATCACTCAACTCACCCTCACCCTCACACTTCACCTCGAAACCCGATGATCCATCCAATCATCACATTTTCAAGGCATGCACAGGGTCATGGTCATGGGTCATGCATGGGTCATGAGTCATCGGTCAGAGTTTATGTTTGAAGGCTGTGGCGCTACATTATAAACCGACGTCTTCGTCAATCAATGGAGTATAATAGCAACAACAAGTAAGAAGTATAGGTACACTCCTCTGATGGAACGGTCATAGAGTAGATCTATGCACGTCTAGAGTCGATGTTTGTGCATGTGGCTAATTGTTCTGTCCATACGTCGCAGTAGTGACGGACCGTACAAAATCACAGTGTTGAGGTTGCTAGGGATCTATTTTATTTTACTTCCTTATTTTACTTCTGTCTTGAAGTGTCATGAAGAGTTCAGCAATCGCCTGCAAACGCGTACGTGGTTACCTGCCAAACTTAATCGGACATCCCGAGTGCACTCAAATTGTCGAGGAACTTGTACACTTCGACGAAATGACCCATCTTCAAATCCAACGGGAATTGATCCTCGAAGGCTGCGGGCAACCCTTCATCTTCGAATGGCATCATGGCGGAATGGATGGCCCAGCTTGGCGAGATATGCGAGCCCGACAATTCTTGCACCATGAGGCGACCCATACAGGCAGTAAGCTTCTTTAGCTCCAGGTCCGGTGCGGCCATTCGCAACTGCTCCAGCACGTGTTCAGACACGGCTGGCTGTGACTGTCTTGCCTTACCAGTGTCATCAACGAACGAATCCGTGAGCTTAACTTTGTAGATCGCGTTCACCTGAGCGAACTCGTCCTCGCTCACCTGTGACCAAAGGAAATTGTACAACGCGTCCACATGCTTGACTTTCACGTCGTTGCAGAGAGCTTTGGACTTGAACAAGTCTTCATCGGTCACGAGCATTGACTTCATGTGATCCGCGAGATTGGTGTTCCCAAGCTTTTTACCCATGCCGGCTCGCAGCACCTCTTGCATGAACACCAACATGAGGTCAAGGGATTCAATGCACGAGTGAGCCACAGTGGGGTTCTGGAACTCAGTTGCCAAGGCGGACGCAATGTCTGGAGGTAGCTCGACCTGCGGTACTTGGTCTCGTAGAATCGTGCGAGCATCTGAAGACAGTTGCTCGTCCAAATAAGTAATTCTATCCATCTCCAACCGCACACTCGGACACGTGGAAAAGCACACGTCGGCAAGCCACCGCTCCGCTGCGTTGAAGTCATATTCTAATTGGCCGGTTTGCTGCGAGTAAATCAAGCAATGGCGTTGAACATACTCCAAAAACTTGTCCTTGTTGAACGAAGCTACATGGATATGTGAAAACATTTGCGATGAAATCTGCTCTTCCGCCTGTTCTGCTCTTGTGGCACGGCCGCGCGATTTCAAGTGACCTTGAGTTGCTTCCACGACTTCGTTGTGTTTTGTTGTCAAATACGTCGTCAACGCCGTGGCACAGATTCCGGCGTCAATTTCAGCAGGAAGGCACAGATTCACAGTGGCCGCAGGGCCCATTTGCACCTCTTTGTACATAGCCGGCAGACCGGTGCATGTGTGGCGCGACACGAACTGCCAAGCAAGCGCCCAAGCAGTTTGGAATCCTTGCCAAGCACGATGCCATTGTAATTGATCACGTCCAACGGTCTGCAACACTTGGCCAATTGTTAGCGTTGCAGCATCGGAACTCGAAATCCGACGGTTGAAGTGGACCGTGAGCAGCCGTTGCCATCGCAGCACGTCACTCAGGTAGCGTAAACTTTGCAGCTCTTGTTGCTGAGTCATGAACATTTTCAACAGCTTGTACTGGTCTCCGATCCTCGACACAAAGTCATCGACAGAAAATGCTGGCCTGAAGCGGAACAGAGCCGGTGCTTTCTGAATTCTTTCGGCTTGCTGAAATGACCACAAGGGCTTTTCTTCCAGCATTCGAGCAACTTGAAGTTCATTTTCGTCGTGGTGAGCAGCTTTCAATCTGGCCAGTGAGACGTCGATTGCATCGGGGCCCAACAGTGGTTCTAGGACGCTCGCGCTGAACTCCTTCTCCCAAGCCGCTCGCAGTTCCCGCGTAGGTAGTGTGTGAAAGTCGAAAATTCTGACTTTGGCAGCGTCATTCGCTTCGCCAACCAATTCCAAAATAGCAGAATGAACGAGAAGTTCCGCGTCGTCGCCGCTCTTTCGAAGACTAGCCTTTAATCTTTGCCAATCGGATGAATAATGCGCACGGAAAAACGGTTGTAACTGCTCAGGATCTGAAATTACTGAACCAGCGAATCGTAGCACGCTGTTCTTCCACGATTGTCCGCCGAATGTTGCACCCGCCACCAACGCTGCGTGAAGAAGAAGGCGTTGGGTTCGGCATGACGATGCTGGAATTCCCCGTACCGTCGTCGACACGTCGCCAGCCCCAGAATTACCCTCGTCACCAACCTCAACAGCTGGGAGGAAATAGTTGGGCTTGGAATTGTCCTGCACGGAGGACTTCTTGTTGTAGTTAGTGTCGTTCGCTAAACTTTCGTCGACATCCTTGTTAGTGTCCAACAGATTGTGCCCAAGCCCCCCAATATCACATCCACACGTTGCACACTTGTTGATCTGAGTGGGACGGCCACACAGGTCCACGTAGTATGCGTGCCCATTTTGGCATCGGTACCATCGACCACCAAGTACTTTCATGACGTAGGCGAGTTCGTCTTCAGGCATTTGTGGCAGGTAGCAGTCAACCAACCGCTCTGGCTGAAAGAGAACGGTGGTGAACAACCCAAGCATGGGATTCGAAGCCGCAACACTGGGGCTAATAGGAATGGTCGACGCGACTACGAGGTGAACCAAAATTCTGACTTTCAAAATGTCCTCAGTGGAAGACTCTTTGTCCAAGTAAAATGCGTCGCGGGGAATCGCTGCACTCAAGTTAGTGAAACGCAGCGCCATTTCGAATACTACCGATGGCAGACTTAGAACTGCGGGTCCATTTCCTGACAACCAATCGTGAAGGAGCTTGACTCTTGTTCGGACTCTGTCAGGCAGAGCCGGTTGAGCACGGAGACAGTAGCACGCTTTGAACAATACAATCAAAAGAGCAGCTGGAACTTGAGAGCAAGTCTCTTTCGTGGCTTGCGCCATTGATAAGAGGTGTGCCACAGCCAGGTTGACGTCGTCCTCTCCTTCACTCTCAAGGAACGCATTGACATTTTGCAAGATCGCGTCAACACCGCTGTAGCCTTGCATCGGGGCAGATGTCGGGAGAGCGCTTGAGCCTGCAAACTGCATCAAAGCAGCTGCACTGGCTTTCCATCGCAGGCACCATTCGGCCTCGGCCACCTCTTGGCGCGCCATCACGCTGCGTAAGAAGGAGAGGCCACGGCGCCGCTCAACTCCCTTCAGGAGAAAGAGCTGCAAGGATTGTCCGTATCCAAAACTGGCTGCAGAAGTCAGCGATTTCCCCAACAATGCGAGCAGTTCGGTTCGCAATTCGTGTTGGCGCTTTTCCTCTGAGTTCGTCGCGTTGTCTAGGTTGGAAGCTTGGGCCGCCGCTATTGCGGCAGGGCGAACAGCAGCAGCCGCAGCCTTGGCGGCACGTCGTGCTCGCTCGACCATGTTCGTGGTGCTCCCAACGCGTACTTGAGCTTCATTTATGGCGGTGGCCAGTTCTTCACTTGAGTCACCGTCTTTCTGGCGGCGCAACAAAGCCCTGTGGGCGCTTTCGGACTCAACTTTGTCCTTCAAGGCTTGCTTTAACGCCTCTGCGGCGACGGGAACAGCAGCTCGTGCCTCCTCCAAGGCAGCTGCAGTTGCAGCAGCATTTGCAATCGCAGCAGCAGCTGCTGCTCCACCATCCCCAAGGGTCACATCTTGGCACAACGCGTCCGCCAATGCATTGTAGAGCGTGCGAGCAACAGCCACGGCTTCGAGGACTATCTGAGTTTCTGCGCCTGACGCAGTTTTTGAAACGACCTTCGACAAGTGCGAGGCGAAGTTCGTACAATATGTTCGGGCGAGCTCTAATGCCTTCTCAAGTTGTGTTGGTCCTGCGTCAAGAAGTTGCTGGGTGATCATGCCCTCACGCACATATGCATAGCAAACGCACAGAGGTGCGTCCAGAAACCCAGACGCTGCAATGGACTCCTTGAATCCTGACAACAAAAACTCTTCGACCATTGCCTTCGCTGGAGCGTAGTTGATGGTCAGCATTGTGCGCATCATAGAAACACGACTGGACTCCGGAACAGAGACTTGAGGCACAGTTGTACGCCCACTACTCTCTGTTTTCGGCGTCTCGCCGAAGGTCATTGACGTTTGCGACAGCAGCTTGATGATGTCTTTAAGCAGTTGAGCATCGATTTGTCCGAGCACAGTCTGTGTTTGAGACTGGATTGGACTCGTGAAGACGTAATCACTGATGTATACATCAATGAAACGGCTGAAGGCAAGGATGAGGTCTGTGACCCCGCTTCGCCCACTGGAAGCGAGCTCAATTGCTCTCGAGGTTCGGGTTAAGAAAGCAAACAAACTCTCGAACAGTGAGTGTGTCCGGAGCCCAGCAGGAGAAAGAACTGACCAGAAGTCGCTGCAACATCGCTGACTCAGACCGAGTGGGATACCGATATCGCGCAAGAAAATAGCATGGAGTGACAGCTTTTCCCATTTCGCACACAATTCTAGTGCGCGACTTCGAATGGTGGCAAATACTTCATCCTCAGTTTTCGACTCGGCGTTGTCGCCGCCACGGTCGTTGCAACTCGCCAATGCTTCATCGAGCATGTGCACTACGTGCTCGTCCATTCCCGCGAAAGCTTGACTCCAAGCCGCAGGCGATGGAACATCTTTGTGCGGCGTTGCCCAAGCAGTTGCAGCTACCGACCCAATCATGCGTTCGAGTTCGGCCAGCATCAAGTAGACGATATCTAAATCAAATTTCGAATCCAGCCTGCCAGTAGTGGTGTCCAAGAAACTGTTGAGAACATTTGACTGATTCTGACTCGGCAATGTGTTCAAAAGCCATAGGCATTGATTTGTGCGTTCTTCATGCTTCCAAAACCGAATGTGGAAATCGCTGGGGTACTCGCAAGGTGTACCTGTGGAACGCAGCAGCACTTCCTGAATCAATGGTACCGCAACATCAACGGACACATTGCGGTGAGAATTGTCAAGGATGTGCATTGCTGCAAAATCATGGAGGTAACGATCCAAAAACGGCTCGGGCAAAGCATCGCTGGCTGGTATCTCAGCTGCAGTACTTGAATCGTCAGTTCGGCTCAGTTCCAACCGATATGTTTGCAATTGGGTTCGCAGTGCTTGTTCCAGCGTGGAGAGATCATCGGATGTGCGCTGCATGTAAGTGGCTCGAAGAGATTCAACTCGCTTTGCGACATAAAACGAAAATGGAAATTTGGATTGGAAGCGAATTTTGTCTCTGCCGTCAGACTTGACCGTAACTCGAATACCAGTCGATGGAGTCGACGCACTAGCACTCGCGATACTCGCTGTCTCCCCAAATTCATCCTCCAAACTGAGCCGGAACAAGCGATACCACAACCCCTCCAATCGAGACCGTTCTTCGGACGGCAATTTAGAGATGTACGTAGGGTCTATTAAGGCTAGATTGGAGTTACGTTCGGCATGTGCAATTGATAACGTCAAACAGCGGCGCGCGGCTGCTAAAATTTGATGGTGTAAGCAGTTCTGGAAGGTGCCTCTCACGAGCAAGTCGCGATTGCTATTATGAGACATGCTCATGTTGATCACCATTTTTTCTCGCTGCATCACGGTTGCCATGACATCTCGAATTAGTCCAAGGAACCGAGGCTCCTCGCTGGTTGCCGAAGCTCCGGAACCCTGATCCGTTTTGTTGGTCGAAATAAGGTTCAATAGTGTGCCGATCTGATGAGTGACGTCCTCGTTAAATCTTTGATATGGGTAAATCAAATTTGCGAGGGCGTTCCGGAATACTCTGACGAAAACTTTTTCGAGATCGAGCACCGGCAATATCTTGTGCAAGGCACGGTCCATTTCCAGCAATTGCTGAACATCAGGCATCCCGTTACTCTCGGAAGAATCGATTGCGTCAACAAAAGCATATTGCCATCGTTTGTTGAAATCAACCAGAATCGACTGCCTGGCTTGGCCACGTGGTAAATGCACCAACAAGCAAATGTGTCGTTTGGACCTTCTCGATGCGTTGGAATTAGCCTTCGTGACGGATGCTCGAATGTTTTCAATGATATATTTGGCATGCTCAATGCGCTGCACTGAAGTGGCAATGGGATCACAGTGAAGAATGAGGAGGTAGTCACGGAACTCATGGGGCGAGGCCTCATCATGGGCATCAACGCCGAAGAAATCACCCACGTGTTGTTGTAGGTCGCGTTCACTTGACAGTTGATGCAGAGTCAGCTCAGTCGCATGAATTCCAGGGCACGCCTCATTAATCAGCGAAGCTGTTGCGTGGTGAAATGGAGCGAATGTTAAGATCACTGCTTGTGCACCAAGCTCATCTTGTCCATCAATTGTAACAGCGGGCGTTGCAGGCGATGGTGACTTCGCATCTGTCGTCGAATTGTCGCCGATCATCGAACGAACGAACACAGGCAGATTCGAATGGCGCTGCTGCTTGAAGTAAGTTTGCAAGATATTCACTCCAAACTCGGCCTCGATCCTCCTCATAGCTAACCGCAATTCGTCATCTTGGGACATCCACTTTGAAGCAGCTTCCGGTGTCGCACACCACAACAGACGGTGGATAGCGCGCTGTAGTGGTGTTTGGGAGGGGTCTACTTCGTCTTTTGATTCGGCATCTACTGCGTCGATGGTCTCGAGGTCCATGGACTGTGCGAGTGACAGCAGCATTCCGCCGTGGTAGCCGCAGAAAGCTTCTCTGATTCGGACAGCAATGTCGTCATCATTTCCCACGTCAAGTTCCGCGCCTGTGGCGGGGTCATACTCAGGCTCGATAGAGTAGCTGGATTTCGCAATGAACTCCAATTTGACGAATGATAGCACAAACGCCTGCAAGCGTTGGACAGTGTCCCGCTGCTTGTCGGTGAGAAGATGCTGCCTTGCCAGAACTTGTTTTTCAAACCGGTTCAATAACGGTGGTGGGAGTTGAGTGTACGCTTCAACTTGATCTACAATTACCACTACGCGGAACTCTTTCACAAGTGGACACAAGCGCGACGAAGTTCCGAACGCCAGGCGAACGTAGAGCTGCCCACTGTACTCAGTGTAATGTTGGTTGAGAAGATCGTAGAGACTTTCATAAAGGCCTTCACAGTGAATCAGAACCACAGTTCTTCCTTGGGCCATGCAGTTCTTGATGCGCTGGATGTTTAAGCATATCTGGAGGTCAGATTGATCCAATGGGAAGTCTGAACCAAAAATGACCTCACTGTTCTCATGACCAAGTAGATGATAGTCATACAGAAGAGACAACGCCACGTTGTTCTTTGTGAGAATCATTAAGTGTCGGGCTTGCTGTGACTTGAGATTTTCCACCACGAGATCCAATACCGGCATCCTCTGTAGCCGTGGAAGTTGCTGCAACATTCCGACCTTTTGAAAAAAGCACTCCAAAATGTTCTCCATCTCACGTGGCCGCCCACCAAAGTTTCGCTGGATAGAGTGCAAGAATGTCTGTGGTTGTAAGTCCCCTGCAAGCCCTGCAGCTCGCAGCTGCTGAATGTCGCGATTGATTTTCTTCACCAGAGAATAAAATTCTCGGAGACCCCAGAAGTCTGCCTGCGTTTGGCCTTTGTAGACTTCGTGGTAAGCATTCGCAAGAGAATCTAAGTAACCCTTTAGACTTGCTCCTTCCACAATACCACGAGCTGTGACGGCGAGATCGGCTGGAGTTGGCGCAGGGCGGTAAAGGTGCACGGCTCGATTCATTTTGGCAGGGTCCAGTGCCCAATTAGAGATGCCCACCACGGCTTGCCCGCCGTCAGCTTCGTCTAGCAATTTATGTAGGACTTTGAGCGGTAAGTGCGGTGACTGTTCCGCGAGGCCAACTTCGTCAAGGAGAACAACAACAACTGTGTCCTGAGCTTCGGCCTTGTAGCGATTCGCCGCTTCAAATACCTGCTCAATGCCACCACTCGTTGAGAGTGGCGAGCATTGATAAGAAAACACTTCAACACTCGGGAGCGCTCTGAGGAAGGCGTTGTCACTATTCTCGCCGTTCAGATTCGATTGTATCAGTCCCATTGCAAGTGACTTTGATGATCCCGGTTTCCCCACAACAAATATTGGAATACGATTCAGCACTGACACTAAAATCATGAATAAGTTTTCGCACAATGCTTCGTTCATGGCGATGCCAGTAGGCACAGTCATATTGCGAACAAAGTCCTTTTCAACTTTGCGAACTTCATCGTTGAACGCTTTCTCGGAAAGTCGCAGCCATTGACAACGTTCGCCATACTCTGCCTGACCCCAGTAATTTCCGATGGGTTTTTGCAACTCCTTCCAAGTTGCTTCCAATTGTTCGCGCAGTCCTTTCCGCAACTCACGTCCAAGTCGGGCGTGGTAGCAGTACGCAATGGACATAAACACAGCTTGCCGAATGCGAGCATGGGCTACTGGCTTGATGCCAAAGAAATCTTGGAGAGTCCATTTCTCCTGACTGCCAAAGACACGTGCAAAATGCTCACCAAACCATCTGAAGATCTTGACGCAACGGGCCACATCGCGTAGGGAAGCAGCCGAACGCTCGCCACTATTCACACTTCTCACGAACTCTTGGGCAGCACAGATGAGATCTGCGTACACTTTCACAAATTCTTGATAATCAGTGAAAGTCTTTCGGCGAAAGTAGTTTCCGTACGTGGTTCCCCAAGTTCCGCCGCCCCAGTTAAAGCTGTCGGAGTAGCCACCGTAAACTCGGGTTCCACCGCCATAGCCGCCATAACTGTATCCATAATACTTTTTCTTTGCGGGTGCCTTCGGCTTTTCGACAGCTTGTTCCTTCTCCTCGTTTTGGAAGCGGCGGATCATGGAGCGCAGTTGCACTTCCGTTTCGCCTCCTTCATGTTGCTGCGCCGCAATGGCCAATTGATCCACAAGCTTGGCTTTCACATTTTGTGCGTTTTCCCTGGAGAGGCTTGCGTCAGATAGCTGACCAATCAGCCGCACAATTGGTTCCCGAAGCTCCTTGTTGAGTTGTTCCAAAACAGATAACTGCCGCGCTTGAGCAGCCATCTCTTGAATTTGCTTTTGCTCTTCTTCTTCAGATACGTACAGCTTCAATTGCGTTTTGATGATGGAATTGATATACAGTTGTTCCGTGTCTGCACTCAAGGATCCGAAGTCAAAAACATGATCGACCATGGATTCCGGAAGTGGGTGCACGCGATAAACGAGATCTTCTAGAGGATCCGTTATTCCAGACACTTCCTCTATGTTGTCAAGGCCACCATGGCTCCCGTCGCCTGATGCTTGCTTTCCGTATACCAGACCAGTTCCGAGATGCTTGTCTGCATCAAGTGTGTGCTTGCGAATCCGGTAAGGATTACACGCGGCGATGACCACGAGATTGTTCGGTAGTGGAACGCCTTCTAAGGTTCTGTCGCAGGTGATCTCCTTGAACAGTGCCATGCTATTGCATGTGTTCACCTCGTCGAGGAAGACGATGAGGCGTCTTGATGCGTGCATACCACGGACAAACTGAACCTGCGCCTGCATCCAATCAAGCACTTGACGATCATCCATTCCACCATGGATATTGAGTGTGTGCAACGGTAGTTTTGCAAGTGCACACAACTGTCTGATGAGGCTCGACTTGCCACACCCGGTTTCGCCCATGATAATGACTGGGAGTCCGGCACGAATTCTACTGAAAATGGACAGCATCTTCAGCAAATTGTCCACGGTCAACACATACCCAGGGCTTGGCTCTTCTACACCTTCCGCCTCACACGATGATATTTGGAGTAAGTACCTGTCAGCAGCATCAGTGCCTTCTGCCCACTGCGAGCCCTCAACGTCGGGAATGACGCCGGCCAGCTTGGAGATAATTGCACGCCCTTCAGCATTTGTCATTTTGTTCCAATTCTTGTCAAGCTTGATTAACTGCTGGGACAAGTCCGCAAGCGAGTGCGCCATGTTGCGATCGATGAACCGAGCGGTGAAACTGCGATTCAACGCAAATACGTCAAGACCGCCAGTTTGGTGTGGGTTGCGGTTGTCAGGGTATAAAACTGCAACTGGGTGGTCTGTATCCTCCCAGTTGGCCATTCGCTCGAAGCGCGCTGCACCGTCTCGAACTTGTTCGCCAACGAGCTCATCGAGTTGAGCTTGTTCCGCCCTTTGCCGTCGAAGCTCACCACTACGCTGTCGCGTCAGACCGGGCTCACGAAGGCCATTGGAGGAAGTCGACCGACGAAGCAGTGGCGCTTTCGCAGGCGGATCTATTGGATTTCCATCCTCGTCCTGAAGGACAGCCGCCATGTACTGGCGACCACGGGGCACAGCTCGCATCGCAAAGTCGCGGGTAGTTTCTATTATCAAATGCAGGAATTTATCGCGGAACAGATACAAACTGCGACCTTCTGCACCTTCCAACTGCGCAACCATCGGTAGATAGTTCCACAGTTCGTACCCTTCTAAACCGCGAAACTGGCAATCAACATAGTTGATGAAATTTGCAATCAAAGCCCAAGATGGTGGCTCGCCTCGTTCACCACCTCCACCTCCATCTTCAGCATCAATCGCTGCATTTGGATCTTGAAATCCACAATACTTGCAAATCAGAGAAAAACACTCCTCTTGCGTTACTTCGACATGGCTTTCGATGTCTAATGCTTCCTGATATGTTTCTTCTCCTTGGCGATACTTCCCGGTGTCCAACGCTTTCAGCGTCTTGCAAGCGTGTCGCAATTTGTCGTTGTCGGGGCAAATGACATGTGTAGGTTGGTCCGAGACAACCTCAGGCTGATTAAATTCAAGTGCATCAGCAGACAACTCCAGCATGACACTTGGCAGGAAACGGCACACTCGGAGCATTTCAGCCGTCGAGTCCAATGGTGAGTTAGACACTTCTATCATATACGTGTCAGTGGGGTCGCGATGGTATATTACGCCAGAGCGCTGGTCGCTGAGAACACCAACGAAAAGAAGCTGGAAGAGAACAGTGTTGGCGGTTTGTGGCACGATGTGACCAACATCCAAGTGAACGAAGTTATTTGTCACGACGCTAGAATCAGATGACGCCGAAGGGTGACAGTGTTCTCCTGCAATTTTTTGCGAGAGTTGCTGCACGAGCGAGCTTGCATTTGTAGCTTCACGGTACCCCACTCGAAAGTAATTGACGTGTCGGTCTTCCTTGCTTGCTTGTTGTTGTGCCTTCACTGCTGCGTTCAAAATATAATGAGACTTGCCACCACCATTGATGCGACTTCTCACGCAGCTTGTTCCACCGCCGCGGCTGCCTGTCTGAGGTGTGAACACCTCCACGCATTTTTGCTGGATCGTGGACAACTCAAGAGGTGGCAAATCAACGGCATACGAAGACAACGAGCTAAGAATGACTTGACCGGGTAGACCTGACACGATCAACAAACCGCTGGCTTTGGAGGTCCCGTAATGACTCACAAATGTCTTCAACAACTTGACAACGGCCACTTGCGTCGTGTATGGCAAATTGTGAACATTGACCAAGCAAAAAATAGCATCTGCTCGCTGGTTAGCCCTTGCATTGATGTAGCGACGCAGCAAAAGTTCTACCTCTTCAATCGAGGTCGATGGTAGGCAGAACACGATTTCGCCAGGTTCTGGCAGGCGCCCACGTCGAATGTAAACACTGAGGACCATGTCAAGAGTAAGACCGGGTTTGTCCGCGGTTGTGACCCAAATGGGATGCTCAGCGTGGACATTCGCAACATGAACACTTGAACTACCGCTGGTGCTTGTTTCATTGTGATCTATATTGGAATATTGCGACAGAAGGTAAGAAGCAGAAGCCGTCATGAATCTGGAACAACAGCGACAAACAAACCTGCTGAGTCTTGTGACTCTTTCGAGCCGCCACTGGGTTCATCGGACGCTCGAAGGGACACCAACATATCAGAGGAGTGCTTCACTGACGTGTCCAAAGCGGAAACGTGGCGATACATCTTGGAAGAAGTGTCAGCAAAAATGTCCTCCAGCAATGAGCCCACTGCAATTAGCAGCTTTCCAGGGTCAGAAGCCTCAAACAAGCCACAGATGGACTTCACGTTGTCTGAATGCTGACTGCGAACGACATGGTCGAAAGCCGATGACACCACCTAGACGTGATGAATGGAACAATGATTACGACGGGACTACGTCGAGCGGTGGCAAAACAACGCGCCGCACAAACCTTCGGAGATGATGTTACGAGATGCAGCATTAGTTTCAACTGCTCTCCTGGTTCACCAGAAGCAGCGTCTCCATCTGCAACAAAAGACTACAACAAGAAAGGAGGCAAACATGAACGGTTGCAATAAACGCGGCGAGTCGTCGAATATCAGATACCTACCGATACAATATTGCGAAGAGCCCAAATTTCTTGCATTGTGTAGAAGTTGAGGAAGAAATAGCGATCGCGAGCGTTTTCAACGATTTTATTCCACTTCGAGAGTTCTGATTTCAAATAATTGTGCTCCACCTGAAGTCGTTGCTGTGCTTCCGTGCCAAGGTCGAACCGAAAGGTCTTGCGGTAACCAGTCTGGAATGCAAAGTGACCCGCGGAACACAGCGAGTGGATCTGATCTCGAATACGGATCAAAACTTCAAGCTGCTCGGCAAATGCGGCCAGCAACGCTACCACGTTGGTCTCTTCGTCAGTTTCTTTGGAAATCTCCGTCATCATCAGCTTGGAGCGAAGATCCAGCAAGTACTCCAACGTTTCACGCTTGTTGGTATGGGGCACGTTGCTGCCTTCAGCATTTTCAGGCGTCGTATCCTGCTCCGAAGATGCAGATGCGACCTTGTCCCTTGCTGCGTATTCCAGGCAGAGCACGTCGTGCAAGTTTTGGCTGGCGGACAACACGAAAAGCCCATGTGTATGAATTTCCACGAGGTCGTAGCAGCTCTTGATTCCCGGCGCCTTGGTTTGCTTCTCAAACACATCAAGAAGGGCCTCAAATGAAACAGAGAGCCCACTTATGTGCTCAATTGTCTCAGAATCAATGTCAACAGATTTGGAAAATCGCTCTAGAAAGTCACCAAAACTGTTGTATCTGGCGTCCTTTTCAACGTACAAAGTACCGCGCAGCACGGTTCGCACATGAACCAGCGACGCAATCGATGCTAAGAGGCGAGGTTCATCGGTGCACGGGCGGCACACCTGCAACAATTGATTGAATTCGTCTTGCTTGCGATGAGTTGCGAGCCAGCGAGTTAACACGGTGTTGCCACCGAGATGGGACAAAAAGTTCATTTGCGCGTGCGACAGCATTTCAACGACTGGCCGGATAGGGTCGATGAGTGAACCGATGCTTGCCAGGGTGTGGCGGGCCCATTCTCTGTTGAGTCGCTCGTCGGCTTCGGCGAGGAGCGTTACAGTTGCATCACGTCCCACAATTCTCAGTATATCGTTGTCGACATGCTCATTTTCAAGTTGTTCAATGTCCCCAACGAGAGAGTAAAACAAACTTAACAATGCTGGAACTTGCCGGCGAATTTGAAGTAGTAGCACGAAATCTGAAACGCGATCGACGACTTCAGACGACAGTGACGTTTTGCCGGATGCTCCGAGGTCGGGGACCTTCGCACCGCCGCCACCAGTTGAAGCAGTAACGCCACTGCCCTTGCCTGTGTTGATGGCAGCAGCGGGGTCCGCTTCCAAAATAATGGCCAGCTCATGCAAGCACCCAACTCTTGTGGGCTGTCCATTTCCCAGCGCACCAAACGTTGTTTCAAGCCCAAATATTTCGATTTTACTTTCACGTAGTGACTGTTGCAAGCCTGACCATCGATACAACGCCAACGGGAGCCACAGATGTCGGATCAGATCTGCATCCAACGAGGCTTGATTGTCCCGGAATGTTCGAAGCCCAATTTCTTGAGCAGCACCAGCAGCAGCCTCAGCGGCGCCAACTTGGGGTTCTTTGCTCGCAGCCGCAACTGAAGCCAATGCAGCTTCGCGTGCTGCCGCGGCATGACCGAGGAATTCCAATCGAACACTCTGACCAGCCGGCAACTGACGTGGCTGCAAATTGTTCATGTGCAAGTGCAGTTGAAATTCCGCAACTGGCATACCGACAGTGCTTCGGCCATTGATGCTAAGCAGCTCGTCTCCTGGACCAACATGGTCGCCATATGCAGCACCACCTGATACCACAGCCGGGGGGGCAGCCAACACACTGGTTCCACCAATCATTGAATTCACCCACCGGAGCACTAAAGGACTTGGCGCCGGAGCCTCAAGCACCATGTTCTCACCAACAGCCACCGGCAATGAAACGGCTTCAATTTCGACGTGTTTCGGTGCAGAAAGTTGTTCTGTGTCATCGATTAGAAGACCCGTGCTGATCCAAGCATCAGCAGATTCCTGGGAGAGGGCAGTGGAAAAGTCGAACCACCGCCACTCTTCCGCGTTCAAGCTTTTGACGAGCTTCTTGGGGAATCCACTGCCTTTCTTTGGCTTCCAAAGATGCTCTTGTGGTTCAAATATACCTTCCGCATTGACAGCCTTGGATACGCGCGCAAAAGTTTCTGGATCTCCTGGAGTAGCGAAAACGGAGAGCAGTGAAGCCCGTTCTTGCGCGGGGCGATCTTGAAGGGATTGAGGTGGCGCAGGCCACTTGCAAATCGCTTCCCCAGTAGTTCGCCAGAGATTCAAAAATACTTCCGAATTGCGCAGAGCGTACAGCCGGGGAATTTGGGGAAACTGGTCCAACACATCGCCGAGTTTGCCGTCGATTTCTCGCATCTGTCACCAACAACGAATGGCGCACATTCCATTAGAAGTGCCGACAAACTACCACAAACGTGGGCAAGGGACCAACCTGAAGGATATCGTAATCACGCGTCAGTTCATCAATACGCGCCTGAAGAGCTGTGACCTACCAGAATCCAAACGCAGGCCAACACAAAATAAGCATCAAGTCATGACGCGATGGGAAATGGGTCACCCATGTACCTCCGTCGGAACACCGCAGTTGCAGTAGGTTGTCAAGAAGCACTGCACTGCTTTGAGATCCAGGTCGAACTTTTCAAGAGATTGCTTCGCGTTGTCGAGTTGCTGTGCAGGAACAACTGTGGTGTTGCCAGCAAATTCATCAGCCAGTTTGGCCATTGCCAGGAAATCTCGTGGACGATCAACAACGACGTGAAGAGAACTTAGCTGGACATTCTGTGTGCTAACTTCCAGAGAGAGTTGCTGCAAAGCGGCAAGGGCCTTCTGCAGTAGACTTTCCAGTGCACTTCCCTGCAGCGCGGCCTTGTTTCGCTTGGATCCAATTGCCCACCGACACACGATCGCCAGTGCACCGCTAAATTTCAGAAAGTTTGGCAATTCTTCACTTGGAACAAAGTAGCCGTGTTCGAGAGCATTGTCTTTGGTGACTCCCTGAGTCAACTTGGAAACAAATGAATGCATCACAACTGGAGAAAATAACGCGGTTGGAGATGTCAAAGGCACTGCCTCCGTTACAATCCTGACCACAGCAACAGCACGGTCGGAACTACTACTGCCGCTGCTGAAGTAATCCGTAATCAAAGTTGATGCCTTCTGTTGCAGAAGACTGCCGAGAACAGGAGAGAGCTGCTCTGGGGCCATATCGTTGAAGTGCTTCGCCACGAGAGAAAGTTGCTCGATGGTATCCTTTCGCTCACCGGCTGTCATGAAAGTACAGCGTCCAAGTTCATAAATCATGTTTTGTGGATTTGTAGCGAAACACGGCACATTTTTGAAAAGAAAGTCGATCTCCGTCAACGCTGCAACAAGTCGAGCAAGTCGAGAAGCCTGGGGAAGTGTGCGAGCAGCGAATGATGGACATTTGCGTGAGCAGAGAACGTGTCACGTGTCAAGTTGGGAACCACAAGCGAGACCAACCTTTCGTTGAGCGGGAGTCTTCCGCTTCTTTTGCACACCCGAGTATGAGAAGTTCGATGTCCAACTCCATGCCCCCGCGCCTCCAGTTTTCAGTCCGTCACCATCGTCGTCGTCGTCGTCGTCGTCGCTTCTTCCATGGCGTCGATGAAACCACGCTTTGGCGGCTCGAATGGCGTCGCCGAAGTAGGCCTCTTCTTCAGCAGGAGTTGGGGCGCTCGGATCAACGGCGCTGGGCACGGACACAGCCAAGCAGTATTGTAGCAGTTGCAGCATTTTGTTTAGACCACCGGACTTCTTGCAGACAGCATCCGAGTCTTTGTTTGCCAATATTTGAGCGATGACGACTGGTGATCGAAGAAGAGGCTGGCGGTCCAGTGCATCTGACAGTTGATTCAACTCCTTGACTTCCTCCCAAGGAAAATCACCAATCCACTTGAACGCGTGCTCCAAGGCCGTTGCGAGTAGTCCTTCACCGGCACACGGATGAGCCTGCGCGACAACATCAACATTAGCAAAACGTCGAGCAATGATTGCAGTGACTTAGCATGCGCCGACCTGGAATTTTTGAATCATCTCGCAAATAATATCCAGTGATGGGGAGTAATGCATGAGGTATTGGACCCACAGCGAAGACATTGACTTTTTCTTCATCCATCCGTCGACTGGGTTGGTGTACTTCACTAAGCCAGTTTTGGGATCTACTTCAAACTCACTGTCGTCGCCGGACTTTGGTCCAGAAGACGGCAGAGGCAAAGCAGGAGCCGCGCCGTCCTTGGAGCCACCTCCCGCCTCTGCAGCTGTGGTAGGCGGCGCTTTCGGCTTCCTCTTTTTGCGGATTGGAACCGGTGGGAGCGACGCAAGGCGGGCTCTCTGTTCGTCAACATGCCCCATGCAGATCTCAACCCAATGTCGGTACTCCTTTTGATGCTTGTTGTAAGTGAACGAAAACGTGGGGGATGTGTGGAAGCGATGGATCAAGGGAATGATTTCCATCCACTCGTAGTACGCTGAGTTTTTGTGACGCAATCTCTCAACAGCATCTTTCAAACCTTCCGCACACCACCCGGCACGCAGTTTGGAACCGAGAGCCTCGTGCAGGCGCAAAGCCCAACCTTGTTGCACTCGCCGAGCAGCTTCAATTGCTCGCTGGCACCACGGCGTCACACTCATGTCCTTCGGCAGCGGCTGCACAATCGCACACAAACAAGCCAAACAACGTGGTGACGTGAACAAACAACGTGAGAGCGGTCACAGAGAGCTCCATAAGTACCTTTGCAGCGTAGTTGTATGCATAATAGTTTGTCGAGTATTCATACTTGGCCTTTTCACGGCTAGTTCTGCCCAACTGTCCTATCATGGCTGTGACCAGCAACACGCACATGTCACTTGTCGTTTGATCTGCATCTGGGGTCGTGGCTTTGATGTGGCGATTAAGCAGCGCCATTAACGTTCCACGTTTCGGCTCGAACTCCTCCTCAACACCCTCATAACAGTCCATCACTTGCACAGACGTGCAGTGCCCCGTCTCAAAGTCCGTCAGAGCCCGGTACAAGAAAATGGTTGCAACTGTGGCATCTGTCGCGCGTTGGACGCTTCGGAAGCGGCGAGCGTTTGTGTGCCTGTAGTTCGCGTAGAACGAGTGTTGCATGGTTTCGATTAATCGTTTTTTGCCTCCCTCAGTCAGCAATTGACCACTGGCGGTCCGAATGCCGAACTTGAACTCGAAAATGCCTGTGAGGCAGGTCTCGCCGCGCTCAAATGGCATGGGAATAATAACCTGCCACACATTTGCCTGATGAGGATGAGCGTCGAGGAAGACGCCAGTGTCCCAGTTCCCCAGTTGTGGGCAGCTACCGAGCACGACAAGCCGATCACCAGCTTCCAGGCACTTTGCATCAAGGAACACAGAGAAGAGAGCCGGATTTGTAACGCCGGCCTTCTTCGCATTGTATCCTGGGAATTTACGTTCCCATGAAGAGTACGCTGAATAGCTGGAGTAGTTCCCATTGCCATAGGTGCCATAATTGTAATTTGTTCCGGAAGTAGTGGACGCTGTTGTGCTCGAGGTCGAAGAAGCACCGACACCCTCGCTTTCGACGACGGTATTTGCTTTTGCTCGAGGCTGGTACAAGTGCCCTTCGTTTTCGATTCGGAAGGTTTTTCGCCACATCGAGTATTGCTTAATGTCGCCATCAGCATACCGGACAGTGTGCAGATCCTTGCCAATGTCGTATTTTATGACCTTGCCGGGGTAAAAGGTCTCCTTTCCGCTCTTGTCCTTCCACAACACGTACACAGTCTTTCCAACCAATTGCCGGCATTTTGTGGCGTTGCTCTTGTCGTAAAGAAGAGAACGCGCCGACATGGTTACAAATACTCAAGAGGTCGACGAAATGAGCCCTGCGGACGCCCACTTGGGGGCTGAGCAGAAGATCACCAGCTCGCACCCGCCCACAAGAGTCAGATCAACAGTACACAGTATTTGTATTTGCAGCGAAAAAACATTAGCCGCGCATCCGTTACCCTGCCAGGATTACACGACATGCGATCATTGGAAATGGCGCACTGGGTGACTTGACCTTGTGAGATATCGGCGTCAGGGTATAGCATGTCTTGGGGTTGCGACATAGTAACGCCCACTGCACCGCGCCACATTGGTTATTACGCGTGTAGCTAAATCGTTGAGTGCTTGAGTCCGTGACTTGGTGGACAGAACAGATACGTTGATGCGCAGTCACTCATGTGGAAATGGGCACGCAGGGCGGGCGCAGGTGCGCAGGCACACATGCACACACAGTGAGGCAAGGAGGGAGAGGCAGCCAGCTGAGCAGCCATTGACCTGGAGACCTACCTCCCTGACCTTTCGGCGAATTCGGTGGACAGGTAGGTGGTCAATCTCGTCATCAACCCGCAGCCGCAGACCCACACCCAATCACCCCAACACGCGACAACACTTCTTCTTTCGATCGAAGGAACGCAATCAACCTCAGCGCCTCAGCTTTCGGCATCGGCAGAATCATCGATCGATCGATCAATCGTCAGCGAACTTCGCTGAGTTCGACGAGATCTCCAGGCAGGTCCCTCACGCACTCACAGTCTGTTCGTCTGTACTGGCTGGCAGTCGGCGGTGGGCAGGCAGTGGGCAGTGGGCAGCGGCGGGGGGGCGCAGGTTGCGTGGAAGGATACTCACTCACTCACTCACTTCCTCACACACTCACAATACACCCGCCTGCCTACTCATTGCCGCTCACAGTCGCTGTGCCTGGGAAGGTCACTTTGGAAGAAGGAAGCTCGACTTGGCTGTCAGTCACTCACTCTCACACACAGTCAGTCAGTCACTCACACACAGTCACTCACAACGTGTCGCATTCATTCACTCACTCACTCACTCAGCCGGCTGTTGTTGTTTCTTCGCAGCAACCTCACATACATTGTATCTACAATCGGGACTTTACTGCTCCACACTACCGCACATTTTGGGCATGACAAACGATGAAACCCTAGTTATAGATTACATAGAGGATGGCCTCACGGCTTCGAGCGAGAAGCGGTGTGGGAACGCAGAGAGTAATCGAGGTGGGTGCTTGTACACCCAGACATTGAGTGATGGATGGAGTCTGAAACACCCACTATGGACCATACTGGGTATGGCATACACGTCCACGAAATGTGACACAGGCGCGCATCCCGCTCCTCCTGATCAATGCAATGGTCTGCTTACTTGCAGTGTCGGCTTGTATGGCAAAGCGTCTCCCTGAAGTTGTAAATGGAGGAGACGAACAGCGTTTTCCGAGCCTGACTACTTGGTTGGCTGTGGGAGTGGAGTATGCCATAATGGTGCGGCAATGGAATCAGGAAGGAGTTGATGTTTGGCGAGAGTGAAGTCGCTGGAGCGTCGCAGAGGCGTGGAGTTTTGGCGGGACTGGCGAACGGAGTAATAGAATGACGAATCGTGTGTGGTGAAGTGCCACTCCGTTTCAAGTTCAAATGCGCGAGTTTGCTACATTTGGACGAGTACGGACCTGCAGCCACAAGCGGTATCGATGGTGGAAAAAAATTAAAAATGTAAAACGTTGATTTCGAGAGCTTTTTCCTCACGTAAGATACAGCAGCCAAAAGCAAATTCTGTGTGATGACTATAGCTTTCTGAAATTGGGTTGGTACTATCAAAGAAACGGGCTACAGCTATCATTTTAATGTGCGTTGGATCAAAACCCAAAGAGCACATGCGTTAATGTAAAATCGCAAATACTCCAAACGCTTGCGTCGATTCTGGCGATTCTTTTGAAGCCGAACGTCATTCAAGGAGCGTCGCAGTGGAAATTCCTCGCCACTCAATTTTGAGGGTACGGCGACTTCTTATCACTCAGCCGTATACACCTTGTGCATGTGTAAGAAACTCCGCAAAGTACTGAGATTAAAGTATCCAGGGTCACCGTGTTCGATCTGTCTGCGCCTCCATCATCCATCATCGTGGGCTTCCGCCCGCCGCGCTCGTGACTTCGCTGCTGATGCGCCCGCCACCACGACACAAATTATGTATCTGAGCAGCTGCGCAACTTTTGCACGTTTCCAACTCAACAACCGTTGCGAACTCCGTCATCCGAGAAAAACTATACAGTACAACAATACGGAATTACATGACTGGATGATTGCGGGATTAAATGGACAAAATGTAGGAACGATCTGCGAATTTCATCAGCGATGCATCAACGCCGCAGCCCCCCCCCCCAGCGGAAGCCCAAAGCCCACAGAGCAGTGAGCATGACCTTCCTTGCTGGGTTTGAGTTGCTGGCTGCTGGCTGCACTTCGTCTGTGTGGCTGTGAGCCGTGGGCTGTGATGTGTGTGTGAGGGTGCTGTGGTGCTGTGGTGCTGTGTTGGAGGTTGCAAGGCTTTCCTCCCTCCCTCCAACCTGGATTGCGTGCAAACTGGCGACGGTCATCCTTGCAGCTGCACGCTGTGTCGCTGTGGCGACTTTGTGCGAGGGTGCAGCCTCTGCCACATGACAATGGTTGGTTGCTGAAGCACGTTTATGGTGTGGGGCGCGGTGACACGTGGCATGTTGGTTGGTCGACGGCAGCGACAGCCAAAGGTGGCAATTAGTGATGCCTTGAAACATCTGCGCATCTGCCTGTGTGCGCATCTGCGCGCACCTTTGTGCAGCTGGTGCGCCACATGCGGCGCTCAACTGAATTGTGCACGTGCCGCATGCCAACAAATGCATGCTGGCTGTGGCACCAGATGTATAAAAGCAATGGTTTTACGCTGTTCGAAGTTGCAAACGAAACGCGACGTGACAGCTCAGCACCCTCCCCCCCCTGAAGACGTCGCACCACTGAGTGGTGAAGCACAAGACCGAACGCAACCACCCTCAACAGTTGCAGCGCTGTACACAACAGCTCCGGCGCAACCACCAACGAAGCCAAATGTTATTGCTTGAGCAAACTCGAAATAAATCTCATTTCACTTGTTGAATCATCTTTTTTTTTCTTGTGCAACAGAAACAGATACTACAACGATGTCCGCTGCGGTATCCTCCATTGCTCGTCGATCCATCGTCGTTGTTTACGGAACTCGGGGCGGAATGTCTGATGTTGGGAAATTTGCAGCATTTCACGCACTTCAACTTCAATCGTCGGGCCAGTCATCGGGACAAAACAATACTTCTGTGAGGGTAGTCGCCATGTCGTTTGGCACAGAAGATGGGGAGGATAAAGGCTTTGCGCCCGAGGTTACGGACTTATCGAGCCAACAAACGGTGGAGGAATGTCTGAGGCGTGAGGATGAATCGCATGGTATTACCAAAGTGGACGTCAGAAATTCCGAGGCGTCCGTACAGCAACTTGAGGACGCGTTTAAAGGGGCTGATGCGGTCATTGCATGTGTTGGTAATCGACAACCCTCAATGCCACGGTGGGTCTCTCCCGCAACGCAGCAGATAAAGGCTGCAATTGCCAAAACTGGCGTGCAACGGTTGGTGCAATTATCATCGATGGGCATCGGAGACGACAAGGTTAAGCCTAGTGTCATTAAAGTTCTATGGTGGACGATGCTCAGAACAATGCTTCGAAGTGCGCACGCCGACTTGGAAGAGGCTGAACGTATAGTACGCACAGATCCTGTCTGTGATTACTTGTTGGTTCGCCCTATGGGATTAACCCCGTCTGAACCACCAAAGCATTCATGGAGTGTGTTGCACACAGATCGAGGAAGTCTGGGAACCAGTATCGCAAAGTCGGATGTCGCGGAATTCATGTTGCAGGAGGCTCTGACACCAACCTTTTCTCGCACCGAAGTGACTGTTGGGCCAGGTACAGGCGAGAGCGCAGGTGTAAATTAGCTGGTAATCTATTCTACATAACGCCATGTCTCATTCCGCATGAACATGAACATCATCTGAAACTGCCACACCACTGTTGACGAATCGCACAAAAAGAAAAACGCAGAGGAGCTCCAACATTTCCACGCATGGTTGGGAAACTGACAAGTCGAACGCCGCAAGAAAGTGAGTGTCTATTCTGACCGCGGTGTCAAGTCGAATGCAGTCATACCATGGTGTCAATCGAGACCGTGGACGGCTCATGGGAGACATTGCAAAAGTGATCACACAAGATGCAGCAATTGACTACAACAATACCTCTCCATGACAGTGGGAACCTTGACACAAACACACAAAAAACGCATACATGTACCATACATACGATTCGTAATAGATTGCAGATCTGGATGGAACTTTCTTTGGAAACGTTGGACCAAGAAAAAGAAAGAACACCAAGCTGCTGCGTGCCAGCGACCTCGCCACCTTTCATCCACAGCTCACAGACAGCACCACCGCACAAATATGACACAGCCTATACATGACTGCGAACCGATTCCAGCGTGACAGCGTGAGTGCGATCCGACAAGAGACGGGCTGCGAGTGACTGTGAGTGACTGTGAGTGACTGTGAGTGACTGACAGTAGGTGAGCATCCTGTGTACCCGAATCCTCACAGTCACACGCACTGAGTCATTCAACCACAATTTGACGTTGCGGTGGGATGCGGCTGTGCGTTGACGGAGGTCGTGCGTGTGGTGTGAGTCGTGCGTGTGGCAACAGTGCGTGCAACGCAACTTTGCGAAGATGGGTAAGTAGGATGCCATAGTTGAACGAACACACAGCGATGACGAAGGTCAAATATCACCTACGTGGCGGCCTGTGTCTGCGTTTGGGTGCGCTTCGTCGAGAACGGACCGAGTGACGAGGGATGCGGCCACAAAACGCCAGAGGCACGAGCCCGTGACAAGAAAGTACAGCTTGTCGCAGGGGTGATGCACGCACGCAAACAACTGCATTGCCACTGTGCCGGTGTCGTGGTTGCGGTGTAAATGCCGCTGCCCCACCGTGTCTACGCACGGAT
>ENA-OWNT01001631-OWNT01001631.1-seawater-metagenome-genome-assembly--contig:-NODE-1631-length-27141-cov-3.836720_pt1 | contig 27141 bp, 16 predicted proteins | sample MGYA00238136_ERZ651165 | MGnify/ENA primary metagenome ERZ651165 (study PRJEB26861, sample SAMN08777766) | seawater metagenome | isolation source: coastal seawater | place: USA: Florida | collected...
CACTCCACACCTGCCTGCTGCCTGCCTATGCCATAGCCAATCCAATCCAACTTCAATTCAATCCGAATACCTACCATACTGTCGATTGATTCATTGCTTACTTACTATGGGTGGGGTTCGTAGTTGGACAGCTAGCGAACGAGCGCGTTTCGGCAGGGCAATCGTCGACAACATCAGGAAGCCGAAATGATTGATGTAGATTAGTTAGCTTTGTGGAGCTGTGGATTTGTGTATTTGTGGCCGGTCAAAAAAGGACCATAGAACAATACAGGATTGCGTTACTTGAAGCGACCATCGATTGGTTCCGTGATTGGGAACTTGACTTCCCATTTGCGAATGGAACGTGTTTCTTTTGGAGACCGCATTGCGATGAGTTCGGCATGGCTTTCCTCTTTTCAGCGGGTACGACTCGTTTTGTCCATCGTCTTTCACGCGGATGTATCCTCCGCCAAAGCTGTTCAGTCTGGGAAGATTGACCGAGATTCCAGTCGAACGCACGCTCTCACGCTTGTCAGTGCCGATGCCAATGGAAGTTGGCGAAGTATCTGTTGAATCCTGCGACATACCATCCACGGTACGCGTCGCAGAGAAAGTCTCTGCATCAAAGTCCCCTCGTTCGCTATTGTTGGAATGTAAGCCAACTGCTCTGTGAGCCTTTAGCCCGTCTCGCAGTGTTCGAGCATGCCGCTGGTTTGGGGTCAGCGTGCGCTCCTGCTTCACAAAGTTATCGTGCACATGAACAGCAGGTTTCTGGTCAGGAACTTCCAAGCCGGCAACAAGGCTTCTGCGCAAGGCCGAAGGTCGACGATGGTGAAACGAAAGTTTTCGGCGATGGTTTTCAATGTCCTGCTGTTGCCGCTCCGCCAAACTCATTTGCCCTCTCGGCTGCGACGACTCCGTGAAGCTGGTCGATGACCTCACATGTCTTTTGGGAGACGTGGAGCTTTGAAGCGATTTCACTGACACCGATATGACATCAGGTCTCAGTTTGTACGGTGAATATGGCCGAGCAGGCCTTTGCTTTGGTGAGCTATCTGGCGTGGAGGACTTGCCTTTATGAACATTATCACTCCGCAGCTGCGACTTGCGGGGGATCGGCTTGCGTTCGGGGACCCCACGCAATTTTTTCAAAGACTTTTGTAGTTCTTTCTCCTTCTTGGTCATGACATCTCGCTGCATCAAATTCTGGTGATACAACATGCGCTGGACAAAGCCGGACGACGAGCGCTGACGCCGCTTAGCATACGTGTGAGAAGCTGGATCGAGCATTGCTGGAGGGCGGTCGTTGAACTTCTGCCGCGTCTCCAGTACCGCCTCCAGCTTTGGAATGGTGTCGGGTCCATGAGTGGATCCAAATTCCTTCATCAAGAGGAGCTTGCGTGCAGCTGCCTCTCTTTCCTTTCTCGTGACTCGCTGGTCAAATATTTGAACTTTAGGATCCACGGGCCTGGTCACTGGAACCACCATCTCTTCGAGGAGCTCATCTGTGTTGCGCTTCGCCAAAAAGAGATCATACGGAACGGAATTGTCGCCATCACGTTCCGGATCCCATTGTGGCGTTGGAAAGTTCTTGGGGTCAAATTTATGAACGATAGGGCGCTGTCGATGACCAGAAGCGGCAGCTGCTGCCGCAATGCGGCGCGATGGCCGCCTGTCCATGTCCTATATATGTCTTAGCTAAAATGGCGTGAACCAATTTGTTGACTCACTTTGGCGCTTGGCCCATTTTGAGGTCGAACAACGGTTGCCACATCACAACCTTTGAGGGACCACAGCGTCGGCGAGTAAGCCCGGAAACCGCTGTTGTGGCTGAAAATTCGCCAGTGTTTCTGCCACTTTCTTGGTGGTTCTGGAACTATTCACGCGAAACAAGAACAGACATACTGCGACACTACCCCTACTTGCTAGTTTTGGGCCAAAGAGAGTGTGCCAGCGGACGATTGCCACACAGGGTGACACTGCTCGAAGTTTGCTGTCCACCACAGAAGCGATCACAAGCAGTCACAGATCGCTCTGAGACACCCGTCACTTGCAAAGAAGTCAATCCGTCCTCAAATGTTTTCATTGACCCGTCATCGGTTTATCGGGTCGCTCGCCGTCGTGTCGTGTCGTGTCGCCCATCTGTCGCCATTTGGTGGGTTCGTCGGGTCTGTCGTTGTCGGTCGTTTGTGGACTGCTGACGTACAGCAAAGTCCAAAGAAGTTGCGTTGCCGTCGTTGTCGTCGCTGTCGTCATCGGTCGTCGTTGTCGTCGCTGTCGTCATTCGTCATCCGTCGTTGTCGTCGCTGTCGTCATCGGTCGTCGTTGTCGTCGCTGTCGTCATTCGTCATCCGTCGTCTGCGTTGCTGATGATGATTGACGACAGTCAGTAACGTCACAACACACTGTGAGTGACTGTGAGTGACTGTGAGTGACTGTGAGTGACTGTGAGTGACTGTGAGTGACCGCGAGTGACTGCGGATCTTGAAGCCCAAGTATACGCAGCCTGTATACGGCGACGACTTGCTTGTTTGCTTTGCTTTGCTTTGCTTTGCTTTGCTTTGCTTGCGTGTTGTTGTTGCTGTGTTTGGGTTTGTGTGTGTTGGCACTTGGCACATCAAACTTGAAGTAAGTGTTGAAAGTTTTGAAAGTTTCGTCGTCGAGAGTGAGTGGTGAGGTGGTCTGCAGCGCTTGAAGTGTCTGGAGCGCCTGAAGTTTCTGAGGTGGTTGAAGTGTCTGGGGCGGTGGAAGTGTTTGAACTGTTGAGGTGTTTGAGATGCCATCGCCCCGCTGACAACTCACAACCTGCCTTGCGTTTTGGAAAAATCTCGGCTCGTGATACCACAACGAACGCTGCAGGTTTCCACTTTCGGTTGGAGCAAGCGAATGTTGCAAACTGACGTCAGAAAACGCAAATTTTGCGCCGGATTGTGAAAGCCTTTCTTTTTGCAGATCTTTTTCAGAACGGCACTCAGTGGTCGCAATGATGGCTTCGTGAGAACCAAACTGGAACAGCCACACAGAATGGCAACCGCCATGGTAACCAAAGCAATAACAGACCTACAGCGCCGACTAAAAGCGCTCAACAGTGGGGGCGATGTGCCAAGTTCGCGAGACCGATACAACGCACTAGCGAAAGATCGCCATCACAAGGTTACATCAACTTCACCGCAGCATGAGCCGGCGAAGGAAGTGGCTAAAGCGGGAGAGCAAGTCACCGCGCAACAATCGAAAAAGGCAGCCGAACCTCGAAAGCTTAACACAGCTGCATCTAAGAAAATCAAGTCAATATCTCCACCAAAAGCCACGGAGGGTTCGCTCAACAAAGTAGGTCCAAACAAAGCGTCATCAAAGGCAAATCCTCGCCGTGACCAGAGACCTCCACACACCACAACCGCCACATCTGAAAATTCTCCATCAACTGCAAGTCCTCAAAAACGTAAAATTGAGGGCTCACGTTCATCAAGTGCAACTAACCGCCGTCCTGATGCAACTAAGCGAGTGAGAGGTCCTCATCACTCAAGCCCCGGCCGTGACCGGCAACGGCGTCGGTCGCCATCTCCGTCGCGACCAAGTTCACGCGACGATTCTCGACGCACTCCTGCCACAAAGCACTCTCGTAGCAGTTCGTCGTCCAGCCGCAAAAGCAGCAGTTCATCAACCAAGCACGCGAGCAGGACACCAGCAAGCAGACACCGCAGCAGCCCGTCACAAAAGCAGAGCCCCAAAAGCATCAATTCCAAGAGCAGCGTGCCCAAAGAATATCGGCACGCGGATCGCGCTGCCTTCAAGGATTTTCAATTGCAGGTAACACAAGAATCGCTGTTTATGGCGATCAGACCACCTGCTTTGCTCTGCTCGAGATTTACCATTGTGTTTCTTCAGGTCGTGAGTTGCGTCCGTTCTCATTTGAAAGACTTTCAGGATTTGTTGACGTCGAGGGATGAGTTTAAGGGCGTGTACGTGACAGCGCCAGAGTTGAAGTGTCTCTAAAATGTCACATTGTGATGCGTGACAACTGTATTGGCGCAGGTGTCGTGAGCTTTCGAAGAAAATCCTGTCGAAAGAGCACGGAAACTTGAAGTTTTCAACAACGACAAGGAAGAAAATTGCGAAATATGTCAAGGTTCGTGGTGTACGTGCATGTTGATTTGCCAAGTTTGATCTGTGATATGTGACTACGTATGAACGTGTCTGTGTGTGCTCTCGAAACAGAGTTCGTTTCACAAAGTTTTGACGAACCATAGAGCGCAGGTCGATGGACTGTAATACTGAGAGCTGTAGTTCTCAGTTTCAATTTCGCACCAGGACGATTGTTGAAGAAAATTTTGAGCCCACATGTAGACCAAATCCAGCGAGCACTTTGTTAAATGTGGTCATGGCAGCTCAATCCTTCACAGGCATTTGACTTAATTGTTATGTCAGTGCGACGCATTGACGTTTCTCTTTGCACCTTTGCGAGCACATTTACTTTCACGGAAATTAAGATGTCGGCAGCTTGTCCAGCAACTGAAACAACGGCGGCGTCTCCAATTGCCGTAACTTGGTGTTGCCAACCTTCCCAGCGCGAAACGACTTCTTCGAAATCAACTTGTGGTTCTACACAACAACAACGGTTCACTACCCTGGACTGTGCGAGGGTGGAGGTGCATCACGTACCCGTTCATCGCTCGAGAAGAAGTTGGCATCATACTCATCAAGAGACTTTGGGCAAAAAGGTTGCGCAGCCGACTCCACTGCTACTTTTGACGAGGACGTGGAGCTTGTTGGCGTGTGAGTATTTGCGATCACACCACATATCACATGGCTTGGGCATGGGTTGATTAAAATCATGTCGAATCCGCCGCGTAAGAATCCGTACGACTCTTTTCGGTAGCACCCGTGGGCCAACCACCCCTCAAAGTGACCTCCCCACGTTTGGAGTGCATCAAGAGTGTCAAAACAGCTTTTGTAGTCGGTTTTTGTTAAACTGTTGAACCAGACCTCCTCACATATTTCTTCGCGAGGGCCAGAGAGCCCCTGTTTGATGCGTTCAATGACAAAAATACAAGTTCTGCACGGTCCTCTGCGTTGCGGAGTATCTGCCCCAGGTGCCTCTCCCGCTGCACTCTGTCCTTTAACAGAACACAATACTCCAGCAAAGAGAACAGCCACAAGAACCAGGGAACGCATTACTGTCAGTGACGACGGACAGCCCGACGTGCACCCGGCGTCGGTTGAAGAGAGAGACTACATTGGACTCGCCAAGTTTGGAAAAGCCGTCGCAACGGCGGACCAATCTAATTCAATATAAAAACGTCAAATAAATAACTGCCACAGCGCATCCGCAGACATTGGTTGAAAGGACGGTTCCAAGTATTGTGATTTGGGACGGTCCACTCCAAGCCACCCAAGCAACACACAACCTCCACAAAGAAGATGGCCAAGCAAACACACAAACAAACGAATCTTGAAAGTGAACCACGGCAAGCCATTTCAAGAAACAGCACAACAGCAACACACGGCAGCCTGACAACACCAACACCACAACACGCCACCACCACCACTCGGCAGCCCGACAACATCACAGAAACAGCAACAGCAACAGCAACAGCAACAGCAACAGCACACAACAACATACATCGTGCATCACGGATGGAGTGTGGAGTGTGGACGGACACCAGGACGGACACGAAAGATACGGACGGACGGACAGACGGACGGACGGACGGACGGACGAGCGAACGAAGTCAGCGACGGTGTTTGAAAGTTGCGTCAGTTGGTCCGAGGTGATTCACACACAGATGCACTCTATCTGCATCGCTCCAGCGAACACACAACTGAATGAGCGAATGTAATTCGAAAGGTACTTTGTGTTGTTAGAAGGGTACTGTGTACTGATACAAAAGTCTTATGTACTATCAAAGGGTATAGTAATGGACGTATACTCCTTAATGACCACAATCCAGTCGTCGACCAGTGAGTGAGTGGGGTTCATTCGTTCATTTACTCAGTCACGCACACAGACACTCACTCACTCACTCACTAACTCAGTGAAGAACATCGATTGGTCGTTCGTTTGCGTTTGTTCGTTTGTTCGTTCGTTCGTTCGTTTGTTCGTCGTCGTATTCGTCGTCGTCGTCGTCGTCGTCGTCGGAGAAGGCGGCTTACTGGCAGAGCTATCGGTTGTGTGACTGACGTGTGCGGGAGTCGCACCTTCGAGAGCAATGTTTACGAATACGTGTTCTGGGCCATCAACAACAAAGGTTTTGTTGCGATGGCAAGACGAAGTAAGTGGAAGAGGGCTCCTGGGATTGCGAAGTGCTGCGTCTTAGCGAACAGAACGACGTTTTGAAAGGCCGAGTTCAGTCCTAAACTAAACGTGCGGAGTGCATTGGAGTTTAAAGCTGCGCCGAGTCGAAACCATATTGAATCGAATGGTGCGTGAGTGTCCGGAAGAGCTTCGGAAGCGATGGTCACCGCAATTGAAGTTGATATATATTTGAATTTGGACCTGTTTTGTGTTGGGTTTCGCGTACCGCCGCGGGATCAGCTGGTCTGTGCTGTCACGCCCACCAAAACCCAATGAAACAGTCGCCATGGGCCAGCACTCCAACCGCCCAGATTAGTTAAAACAGTTGAATCACGATGTCGAACTCACGCTCTATGGGCATGTCGGTAAAGACGTCGGCGGCAGAAATTCGACAGCGAGCGAGGATGCAAATTGCAGCGCACAAAATGGAACGACCGTCTCTGAACCGGCCGTCCCGACCCATGACTCCACGAAATGACGATCGTCGAATGTTTGACTCACCGAGCGAGCGACAAGATACTTCTCTCCGGCCCAACACTGCCATCAGAGTTGATGTGCAGACGTTTCAATCTGGGTTCCGCCGCGCTGGCAGCGTGCCACACAATCCCCGAGATGCGCTTCGCCTGGATTCCGATCGGCGCAGAGCTACCTCGTCTCATTCATCGGAAAAGGCTTCAAGACTGCATCCACGCACACCACCAACTGAGTGGGACTGGGCAAATGGAGGGAAGAACGGCTCTACAAACAGCAGTAGCAATGGACCAGACATACTCAACTTGGAGGACGCTGCAAGCATGATCTTGGCTAAACCGCAAGGAAAGTCATCAAGCAAACCGCGGCGGAGCAGAGCCAGTAAGTCGAGTCGGCGAGCTCAACATTCTTCTAGTCAGGCGGAGGCGACGAATGCGGGAACATCTCTAACCGACAGTGTTACTCAACTGTGGGAGGATATGCTGTCGAGCTTGAAAGAAAAACTCAAGCAAATTCGCTCCAAGGTGCAAACTGCACCAAGTGTTGTCGGTAGCAGTGGTAAAACAGCGGCAGCCAGTACGCCAGGAGCGGCAGCTGCTGCTGCCGCAGCTGCAGCACAGGTTGTTTCAGGCCTTGTGGAGGAAGTTCAAGCAGTGGCAGACAAGATTTTTGCCATGAGCGAAGACGCAGTCGGCACTCGTGGCAAAGGTGGCACCGGCGGTCCACCGGCTGACAGAGACCGTGTACACAAAGTTCGATTGAAAATTGTTGAAATTCTCAAACCTCTGATGATGGGTGACGGTGCCGTGGTATTGCTGCGAGTTTCACGAACTCTACTCCGAGTCTGTGTAAACGCCTTCCGCCTTGAGCGATTGCGTCCGTTCGAGGGAACACTGCTCAGCACCGTGAAAGTTTTGTACAAACTTGGAAAAGACTCCGACCACGACGCCCTATTTTTATCAGAAGGCGTGTTGAGTTCGTTGATTGAACTCTTAAGTATCAGTGTTGCCAATGCCAATGGGAACGGACTTGATGGGGTGAAGTCCCGCCCGAGCAGTGGCATGCCCAACAGTACGTGGCAGTTTGACCAAGAAGTAATGCTGTTCGCATCGTCAACGCTGAAGTTCTTGTCTGGCCACACAAAGAATCAATCGTGGTTAGCGACACAGGGACGTGCAATTCCAATCTTGGCGCCAATATTTAGTGTACGTGCTTCTCCGGCGGGAGCAGCTGCTCGTGCCAAGCCCAACGGTAAAACCCGCCGTGTACTGCCCGTGACGGATGGCGACGTGGCTCAAGTTTTGGTGCAGGTCAGCGAAGTGCTTCGCAACTTGTCCCGCATGAAGTACGCGAAACAGTTTTACGAGAACAAGGTCATCAGCCGCCTCTGCGACTTAATTCCGGTGTATAAGTCGCACGAAAAATTGATGTATAACGTTTCTCGAGTGCTCGGGAAGTTCTCCCTGGACAGTAAATGCAGGGCCATCATCAATACGAAGAGATCAGCCAATTGCCGTCACTTTCTTGAACTGTGTGAGTTGCACCCGGAACACAATGGGATGCTCGTGCGCCTCTGTTTCACCTTGGGGAATTTGACCGCCAGCAACAACGACAACAGACGCCTCATCGCTATGCAACTAGGAGGCATGCTGAAGTTATCAAGATTGCTCCACACCAAAGTCACCATGTTTGTGAGCAAGGTAGAAATTCAGCGACAGCGAGAAGAGGCATTGGAAGCGGACACGACTGGAGCCGACGAGGACGAGTTGCAGGAGCTGTCAGACGTTCTCGTCAAGTTGATTCGCGTATTGGCAAATCTGGCAATTCATGAGGAAGTAGGACCATTGATACTCGCGGAGACCGTTGCTCGTGACGTGGCACTCGTTGTCGAACACTGTGCCGCCGGTCGAGACGAGGAACTTTTACTCAATGCTGTGAGCACATTGACAAACCTCTCGTTCTACGAAAATTGGGCTGCGAATTCGTCCAGGAAAGTGTTGCACCGTGGTTTCATTTTCCAGAGCCGTCTAGATTTGCTCAATTTGTTGTTGCCACTGGCTACGCATGAAAATGACGAGGTCGTCGCGCATGCGCTCCGTGTGATTGGGAATTTGTCCCGAGACGCAGAAGTGCGAGAGCGAACAGTGACCCTCAAAGGAGTGGATCTGTTGACGCTGCTCCTCGACAAGAGTGACCCGGAAATAGTGGTGACTGCGTGCGGCATTCTCGTGAATTTTGCAGCTGATAGTGATTTCGTCGGAATTTTTTCTGATGACAATGAGGCTTTGACTCGAAAACTCGCTCACGTTGTCGACGAAGCCGTGGAGGCCGACGAGGCTGTGTGCGATCAAATTGCCACCAATGCACTCAAGTGTTTAGTGAACTTGCTGGGGCACGGCGTTGCCTTTCCCGAGGACGCGCATCGGTTACTTTTTGAGTGTTTGGATCCTTACTTCGGCGATCAAAACTCGCCGGATGACGGCGAAGATGGCGAGTTGGTGGACATTGCACGGGCTTGTCTTAGTGCTCTCGGACCTGTCAAAGCTCCGGAAAGCGTGATGGAGCCGCTTTAGCAGCCATTCGTATATCTAACTTTTATTCCAACCCCGCAACAACAGAACCAATCCACTCCACTGTTTGTTGTGCCGGCGGCAGCGAAGCTTTGTTTCCTTTGGCATGCATGCTGGGCTTGCGTGTGCTCTACGTCATCCAACGCACAATTGCGCTCCACCAGCTGCTCGTTGCAAAGCTAGATGCGAATCAACTGGCCATGTGATGACCGAGTAGAGCAACATGCAACCATGGCAACGTTGCCCGTCGTTGTCATGTGCCACGTTGTGCGCGTCAGCAAGGAAGTCATGGTCGATGATGTGTGCAAGGGGGGTATGGTTTAGCTCTGGCCTTGTTGATGGTTGATGTGGTTGTGCATGTATGTATGTATGTAGAGTGCTGTAAGTTAGTGCTTCTATACCGTTTCAAAATGTACTCGCAGTATCAAGACACGTACTCGGCTGTACTGCTAAGTTCATAGTTTCACAGTGGGCACAGAAAACGTCAACACCTCGACCACCGATGACGATGACGACCGATGACTCTCATCAGGCAGTGACTGACTGTCTGACTGTCTTTGGTTCTGCTTGGTGATTGTAGTGCAGCGGTGGCGCGGTGACAGCACCATCGAACATCGAACATCGAACATCGAACGAATATCAACGACAACAACGACAACAACCACAACGTTGCCGGTGTCGTAGCGTTGCGTCGCCGCGCGTTGCGTCGCCGCGCGTTGCGTCGTCGTTGCGTCGTCGTTGTGCCGTCGTTGCGCCGTTGACTGATTTACGCCGTTGCGCCGTCGCGATCATGGTGTTGCGTCGTGTTGCCACAGAATATGCGACTTGAAGCTTCATTGTATTCGAAGTCCTAGCGAGCAGTTGTCACGCAATCAATGATACACCTGTGTGTCGTCCACAAACGTGTGGATGTCGCGTGTGCTTTTCAGGCAGTGCATCTGTTTCGGGCTGGGCTCGCTGTAGAGGGCAAGTGAACGACGCTGATTTGCAAACTGAATTGCAGCGCGAGGACAAACTCACAAGAAGACAGATACGGAAAAACTGCGTGGTAGGTAGTGATTCAACTGTTGTTGCACTGTGAGAGAAACCCGCTCGTAGTCGTTGTCAGCAACCACACAATGCACCGAATCCAGGCGTTGGCAGCGCACTTGTCGTTCGGTGCGAGCACCCGCTCTCCGCGCAACAGAGGGATCGACGCGCGTACCACGAGTGGTCTCGATGCAGATCAAATTGCGGAAAGCGAGCCATTGCGTACCCTCATCGAGAAGTGTTCTGTGTTGGCCCTGGACAGGAAGTACCACAGTGAGGCTAAGAGGGTTGCGCAAACCGCCACATGGATTCCATACATCGAGAAGTCTCACTACGGATGCAGCCCAGAGGCCGTGGCGGCTTTACCGTCGACACTGGTCGTCTCGGCTCAGACCCGCGCGCAATTTCGCCGTGTGGTTGCGTCCATCGGGGTGGAAACAAGCTATAACGTTCTGAATATGGCGGATGGCAACATGATTGATGGGACTCATTACATGGGAGATTTCGCCGTTGGGAAGTGGGACGAAAACCGTGAGAATATTTACAATTCGGGCTTTTATGACGACGGCGCAGGAGGGCGAACGATCCACCTTGGATGCGATTTGTTTGATGTCGCTGGCACTCCAATCCACGCCTTCTACGACGGAGAGGTTGCCCTGACGGGTCACTATCCCGGAGCCAACGATTATGGATTTGTCGTGATTTTGAAGCACGTGATTGACGGCCAAGATGTATGGTCGTTGCATGGACATCTGTCCCCAGAAAGCCTGCAAGGCAAGTTTGTTGGTCAAAAACTCAAGGCTGGTGAAGTCCTTGGCTGGATAGGACAGGCCCACAACGATATCAACGGTGGGTGGGTGCCACATTTGCATTTCCAACTGAGTCTTCTGAAACCTAGAATCGCCGACTGGCCCGGTGTTGTTTCCAAAGCTCACCGCGAGGTTGGCCGTCGCGTGTACCCTGATCCACGACAGGTTCTGGGACAACTGTGGCAGTGAGCTGCGCGTGTGGCCGTCCGCGCAACATAGGGTACAGTGCCATCTATCACTCCCTCCGTGATGAACATGTCAACGGTGTCCGTTTGCGTGTGTGCGTGTCTTTGCTTGCAGTCAGTTTTCCATACTCTAGTACAATAATTTTATAGAATGTAAAGTGCAACTACCAGCAACAATGCAGTCGCTTTTAACAAGGTATTGGCCCTGAGCTGTTTTCAGCTATTCAGGCTTTCAAAGAGGTCGCAAGCTGAGAAATCAAAGCTTGACGTTCCGACAATATCTTTTGAAGTGATCCAATTTGTTTGCGCTGCTCAGACAGGAGGGTCTCCTGCTCCGAGATGACCTTCGATTGTGCCGAAATGGACTTCAGACGGTCGTCGACACCTTCACTCAAGCGGCGTTCTTCAGCGATTCTAGCAACCAAATCTTGGCCATTCATCATGAACTGCTCCGTGCAGAATTGAATGCTGTTCTCTTCTACTGCCTCGCAGCTTGTTCCATCGTCGCTATTTGGGTTACCAAAACCGAAAGCGGCACTGTGGTCAAAGTTGGCTTTCGACTTAAAGCCGGTGGCGAACGAGTATCTGCCGGATGCAGTGTTCTGTGACCCACCGATGACGGTGGCAAATCGCCCGTTGGCCTTATTGCGCAGACCACCTCCAACGGAAGCATAGTTCGACAATGCGAACGAACGGTAACCGCCACCGACAAAACTGTAGTCGCCGGTTGCGGCATTTTGGAGGCCTCCACCGACGGTGGAGTACTCGCCGGAAGCTGTGTTCTGGTATCCGCCACCAATGCCAGCAAGGTCCTAACAAACAAAGCAAACAATTGTGATCATCAAGAACTTTCAGATTGTTACGGCACAAAGGGATGTACTTACGTCCAAATTGAGCACGTTCGTCGGGTCCAACAGTGTGTCACCCACAAGTTCGCCGTTGGCGTACAATCCACCGGGCACGGTGCAGATGGAGACAGTGTAGTCGCCCTGACTCGGGCATTCCTCACCACTGAAACCAAAGACAGCAGCATTTTCGTGCTCGGCGTAGGCTAGCTGACCAGCTGCAAGCGAGCTTGTACCCTCAACCGTGTTGTCGGCACCGCCCAGAATGGTGGCGTACGAGTTAGAGACCGTGTTGCGTTCACCGCCAGCAACGACAGCGTAGCTGCCAACGGCTGTACGGTCATTGCCACCGGTAATGGTAGAGAATTGCCCTTGAATCATGCCAGCACTTCCGCCGACAATTGTGCTAGAACTACCACCCACAGTGTTGGATTCACCGCCAGTAATCACAGCGTAAGAGTTGTCAGTCTCCAACTTCATTGCATTGTCGATGCCTCCATTAATGGTGGCGGCCTCACTGGCAGTGTTCTCAATTTGATTCCCGCTGCCTCCACCAATGACACTCCAGTGGTCGGCGTCAAGAACATTGTCCACGCCACCGTTAATGGTGCTCCATGAGCCAGAACTGATGACGTTGGCGGAACCACCAGCAACTGAGCCGGCCAAGGACAGGCAACCGTTGGCAGAACCACCACCAATGCTGCAATAAGTACCAGTGGCAGAATGGCTGGAGCCTCCTAGAATAGATGCTTCTTGCGCACTCAAGTAGTTGTCCTGGCCACCAAGAATCATGGAACACCACGGAGACGAGAGCTGATTGTTTCGTCCTCCGTGAATCATGGATCCTGAACCACTCAGGTAGTTTCCGTGACCTCCACCAACACTGGACCACGCAGATACCGCGCTGTTGTCGCGTCCTCCCTTGATCGACGACCATGTCCCCGAGCCAAAGTTGTTAGACCCACCACTGACACTGACATACGAAGCGTACGCACTGTTTTGAGTGCCACCACCGACGGATGCGTATGAAGAATACGCAGTATTGTAAGAGCCACCAGTCACGGCGGTGTAACTGCCATCAGCCAAGTTGAGGAACCCACCATTGACCACAGAGTATGAGCCCATGGCTGTACCACTGAAACCGCCACTTACGTGACTGTACGAGCCGTATGCCAGACTATCAACTCCACCATCAATTGACGCGGCGTACCCATAGACAGAATTGTCCTTGCCACCGCCGATGTGCGAGTGCGAGTTGGCAATCATGTTGTTGACGCCGGAAGAAATTGTACCATAAGAAGAGTAGACCGTGTTCCCAGAGCCACCTCCAATGTGAGAGTGGTAGCCAACCGCGTAGTTGTACTTGCCGCCACTCACTGTGGACCACTCAGCCGTGACGTAGTTGTCAAGGCCGCCAGCAATGGTATTGACGTTGCCTTGGGCAAGGTTGGAGTACCCTCCACCAATTGAAGTCCACCCAGAGTAAATCGAGTTGTAGGCGCCGCCACCAATGCTCGATGCGTACCCGTACATCAGGTTGGACTGGCCACCACCAATGTGGGCGTAGGCTTTGTACAACAAATTGGACAGACCACCACCAATGTGTGAGTACGAGGCATGATTGCGGTTGTAGTAGCCTCCTCCAACCGCATGCGCGGTACCGTAACCGGTGTTGGCCTGGCCACCCCCGATAACTCCCCAGGTGGACGATTCGACGTTTGAACGGCCACTTCCGATAGTACTCCAGGATCCAGTGCCGTAGTTCGATGCACCACCGCCAATGAACACAGCGTAGCCAGAGATGTAGTTGTCGTAGCCACCACCAATGCCGGAGTAGGGCGTTGTCAAGTAGTTCGACTCACCGCCACCAATGGAACCGCGGTAACTTTGGCAGCTGTTGCCGTAGCCTCCGCCGATGTGTGACCACGCACTGTAAACTTTGTTGTAGTGGCCACCGGCAACGCTCGACCAACTGGCATATGCTGAGTTGTAGTGACCGCCCTGGATCGCGGCAGAGTATCCGTACATCCAATTGTTGTTTCCGCCACCAATCATCGTGTGCGCGGCATAAATGTAGCTGGAGTAGCCGCCATTGACATGAGCATGAGAAGCATACACATGGTTGTACATTCCACCAATAACTGCGGCGTGGGAGCCTTGTGCATAGTTGTAGCGACCACCAAGAACGCTTGACCAGGTAGAACTGGCGTAATTGTCGTATCCGCCAATCACAGAACTGGCCTCTCCATAGACGTCATTTGCGACACCACCCCCGATGAACCCCCAGTTGCTACCAATGACATTGGCGGTGCCTCCACCGATTGCTGCGGCGTAGGAGTAAACGTAGTTTTCGTTGCCGCCAACAATGGCGTTGTACCAGTCAGTGTTGATATCGTTCTCAGAACCCCCTCCAATGAAGCCGTATCGGCCGTAGTTCCAATTGTAGTAGCCACCACCAATAACCGTAGTTGTGGAGTACACTCTGTTCCACTTGCCGCCACCCACTCGGGACCACGACCCGTAGCACGAGTTGTAAATGCCACCTCCGACAGACGAAGAATAACCGTATATGTAGTTGTTGTGTCCGCCAGCAATGTTGGCGTGCGCGACGTAAACGTAGTTCGATTGTCCTCCACCGACACTGGAATAAGAAGAGTACACTCCATTGTACGCTCCGCCTGAGATGCTACTGCGGTAACCACCGGCCCAATTGTATGCACCACCTCCGACTTGACTCTGATATCCAGACGCCCAGTTCCAATATCCACCGTTAATAGTGGTTGAGTAGCCCATGGCCTTGTTGTAGTGGCCTCCCGCCGAGGTCGACCACTTTCCGTACGCGGAGTTGTACATGCCTCCACCGATGGTGGATGAGTATCCGTAGAGCCAGTTGTTGTGGCCACCTGCGATCACGCCGTACGCAATGTACATGTAGTGGTCGGTTCCGCCACCGACTGTGCTCCACGACGAGTACATTCGGACTGTGATACCAGCTCCAATCGTGCTTCCAGAGCCTGCGGTGTACAAATTGTGGCCACCAAGAATGCTGCTCCACGCGCCATTGCAATGATTGTACCAGCCGCCTCCGGTCGTTCCCCAGTTTCCGTACACCGATCCGTACATGCCGCCACCGACGGTGGCCGCATACGAATACGTGTAGTGGTTGTGGCCGCCGGCAATCGTTTGGTAGTAATCACCATTGTTCATGTAGTTGTTGCTTCCTCCACCAATGACTCCCGATCGGGAATAATTCCAGTTGTAGTATCCACCACCAATCGTGCCCCACGTGTTGTAAACACGGTTCCACTTTCCGCCGCCAACGCCAGACCATGAACCGTAAGCAGAATTGTACATTCCGCCTGCGATGGTGGCGGCGTAAGCGTACAAGTAGCTGTTGTGTCCACCAACAATCGCGGCGTACGGGCGGTACAGGTAGTTAGATTGACCTCCGCCAATTGTAGAATAGGAGGCGTACACACCATTGTAGCCGCCACCTCCGATCGTGGATCGATATCCGCCGGCATAGTTGTAAGCTCCACCACCAACAGAGGTGTACTGACCTGAAGCCCATGTGTCCCATCCACCACCGTTGGATGACCCAGTGCTCATTGAATTGGAGTACCAGCCACCACCCATGAAACTGTACGATCCATACGCAGAGCTGTACATTCCTCCGCCAATAGTAGCGGTGTACCCGTATACATAGCTGTTGTGGCCGCCGGCAATGGTGGTGTACGCCTTGTACGTACGGTGGCTGGTGCCGCCTCCGATCGTGCCCCAAGAAGAGTAAATGAGGTTGTTGATGCCACCGCCGATGTGGTCTCCAGTGCAACAGGTGTATTGATCCTTACCACCAGAAATGGATGTGTATCCACCGTATCCGTGGTTGTACCAGCCTCCACCAACAGTACCGTAGCTGCTGTAGACAGAACCATACATTCCACCGCCGACAGTTGCAGCATACGAATAAATGTAATGGTTGTGTCCTCCACCAATAGTACTGTACCACTTGCCATAGAGCCAGTTGGAAGAGCCACCGCCAGTGGTGGCGGCAATGCCGTAGTTGTAGTTGTAGTAGCCTCCCATGATGGCAGTCCAGCTATTGTACGCGCGGTTCCACATACCTCCTCCAATGAAGGACTGGTATCCGTAAGCCGAGTTGTACATGCCACCGCCGACAGTGGCACCGTAAGCGTAGATGTAACTGTTGTGCCCTCCCGCTATGGTGTTGTGGTTGCCATACATACGATTCGACTGACCTCCTCCAATGGTCGACCACGCAGTGTATGCGCCATTGTAGTTTCCGCCACCAATGACGTTGGAATACCCCGTGTTCCAGTTGTATGAACCGCCAGTCACGACAGCGTATGGCTTATCGACCCAACTATCCCAACCTCCGTGGATTGTGGAAAAACCACCATGAGCGTTGTTGTACCAACCACCAGCAATGGTAATGCCGACGTTGCCGGTGTCATCGGAGTTCCATCCATATGCAGTGTTGTACATTCCTCCACCGACTGTTGCAGAGTATGAGTACGTGTAGTGGTTGTGGCCTCCCACGGTAGTTGCGTAGGCGCGGCCATATATCCAATTGCTGGTGCCACCTCCGTGCGTGGAGTAAGAGCCATAAACGTAGTTGTAGTACCCGCAGCGATTCGTTGCGTACGAACCAAAGTTTTTCTGATACCAACCACCACCAACAGTAGATGCCGTTCCGTAAGCGGAGCAATACATTCCACCCGCAACTGTCGCTGCGTATCCGTAGACGTAGTGCGAGTGCCCACCACTGATGGTACCAAAAGCTCGGTACACGCGATTGTACCACCCACCAGTGACAGACCCATGTTTTCCATACACACTGTTGTACATGCCGCCACCAATCGTTGAGGCATAAGCATACACCCATGACCACGACCCTGTTACCTGCGAGTATTTTCCGTATGCGGCATTGTAGTAGCCTCCGCCAACAGATGAGTAGGATCCGTACGCGTACATGTAGTTGTAGTATCCTCCCATGTCGCTACTTTGCGCCGCAACATTGGCATTTCTGCAGACCGCCGCCGCAAGAACAGCCACCGCGAGCCGCAGCAAACTCGCTCCCGCCATGTCCTGTGAATGAAGGTGGCAGATATGTGAATTGCAATGCACGGTAGGATGGAGAACAGGACAGAACGATCGCAAGGCAGGACGTACGGCGTTAGGCTATTCCAAGGCTGCTTCCAACTTACACTTCAACGAGCCACGCCTTTTCGGTAACCCAATAACGGCAGGCAAAAATGCCTGGATGGAATGCACTTTCAATTATTGGTGGCAAAAACTTAGCGACGCACTGTCTTCTTTATCAACCCAAAAGACACAGGAATAAAAAGTACTTCCCAACATCCAGGTCGCGCTGGGGAATGCGTGATGGCTATCGTGTGCCGCTTGCTCCACGATCCCAGAACTGCCACGCTGTGCTAATGTCTGCGACTGACAGTTCACCGAGGTGCTACAATAGGTGTGTGGTGGTAGTCGTGTGCAGTCAGCGGCCCATTGGGCTGCGAGGTACCAACTTCGCGTAGGAACGTTTGCTTGCGTTTTGGTCAATGCTGTTGGTAGACAGAGAGTCTGCCGCTTCTAACGACAATGGTATCACCAGATTGCTACACGCGACGTCTGCCATGTCGCAATTAACTGAAGTGCACCGTTCTGACAATGAAAGGCATGAGCAAGCACGAAAGCAGTCTCAAGTCGACGATGACAATGGCAGCGTCGACAGCGACGCTGCGCTTCGACAGAACGTCAGTAAGAGGACGCTGTGCGAACTTGTGTGCAGTTTGCGGTGTTGTGTGTGTGTGACGAACACTGATGCTACCGACGGCGACTGACTGACTGGCTAACCAACTAACTGGATGAGTGAGGGACTGGGCAAGTCGGTCGGGACGTGCTTGTAAACTGAGCCTTGCAGCAATGACGGAGTGACTGACTGACTACCAACCAGCTGGATGACTGCGCCGGTGGGCGGATGGGAGGGCTGTGGGGCCGGAAGGCGGTGGCTTCTTTGACTGACTCGCTTTTCAGGACGGCTGACTGACTGCCTGGTGGGTGGGCCCACCCATCCTCACCCAGCACGTGACCACGCATAGCGCTCCGTTGCTGACTGACTGACTGACTGACTGACTGATCACACTGCTGACTGACTGACTGACTCGTTGACTCGTTGACTGGCTGGCTGGCTGTGGAAGTGAGTGACTGTCTGCGAGTCAACGTAGGCGATGGTGGGTGGGGACGGGAGGGGGCTTTGTTCGCTTCGCATAAAAAGCAGCTCGAGTCGAGAACTACTTCGCCGATTGAGGGCGACGCGGTGTGACTGATTGAGCGAGTTAGCGGCGAATTGAATGGCGGGTCGCCGGACGTCTCGACTGACTGGGCACGTGAGATGTGAAGTCACTGGCTAGGGGCGAGAGCCGCCGACTGAACGACCGCCCCTAATAGCCGCTACAAACACAGTAATCTAAGCGGCTAATGTGCGGTGCTGGTGTTGGAGTGGCTGACGCGGTCGTTGTCAACCTGTGAGTGCATGACAGTGAGAGTGAGAGTGAAGAGGAGAGAGAGAGAGAGAGAGAGAGAGTGTGTGTGTGTGTGTGTGTGAAGGCGACAACGTCGCGGAAGCCTTGCACTGAGGGTAGTACGAACACTACTCCGTTGCCACGCCCTGTCCTGGGCATCGTAAACCACTCACTCACTCCGCAGCGTTCCCACGTCAGTGAGCGTCACTCTCTGTGCCCTGCCCTGCCCAGCCCACCCCTGCCCTGCCCGCCGCTGTGTTGGGATCGTTGGGATGGACTGGACTATGCTGGGCGCTGGGGGGCGTTGGGTGCTGGATAGGCGCTGAGGGCTGCCAACCCAAACGTCGTGAACGCAACAACGGCTGAGCAGTTGCAGTGGTCATCTCAGATCTCCAAACACGAGAATCGTCCGCCGGCTACAATACCGACGTCCGTCCGACCGACTGCTTGCGACGCACAGCTTCAGACAGACAGACAGACAGACAGACAGACAGACAGACAGATGCAACGCAGCGACCGACACTGGCTCGCTCGCTCGCTCGCTGCTGGCTGGCTGGCTGGCTGGCTGGGCCACCACTTACTTACGTTCTCTCTCCGGCGCGGCGGTGTCCATCACACGAGCCAACTCAACTCAAGCCCAACAACAGACGAATTGAGTGGGAGAGGAATGACGGCAGACTCACTCACTCACTCACTCACTCACTCACTCACTCACTCACTCATTCATGCATTCATTCTGACTTGCAGCTCGTGCCGTAAGCTGACGTCGCGACGAACAACGAGTGTCGTCGTGGAGTGACGTGATACCTACGTTTTCTTGGGGCGAGGTGACGGGAGCGCTGATCGATCGAGAGGGAGCCGAGGGCGGACGGAGGCAGAGGAAGGCAATGACAGAAACGCACAGAATGAACAACGAACTTTTTGTGATGGGTGTGGGATGGTGGATGGTGGATGGTGGGGTGGGGTGGGGTGGCTGTCTGTGAAAGTTGAAGGAGTGTTGTCAGCTGCCGCGAACGGTGGAACGAACGACGACGTCTTTGTCTGATTGCGGCAGCTGACAACACACACACACACACACACACACACACACCAGCTATCAGAGCTGCCGGACTGCCACCTGCTCGCCGCCACACTGCCACACTACCACACAACCTCTTCGTTCGTTCGTCCACTCGACATCTGATTTGCTGATTTCTGATTTCTGATTTGGTAGCTTCGCGCAAAGACTGAAAGTCACAATCACGGTGTGTTCGTAGGAGCCGCCTCCAGACACTGTGTGCGCTCGGACCACAACCGTGGCAATACACGTACTGTATACAATAGTGGCAGTTCAGCGGCATAGATGTCGAAGAGTTTGTGGTTGGTTATGGGGGGCATAGAGTGACTGGTTGTTGACCTTGTGAAGCAGCTCCTTGTCGAATACCGAGTACTGAGTACAAAACTTTTAGGACTGTATGTAAGGGGATTACTGTCGTGCACTTCTATTACATAGTCAAAGATGCGCGCAAATGTGCCGATTTCGTTCTGCAGCGTGTTGGCTGAGAGATCAAGCTTCCAAAATGCAAATTCGCGTGCCGATCAAAGCACACGCAGTGTCAACGACGTGATACAACGTGGCTGAGGCGTCGAGCTCATCAATCACTCCTTGGCATTATTCTGGTTTGAAGTGTTGCTAGAAGTGTCACAAGCTACCAATGAGAATGCACAACCTGGCCCTTCGCATTCAAACGACCCCGACCCGATGCAGCTTCGGCCTTTCGCCGGCGGTTGCGGCGGCGAACTTGTTTTGCGCTCATATTTTGCAGTTTCTTTTCGCTTTTTTTGGCGTCAACGTTGGTCCATGACACGCCGTCGAAGTGATAATTTGCGCCGTAAAGTTGCCTTTCTTTCTACAGTGAGTGCACATTCGTGTGCAGCGTCAATAACAACACAATATGTACAAACCGGACACACTACGTACCCTGACACTCGGATCGGCGATGTGTTCTGCGATGCAAGTGGATAGTCGACACACATTTGCATACACCACAGTCAAAACTAACAAGTGGACGAATTTGATAGCAATTAAGACCATTCATGGTCACCGTGGGGTCGCATCGCTTGGTACACGGTACAACAGGCAATCAAAATAGCCGCACCTCTCGAGACTTTGAATGCGTCCTCATCGAAGCAGCGGAGTTGCCGACGCAACTTGATGCGTTCGGCTTCGATCACTTGCACAGATTCCAGGCATTCCCCGCTACGAAAAGGAATCAATTTTCCTTCAAGCGACTCTATCGAGTTCAGCAGGCGTTTTTGCCGTTTCGCCAATAGATTGGGATTCTTCTTCTGTAGGTGCCGCACACACAAAACATTAATTGCTGTTGGAGAGTTGGTGCGAATTATACGCCACGTTGCTCTCGCACCTGCACAGCTTCAATAACTAGGGCCGTCTGATACGCAGCAGCCAACGTCTTCATTCCTCGAGAATACGTAGCTTGTTCGCCTCGTGTGAGCGCAGTGTCGGCCATGGAGACCGTGCTCTGCTGGAGGCATGATCGATACGCCTGCAGAAACGTGCCACCTTCAACTACGTCGAGGGTGACGCTGGGAGTGCGAGCCCCTGTAATATCGGTGCTTTTCTTCCCAGCCTTCTCACAATAGAAGAAGCTTCCCCCATGATTTTCCCACGGTTGAAGGCACTGGAAACAGTACTGGAATTTGCACGTTCGGCACGTCATGTGGTTGCAGCCACCAATTTTGTCCCATGGAGTCCGACACTTGGGACAAGGCTTCATATTTTCCACGACAATTAGCTAAAACAAAACAATAAATCAACAAAATCATCCAGCAGAAGCGTAAGCATATGTGCTGTGCGTGGTTGACTCGCACAAGGCCGTATGCACGCACCTTGAAGTGTTCAAGTTGCCGAGAGATGTTTCCTTGAACTTCGCCGAAACGCTTTTGGATCGCACAGCTTGCTGGGGCGTGTGGCAGCAGTTGACAAGCGAAGCAAAATGCAAATCCACAATTGCACCGCACATCCAAGGGGGCAATCTTTCCGCTAGAGTCACTAGTATTGGTTCGAATCAGGAAGTTGCACATGGGTCGGGCACAGTACTTGTAATTGTCGTTGCTCAAAATGAAAGAGTCAATGAGACCTACAGCACAGAGACGATGAGCGCCCACAATTGTATCGATGGGCACAACAAAACGGGTCACGTCGCTAACCTTGATGATACCTTTGCATCGACACTGGAGTCAACGCCCAGAACAGTGCAGTTAAATCCATTGGTGCGTCGCAGCCGTCTGCAAAGCAGTTGAGCACAAGAGCACCAGTGGACGATTCCACTGCATGATTGGCGTACTGCTCAAAATCTGCCAAACAGATCCAATGCCCGCAAGTCAGATTCTGGATGCCGTCACTCTCAGGCAGGTCCTCGCAGCAAACTTCGCACTCCCGCTCTGCCTCCCAGTCCACGGCGTCGTCCACGACCAGATCCTCGGTATTTTCAACATCCATGTTATTATGAAGCGACACATCGATAGAACGGTCTCCTTGCTCTGTTTGCCCGCCTTTTGCTGCCTTCCTCCAGTCCCACCGATTTTCAATAAGCAACTGAATTGCCTTCATGTGCGAGGTGACGCGTCCCCGTCGCATTGTCTTTTCAATAACGGCTTCTAAATCACAATGCACATCAAAAGGCGTGATGACGCTGAACATTTCCTCCATTTTACTGCCGCCACCGCCGCCACCGCTGCCACCGCCGCCACCGGTTGCGTCCGATAGTGTGCCGGCATCTACTTCACCACCGCTCGTGGCTTCTCCAGAGACAAACTCGGCCAGACGTTCAATGACAAAGTCACAGATTTGCCACACGAAACCTTGGTCCCGATCGGCAGGATCGTCATCGTCACTGCCATTCAAAACCAGATCATCAATTGCCACTTGTAATTCATGGACTTGGGCTGGCGTGTAGTAGCTGCGATAAGAGCCCACCTGCACTTCGAGGGAACGGGCTTCCTCTGGAGTGACATCTGGCAAAGTTCTTGGGTAGTGCTCTCTGAAGCGAAACATTAAATACACGCCTGGACTCCGATCCACGTGCTCGGAGTCGGCAAGGATGAGAACGGAGTAAATGCGCGGGGAAGTGTTGGACACTTTGAAGAACCCCGCGAACATGCTCGAAAGATACGTAACGTCCATCGTAATGCATTCATTTCTGTGCTCCAGTTGTTGCCGGTTGATGGAGACGTTGGCGCTGTGGGTAGGCCGACTGGGCTGGCGCTGAAATCGTGGCTGAGAAAGTTGTTGCTGCAACGATGGGCCAGTGGCATCAATGGGGCTGTGTTCGCCAACAGATACCGTTCGTGGATTGAGCGGGCGGGCCGGGTGGCGTTGCGACACGCACAGGTCCGTAAAGCTTCGAAGCATAGAAACGCCTAACCCAGCTGCTGCTCGGCGATTTCGGTCGTAAGGCGAAGCAACTGGTGCCGATCGCACTCGTCTAGGAGCCAAATCATTCAACGACGCGAGTCCTAGAGGGGCTGATATGTGTGCGGTTAGCCTCGGCTCCTGTGGCGGGGATGTACGCCCGGACAGGCGCACTTGTTCCTCCCATATGTTTGCCTGAGCAGCGTCAATCGACCACGGCACTCCTCCGCTGGGGTGACTCATGATGATACACACAGGGTAAACTCGGAGAAATAATCAAGGGAACTTGAACCAAAGAGTCAAATGCACCACCGCTGCACGATGCAACAATGAACGCGGCGCACGCCATTCACTTTCATTTTCATCTGGCTTGCATTCCTCTACAATCAAAAAATGTGTACCATGGTTCCTCAGCCTACCTCAGTATGGCCCAGCACGGTGGCATGGTACATTCGACGTGTCAACACTAATTCCCCTTGGAATCCATGTTGTCGTTACTCCATGTATGTTTGTTGCCTCTGCAGTGCGTGCTGCGTTGTTGTCCATTGGGCGAACATCAAAGCAACAGTGAATCGACAATGACCACACAACCGCGCATTCACACTCCGCGCGAAGAAATTCCGTCCAAGTCCGTCGACCAGGCCGTTCGTCACTACTTTCGATTGGGCAATGCTATGCCATACAGTTGGTGATGTCCTGGGCGTGGGCGTCGTCAGTCGTCAGTCGACAGTCGTCGGTCGACAGTCGTCGGTCGACAGTCGACGTCGTCGGTCATCCATCGTTCGTTCGTCGGCGTTTGTCGACGTTTGTCGACGTTTGTTGGCGTCGTTGTCGTTGTTCCAGCGTGTTCGTAGGGTCGGCCCTGATGCCCTCCCTGATTGCAAAAAAAGTTTGTCTGTCTGTCTGAGCGAGTGAGGAGCCTCCGTTTTGACGTTGTTGTTGTGAGTCGCGAGTTGCGACTTGGTGATTGGTGACGACGACTGGTTTGGTGGTTTGGTCGTTGGTTGGTTGCTGATTGATTGCTGGCTCACCGACTGACTGACAAATAAATCCCTTGGAATGAATGGGCGACGAGCGGCGTTGTCTAAAGTAAAGTTTCAACCGTATGAGAGATAGTCTGCGTGACTTCTGACTGACTTCTGACTTCGAAGATCCAGTCAACACCGCGACAGCGTCGTGGGGTTGTTGGTCTGTTCGCGATTGCGGTCGGCGAGTCGGCAAGTCGGCATTCCGAAATGCTGCAATGCTCGAAGGTCGGTCGGCTAGATCTAGGTCGGCACAACAGCAACTATGACCATATCCCCGCGCACAAACGTGTCCCGACTCTATCATACAACACAGCTCCAATTGATGGGTGTTACAACGCGATAGAGTCTAGATCGCTATTATTGCGGTATGGGATTGATCCACGCGCGACGAACTGTGTGGCAAAGGGACGTCACACAACAGCACCGCCGGGTAGCCGCTCAACAGCAACCGAGCACAAAGTGTTAAATACGGTGCGAAGCTTGCCTTCGATTCTTGCCGCGCAGCAGCTGCTGTAGTTGAGGTTACCATGGTAGACTACTGTAGACCCATTCGCGACAAGAGCCTGTTTCATTTAGATATCCACCACGTTGCTCCCTCAGGTGTACTGGGGTCTGCATTTGATCTTGGTATGCATTGTGATGCAATGTGCAGTGTGGCTGCTGTCATGAACCTTTAACCTAAGCAGTGGCAGTGTGGTGTAGTGCGAATAAAATAAAATAAATAAATACTGGAGCGCGGCAACATCTCCGCTGCAGCCTCAAACTCGCCGATTACCGGGCAGAGTCGCGTTCGTCTGATGACGTCCGCCGAGATGGCTCCTCGATCCGTCGGCGAACCATTCGAAACTCTCGTGGTCTTGCATACTTGTCCACCCGGAGGCGCTTGCGCTGTGACGATGTCTAGTGCCTGCACGCTCGGCACCGGTGCTGACGAAATAGTTCATTTCTTCTTTGCCTCGCATCGTTCGATAGCCCGCTGGTAGTGAGTGCGAATATTTCCGTAACCGCGCCTTGGAGAGCAGGTGCTTTTTCTGCTCTATGGCGTCACGTCTTTGAATTTGATCTAGTTTCTTCTTCAGATCCTTTTTGGCATCAGCGCGCTGCTTGCGCTGCTTGCGTTGGTCGATGCCACTAATATCAAATTTTGGACGAAAAGTCTTCGTGGACTTCCTGTTACGGAGGCCATCATCCAAAAAATATGCCTGCGTGACCCACATATGGTTTGTCTCACCCGTCTGATACCGATAAGGAGCACCGTATGCGTCGCCGGGAATGTCCGGGGGCACATACAACTGCATCAGGCGTTTCAGTGGACTGAAAGTCACATTGAAGTAACGCAAGTTTTCGTGAAGTGCGCGCTGTTGTTGGAGAGACAATCCCTCGTCTAGATCTTGGTCCAACGGTGAACGGATGATCTGAGGCGCCATCGTCCATGTGTTCGATTGTGGCATGTTCAACCATGCCCCAACATCGTCGTGATGCACTCCAAATTGGATAGCAATAACATCGAGCTCAGAACCCAAATACTCGAGTTCTTGCACAATTCTCATGGACGCCTCTTGATGAGCTTGCGAACCTGGTCGGCCAGTAGCGGCAAGACGAACCACTTCCCAAACCTTGATTCGAGATCCCGGTTCGATTCGCTCATCGTCGAATTCATCGCTGTTGGAATCGTTAAATGGAAGTACTGCGTCGAGCCCTGCACACTCGCCGTCATCTTCGCCTTCGGAATCGCTTGCGGGCGGTGAAGCGACGGTCCCCGGCATGTCGTCATCTTCCTGGGCGAAAAAGAAGTGCTCGCGAACAATTGCTACCCCAAGAATGTGACTATCAATCAATTTTTGAGCAAGCTCCTGCAAGAGAAGGTTTCCAAATATCCACATGACATTTCGAAAACATCAGAAAATCAGCGAGCTGTCAAAGTGAGCACGTACATTTCTTCCTTCTACATCAAACTTGCTGACGGAATTCAAGGCAATGTCGATCTCTTCCGCTGGGAAGAACTCGGTGAGACAAGCGACAAAACTCCGCTCGTAGCTGCACCGTTTCGCGCCCCACCGCGCCCGCATCACTCGGCCGTGCAATGCAACCTGTGTCTCTCGGGGAAGACGGTGCACCAACTCTCCGTTCGCATCGTATTCATCCTCTGACAACAGGGCGACAATCTTTTTGCTGGTCCAAGCTTGACGAAGAACTTTGATGTAAACTTTGGACGCATCTGCTCGCGCCATAGCAACTCTGCGTGCTGCTCCATCGATTTGGTCTAGAAACTTTATTCGCTCCAAGTTGGCAACCATTTCCGGGTCCGATGAAGCGTCGTCGGTGGGCTTCCACAGCGCGCGAGCGTGCTGAGCCCGCTGCTTAAGTTTGGCCATGGCCCCGCCCATCTTGAACCTGCTTTGTGCGCTACTAAACGGGTTTAGGGTCGAAAAAGGCTCTATCACCTAAGTTTCCCCGTTGGGCGAACATGATAAACCGCCTCATAACAAGCAAGGCGGTGCGGGCGGCGACTGCCCCCGCAGCCCCCGTAGGCGATCGTTTACCCTCCAAATATTGCTTGTGCCTCTCTTTAAACCGTGCACAATGCGACAACGAGAACCCTCACACAACAACACCAAAACGACAAACCCCAAAGAAACCCAAAAGACAACGGTCAGGAGTGTAAAATCAACCGAGCACTGCTCACCAGGTCACCATTAATGCAACCTAACAAATGAGCGATAAGCTAAGCGTCGTCTCTTTCACGTACACCGGCCGCTTGGACGACATGACGCCACACTGTCACACGACGACACAAAGACTCTCATCGATAACGAACCGAACCAGGTCTTCCTCACTCTTCTGAGTGAACCAACACGGTAGTGGTCTAGTTCCATTGTTTTGATGATCTTACGACAACGAACCAACGAACCAACGAACCAACGAACCAACGAACCAACGAACCAACGAACCAACGAACCAACGAACCAAC
>ENA-OWNT01001632-OWNT01001632.1-seawater-metagenome-genome-assembly--contig:-NODE-1632-length-27129-cov-4.449209_pt1 | contig 27129 bp, 27 predicted proteins | sample MGYA00238136_ERZ651165 | MGnify/ENA primary metagenome ERZ651165 (study PRJEB26861, sample SAMN08777766) | seawater metagenome | isolation source: coastal seawater | place: USA: Florida | collected...
CGCGCCCTTCGCGCGGGGCGTTCAACAGTTCGGGTTCCACTTCCTCCACCTCTGCTGCGGCTGCCGCAGGGGCGGCGGGCTGCGGCGCGGGCGCAGGTGTTGCAGGCGCAGGTGCTGCCGGGGCCTCAGCCGTGGCGCCAGATTGCTTGCCCCAAGGGGCCAGCAGCGGCACTTCGGTGCCGTCGATGCGCTTGACCGTGTCGCCGATATCGGTGGCCAGACGGGCCGAGGCATTCAGACTGTCGCGCCCGGCCTCATGATCCTTGAGCGAGGTCAGACCCGACAGTGGTTCCGACGCATACCGCCCGTTCTGCGGGCCCGGCGTCGGCACCCGGCCAGCGGCCAGTTCGTCCAGGATCCAGCCGAATTTCTCGGCCGTCAGATCCTCGTAATAATCCTTGCCGATCTGCACCATGGGTGCGTTCGCGCAGGCGCCCAGGCATTCCACCTCTTCCCAGCTGAAATTGCCATCAGCCGACAGATCATGCGCATTTGCCGCGATCTTGTCCTTGCAAACGGCGATCAGGTCTTCTGCCCCGCAGATCATGCACGACGTGGTGCCGCAGACCTGCACATGGGCAATCGCCCCCACGGGCTGCAGCTGGAACATGAAGTAGAAGGTCGCCACCTCCAGCGTACGGATATAGGTCATCCCCAGCATGTCGGACACCGCTTCGATCGCGGCCCGCGTCAGCCAGCCTTCCTGTTCCTGCGCCCGCCACAACAGCGGAATCACCGCCGATTGCGCGCGGCCTTCGGGGTATTTGGTGATCTGCGCTTCGGCCCAGGCCAGGTTGGCGGGCGTGAAGGCAAAGCTTTCGGGCTGGTCGTGATAGAGGCGGCGAAGCATTAGCTGGCTCCTTCGGTCAAACGGGCAACAATGGCGACGGCAAGGGCCACCGACGACAGCACACCCGAGATCGTGTGTTTCATATGCGGATACCCGGCACGGGCATAGATCAGGCCGTCGGCAAAGCCCATGAAGGCGCAGACGGCGAAAAGGGCGATAAGGACGTTGAGATCCCCGTAGATCGTGAAGACCAGTGCCAGAAAGGCAAAGGCCGTATAGCGGTCGGCCATCACGGAAGGCAACTTCTCAAGACGATGTGTGGTCTGTTCCAGGCCCCGGTCTGGATCGGACCAAAAGGCCCAGGCCAGCGCGGCCAGGATCAGGACGGTGATGCCGCCGCAGATCGTCGTAAGAAGGGTGAAGGTCAAAGCGTACACCCCTGCACTGTCAGATTCGCTTGCGTGCCATTGTTGGACAGCACAACCACGCCTATCTCGACGGCCTCGTGATAATAGGCCCCAGAAACGATCTGCAGATAGTTTGCACGGCCGGCGGAGCCGCCGGTGTTCCCATCATAGCGGCCCCAGCCCCCGTTCCCCACAAAGTCAGGATGCGTCGCGATCCGTTCAACAAGACCGGCAACAGGCTGTGAACAGCCAATCGCCGCGAAGGTGCGCGCCCAGGCGGCCTCTGCATATCCCAGGTCAGAATCATAGAATGAACTCTGGGCGCAGGCACTCACGACACACAAACCAGCTAAAAGGGCCTTGGCTTTCATCGGTCAATCTCTCCGAACACCACGTCCATCGTGCCGATGATGGCGGCGACATCGGCCAGCTGGTGGCCCCCCGCGACATGGTCCATCGCCTGCAGGTGCAGGTAGCCCGGCGCGCGGATCTTGGCCTTGTAGGGTTTGTTGGTGCCGTCCGCCACGAGGTAGACGCCGAACTCGCCCTTGGGGGCCTCGACCGCCGCGTAGACTTCGCCGGCAGGGACGTGGAAGCCCTCGGTATACAGTTTGAAGTGATGGATCAGCGCCTCCATCGAGGTCTTCATGTCCCCACGTTTGGGCGGGGTCAGCTTGCCACGCGCCAGGATATCGCCTTGGCCCTCGGGCGCGCGCAGCTTTTCAATCGCCTGATGGATGATGTGCACGGACTGACGCATCTCTTCCATCCGCACAAGGTAGCGATCATAGCAGTCGCCGTTCTTACCCACGGGGATCTGGAACTCGAACTCGTCATAGCATTCATAGGGTTGCGCGCGGCGCAAATCCCAGGCCAGACCAGACCCGCGCACCATGACGCCGGAAAAGCCCCAGTCGAGAATTTCCTGTTCGCTTACCACGCCGATATCGGCGTTGCGCTGCTTGAAGATGCGGTTTTCGGTCAGCAGCCCGTCGATATCGTCCAGCTTGGCCGGGAACTCATTGGCCCAGGTCTCGATATCATCCAGCAACTCTGGCGGCAGGTCCTGATGGACGCCACCGGGGCGGAAATAGGCGGCGTGCAGGCGGGCACCGCAGGCGCGCTCGTAGAAGACCATCAGCTTCTCGCGTTCCTCGAACCCCCATAGCGGCGGCGTCAGCGCGCCCACATCCATGGCCTGCGTGGTCACGTTCAGCAGGTGGTTCAGAACCCGGCCAATTTCCGAATAAAGCACCCGGATCAGGCTGGCGCGACGCGGCACTTCGGTGCCGGTCAGCTTTTCGATGGCCAGGCACCAGGCATGTTCCTGGTTCATCGGCGCCACATAGTCGAGCCGGTCAAAGTAAGGCAGGCTCTGCAGATAGGTGCGGCTTTCCATCAGCTTTTCGGTGCCACGATGCAGCAGCCCAATATGCGGATCACAGCGTTCGACGATTTCGCCGTCCAGCTCCAGCACCAGACGCAGAACGCCGTGGGCCGCCGGGTGCTGAGGCCCGAAGTTGATGTTGAAATTCCGGATCTTCTGTTCGCCTGTCAGGGCGTCTTCGAAGCCTTTGCCGCCATCCATCATGCCAGCGCCTCCATGTTATCCGTCCAGCGTTGCGGCAAGGCACCCATGTGCCAGCGCACCGCATCATACTGAGGGGCAAGCCACGCCATAGCGCGGGCGCGCTGCGCCTCGGTCATCATCAGATCTTCCCCCGCCAGAACCCGCGCCTCGGTATTGGCGGGCCGCTCGGCAATGCCAAGGAATCCGCAAAGCCGGGCCAGCGTGTCGGGCTGGAAGAGGGTTTCGTAAAAGGCCGTGAACACCTTGGCCGGGTCCACTGCCGCATTCAGTCGGGCCAGCGTACCCGCATAGTCGCAGCGCGCCGCCATGGTCTGGTCTTCGCCGCCAAGCACCTTGTCCAGCAGCGCACCCGCCATGGCCGCCAAATCGCCACCCTTGCGGGTCGCGGCCATGCGGATGTTGGACCACAGCCGGTCCAGCGGGTCGCGCATCAGGAAGACAAAGCGCGTGATCGGGGCCATTGCCGCCATGCGGGTCAGGCTGGTCTCGCTAAGCGTCGCATAGGCAGGGGTGATATCACCCACCACCCTTGCCTCATCCGCATTGTGGTTCAGAAACGCCAGATAGCCCGCATCGTTCCGCCCTTCGCGGATCACGTTGAGCCAGCCCGTATAGGCCCAGACCTCGCGTTGCAGGCGCTTGTCCAGACGCGCATCACCCGTCGGCAGGCGGTCCTTGCGGCGCTTGCGTTCCCGGGTCATGCGGGTCACCTGCCGGTCGAATTTTCCGGTTTCACAGGTGTCAAAGTAATGCAGTTCCTTCACGGCAGGCAAACGCACCTCGGGATGCGCGGCAAGATAACGGTAAAGCCAGGTCGTCCCTGCCTTCGCCGCGCCGATCCCGAAAAGGAGTGTCGCCTGTGCCATGACCGTGATCAGCCTTTCGCGGCTTCGGGTTTCTCGTCGCCGGGCAGGATATACTCGGCACCTTCCCAGGGGCTCATGAAGTCGAACTGGCGGTAATCCTGCACCAGCTTCACCGGCTCATAGACCACGCGCTTGAGCGCTTCGTCATAACGCACTTCCGTATAGCCGGTGGTCGGGAAATCCTTGCGCAGCGGATAGCCGCGAAAACCATAGTCGGTCAGGATGCGGCGCAGGTCCGGGTGGCCGGAAAACATGATCCCGTACATGTCGAACACTTCCCGCTCGAACCAGTTGGCCGCCGGATAAACGCCGGTGATCGAGGGCACCATGTCATCCTCGCGCACCTGGGTTTTCACCCGGATACGGTGGTTCTGGTACATCGACAAGAAATGCCAGACCATGTCGAACCGCTTGTCGCGCGACGGATAATCAACGGCGGTGATATCCACCAGCGTCGAAAAACGGCAGGCGGTGTCGGTCTTCAGGAAGTCCATGAAGGCCGGGATCGAGGCCAGCGTAATTTCCACCGTCAGCTCGCCATGGGCGATGTCGGTGCCGACCACCGCGTCACCCTGTTTGAGGGTGATCAGCTCGGCCAGTTCGCGAAGAGCTTGGGTCATGAATAGACCTCCGTCGTGACTTGGTTGCGAATGGCCGCGGTCGCGTTCAACCGGCATGACCATACTTTCATATTTGCGGCAATGACAGCGCGGGGAACTATGCGACCGCCTTCACGCGGATGCGCACCGGTTCGCGTCGAATCTACCGCCAAATTTCCACGACCATCTGTCTGCCGAACGTACGCGCTCATTTCACAACTCGCCTGTTATGCTGCGACACGGAGGATAGTGGCGGCTTAGATAGTTGTTGTTGCTCGGAAGTGCATCAACCAACTCCAGATAAATGGGAGAAAAACGCCAAGGTCCTCCCAACGTTCCCCGATATTCCCGATCCCGGGCAACAGCACACGCACATAACCGCGAAGATCGTGCACCAACCATAATGGAACCGGGATGTGGGCAAAAAATCCTCTGTTGGCGATCTAGGAATGCCGAATAAGTGGCAGCTCCCGAAACCTGGTTCGCGACCATTCCGGCCAACAGCGCCCCAATCAGGACAATCGCCCCAACCATGCTACCGCTCCAAGGCTTTCTCGGCAAAGGCGGAGGCACCGGGGCTGAATTTGATTCTGCGATTGCCGCGCCAGGATTTGGGCGCCCACATTGAGGGCACTGAACTGCCGCATCAGACACGGATGTTCCACAATCTGGGCAATCGACGAGCGCCATTGTTACCTCGTAATGGTGCCGGTGCGGCGGATCTTGCGTTGCAGTTGCAGCAGGCCGTAAAGCAGTGCCTCTGCCGTCGGCGGGCAGCCGGGCACGTAAAGGTCCACCGGCACAATCCGATCGCAGCCGCGCACCACGGAATAGCTGTAGTGGTAATAGCCGCCGCCATTGGCGCAGGATCCCATGGAAATCACGTAGCGCGGTTCCGGCATCTGGTCGTAGACCTTGCGCAACGCGGGCGCCATCTTGTTGGTCAGCGTACCAGCCACGATCATCACATCCGACTGGCGCGGAGAGGCGCGCGGCGCGATCCCGAAGCGTTCAGCGTCATAGCGCGGCATCGAGGTGTGCATCATCTCAACCGCGCAGCAGGCCAGACCGAAAGTCATCCAGTGCAGACTGCCGGTGCGCGCCCAGTTGATCAGGTCATCGGCGGTGGTCAGCAGAAAGCCCTTGTCCTGAAGCTCGGCATTCAGGGCGCGGGTGGCAACGTCCTTGTCCACACCGGCGGTGTTGGCGCTGGTCATCACTCCCATTCGAGGGCCCCTTTCTTCCATTCATAGGCAAAGCCGATGGTCAGCACGGCCAGGAAAATCATCATCGACCAGAACCCCAGCATCGACATTTCCGGGAAGGCCACGCCCCACGGAAACAGGAAGGCAATTTCCAGATCGAAGATGATGAACAGGATCGACACAAGGTAGAACCGCACGTCGAACTTCATCCGCGCATCGTCAAAGGCGTTGAACCCGCATTCATAGGCCGACACCTTTTCCGGGTCCGGGTTGCGGACCGCCAGAATGACGGCGGCAAGGATAAGGACAAGCCCAAGCCCGATGGCAAGGGCGAGAAAGATCAGAACGGGCGCATAATCCCTGAGCAGGTCTTCCAAGGCTGGCTCCTTCGGCTCGCGGGCGCCACGGGTCCGCGGCGCGAGGGTCATCCCCCGCGATACGCGTTTGCGCGCGGGGGCTGTTCGCTGTTTATGCCCGTGCCGCGCGGGGGTCAACCGAAGCAAAGCGCCACAGGGGCGCTTGGAGCAGGAAAAGTCACCGCAACCCGCAACCAAGGGCCATGCCGTTTGCCAAACCCACCGCGCCGCCGCTATCGTCAACTCCAAATCCCCAACTTGTCGGGGTTCACCAGAATGTAAATCCAGCCGATACGCCCCGTGCGGTCCGGCACCAGCGCGGTCACCGAATCCAGCTGCCCATGGCGCAACCGCATCAGGGCGGGCTGCGCATTGACCATACTGAACCGGACGGACCACCCCTCTTCCGTTCGCGCCTTGTCAAGCAGCGCCGCAAAGACCTGCAATATCTCTGCCCCGCCCACCAGCGGCCGCCGCGCCGCGCGCCTGTTGGCCCCGCCATCCGAAATGGCCACAGTCTGCGGCGACATCATCTCCAGCGCGGCGGCGTGATCCTTTGCCATGACCGCGTTGAAGAACCGCTCGCTCAGCGCGGCCACCTCTTCGGGCGTAGCATCAAAACGCGGCCCGCTGTCCTGCAACTTCTTCTGCGACCGGCTGACCAGCTGGCGGCAGGCGGCCTCGGTCGTGTCCAGTGCCCTGGCAATCTCGCCATAGCTTGCGTCGAAGGCCTCGCGCAGGATGAAGGCCGCCCGTTCCCGTTCGTTCAGCCGCTCCATCGCCCAAAGCAACGCCAGCTCGCATTCCTGTGCCAGCTCGAACCGGGGCACAGGGTCGCCGTCCGACACCAGAATCACCGGCTCCGGCAACCAGGGGCCCACATAGGTCTCGCGCCGCGCCCGCGCCTTTCGCAGCGCATCAATGGCGATATTCGTGGCCACGCGACGCAGCCAGGCCGCAGGGTTCTCGATCCCCGTCCGGTCGGCCGCCGCCCATCTGAGCCAGGTCTCCTGCACGGCATCCTCGGCCCCCGACCGTTCGCCGAGCATCCGGTAGCAAAGCGAGGTCAGCCGGGGCCGCTCTCCCTCGAAAATCTCGGTCATCATCGTCATTGCTGCGCAGCCAACCCGATCATCTCGCCCCCGATCTGCACTCTGGCACAGGTCTTGCCATATCCAAAACCGCGCTTTAGCACCGGGTAGATCCGCCCGCCCGACGCCGCGAAGGCACAGGCGATCACGGCCTCTTCCCCGAAGCGGCGCGCAATCTGCTCACGCAGCGCGTCAAGATCCGGCCCATCCGCAATGGCCGCCAGCGCGAACCGAACCCCAAGCGCCGCATCCCCGGCCTCCTCCAGCCGGCCCTGCAGGCATAGCGCCAGATCCCGGCCCGCCACACCGGCCTCCTGTGCCATATCCACGACCAGCTGAACACACGGCCCGCAATCGCCCTCCAGCGTCGATCCGAGAACCGCCCCCGCCCAGACATCCCGCGCCGCCGCCGGGCCGCGAAACTGGGTGTAGAGCGGCAATAGCGACAGCCGCACCCCGGCAGAGGTGGAGATGTCGGTCACATGGGTCATATAGCCCGTGTCATAGCCGTAGCGATCCCCGAAGCGGCGAATGGCCCGTTTAAGAAGATGCCGGATCATTGCCCCGCCCCCTTCCGCGTCAAGGTAAACGCGGCCCACAGGGCGGCCAGCGCGGGCAGTTGAATACCCAGAAGATTGGTCAGCGCCACAAGATCGGCAGGCAGCCCCCGCGCGCCCCAGATCCAGATACGATAAACCGCGTGCAAACCCAGCCAGGACGCCCCACAAAGCGCCGCAGACCGGTCCCCCCGTCGCCCCGCCCAAAGCAGTGCAAGACCCGAAGAGAAGAAAGCAAGCCCCACATCGCGCGCGAAATGGGTATTGAGCGGCCCGGTCGCAGCCACGCCCGGCACGGTTACATACCAATGCCCGGTGGCGAACCAGATATAGCCGGCATTGACAAGGGCAAAGGCGCCCACAGCCAGAAGCACAGGTTTCTGCATTTCTTCCTCCATCGTCCCATATGTGAGCACTTGACGGATCAGAGGTGGGTCTTGTGACAAGGACGGGACGGAAGGCGGCAAATCTTCCAGTCACCCCGAAGCGCTTTCATCTTGGTCCAAATACATCGGGGGAGTCGCCGAAGGGCGACGGGGGCAGAGCCCCCAACTAATGCTCTTCGAAGAGCATTTTCGCGGCCCGAAACGGGCCGCGCGGATCGGCGCGCCATAGGCGCGGCGATCCGATCTCCACCACTTCCCCGTATGAAAGGGCTCCTGCCGCGCCGCCTGCGCCCGTATGCACAAGGGGTGACACGCGTTATCCGGGAAAATCGCACCTCGCAGAGGCGCGCGGATCGACGCGCGCGCAGCGTGCGGCGAAGCTTTTCAGCGCTGCCAGACCACCGGAAACCAGTCTTCCCGCAACCGCTGTCCCGGCACCATGTCATGGCCCGGAAATGGCGGCGAAGTTCGCCCCGGCCGCTCCACATACCGCGCGTCATCGCCCAGGAATCGCACCGAAAACGCCCGCCGCCGCCGGTCGCTGGTATTGCCACGCGCGCCATGCAGGGTGCGATAATCAAAGGCCACCGCATCGCCTGGCTCCATCTGCCATTCCAGCACTATCATGCCCTCTGCATCGGGATCGGGCACCGGGATATAAGCGCCCTCATCGGGGAAAAAAGCGTCTTCTTTCAACCATCTGGTGGGCAAAACGGGCTTGGGCCATTTGTGGCTGCCAGCCACCAGCCGCAGCGTCGCGTCAGTGACCGGATCAAGTGGCGACCAAAAGCTAAGCGTCTGTTCCCCCTCGACAAAATAATAGGGACCATCCTGATGCCACGGGGTGGGCTTTGATGTCCCGGGCTCTTTCACCAGCACATGGTCGTGGAACAGCTGCACAGTGTCCGAGCGCATCAGATCGCCCGCCACCCGCGCCGCATCAGACCGGCGGATGATCTCTTCGAACTCAGGGATGCGCGTCCAGTTGCAGTAATCGTCGAAGAACCGCCCGCCCTCGCCCGGCAGCAGATTCTCTGCCGCATAAGGCCCCGGCTCTGCCATATTGCGGGCCACACCGGCCCGAAGGGTTTCCACCTGATCAGCAAAAAGCCCCTTGATGAAAACCGCGCCATCGCGGGCGTAATCCGCGATCTGCTGGTCCGTGACAGTGATGTGCATGGCAGGGTTTCTCCTTTGAACACGCCGACAAAACGCCAGCCCGCGCGGCGATGCAAGCCTTCAGCTTTGCTGCCACCGCGGCTTGCGCTTGTCGAAAAAGGCCGACACGCCCTCTGGCCCCTCGTCGCTTTCCCAGGCATCGACCAGTGCCGCAATGGTCATATCCACCACTGCGTCGTTCACGCGTGGCTCCAGTGCTGCAACCAAAGCCTTGGCCTTGGCCACCGCCCCCGGCGCGCAGTTCAGATAGGGCGCAACCTCGGCCTCAATCGCGGCGTCCAGATCCTCCGCCGGAACCGCCTTGGCCAAAAGCCCCAGGTCAACCGCCTCAGCCGCGCCAAAAATCCGCGCCGACATGAAGACGCGCCGAGCCCGACCCGCGCCCATACGCGCCACGACGTAAGGGCCGATGGTGGCCGGGATCAGCCCAAGCCGCGTTTCGGTCAACCCGAATTTCGCGCCCTCCACCCCCACGGCCACATCGCAGACCGACATCATGCCGATCCCGCCGCCAAAGGCCTGTCCCTGCACCCGGCCGATCAGCGGCTTGGGCATCCGATCCAGCACCCCCAGCATTTCGGCCAGCTTGCGTGCCTCGCGCCCGCGGGTTCCGGCATCAGCCCCCATCTGTTCCTTCATCCAGGCCAGATCGCCGCCTGCACAGAAACTGCGGCCAGCGCCGGTCAGTACCACCACCCGCACCGCCGGATCGGACCCGAGCCGGCCTGCCGCCTCGGTCAGTTCTGCGATCATCTGCGCCGACAGGGCGTTGTGCTTGTCCTCTCGCGCCAGCGTCAGCGTGGCAACGCCCCGCCCATCCACGGAAATATCAATGGTTTTAGCCATGCGTCCCTTCCTTATTCTTCGCGTCCCACAATGCCGCGACCACACGGGAAACGGCATCGCATACCTCCGTTTGGCCCGTGTCGATCCGAAGGCCCGGCCCGGTCAGAGGCACGAAGCCCCGCGCTTCGACCGAAGCCCAATCGGGCACCTTCCAACCGGGCAATTCCACGTTGCGCGTCTCCACCCGGTGGCGGTGTTTCACAAGGTCGGCGCAAGTCAGCTCCACATCCAGGTGCTGCGCTCCGGCCGCCTCTGACGCACGACGCCAAGCCGCCCGTGTCAGGTCGATCGGGTTCACGCAATCCGCGATCACGTCATAGCCTTGCCGCAGTGCGCCTGTCGCAACGGCCTGCGCCGCCGCATAGCCGCCATCGGCAAGATCGTCGGTCTGCATATGCGAAGCGCGCATCGCAGTTTCGATCTCATCCAGCCACAGCCACAGCGCCCCGGTCTTCTGCGCGACGCGCTTGGCGATCGTGCTCTTACCGACACCGGGCAATCCGGTCAGGCAAACCAGCACCGGCATCATCCCGCCCGCATAGCCCGCGCCATCCGCGCGGCTTTGGCGATGATGTCCATGTCCAGCCCGGTCACAAACCCCAGCTCCGCCACCCGCGCGGCCACCGCTTCGGTCGCCACGTTGCCTTCCGCCCCCGGCGCGTAGGGGCATCCACCCAACCCACCGACAGCAGCATCAAAGACCCGCAGACCACGCGCCAGCGACACCTCGATATTGGCCAGCGCCCGGCCAGCGGTATCGTGGAAATGGCCCGCCAGGTCCTCGGGTGCGCATTCCTCCAGCACCGCGGTCAGCATCGCATCGACCGTTTCCGGGCGGCCCTGCCCGATCGTGTCACCAAGCGAGATTTCATAGCAACCGATATTGCGCAGTGTCGCGGCAACCCGCGCCACGTCCTCTGGTGGCGTCGGCCCATCAAAGGGGCAGTCGGTGACGCAAGAGATATAACCGCGCACCGGGATGCCGTCGGCCTTGGCGGCCTGTGCCACGGGCACAAAGCGGGTGATGCTTTCCTCAATTGTGGCGTTGATATTGGCCTTGGAAAACCCCTCGCTGGCCGAGGCGAAGATGGCAATCTCATCGGCCTGCGCCGCCTTGGCGCCCTCATAGCCCCGCATGTTGGGCGCCAGCGCCGCATAAGAGACGCCCGGCGCGCGGGCGATGCCCGCCAGCACCTCGGCCGAATCCGCCATCTGCGGCACCCATTTAGGGCTGACAAAGCTCGCCACTTCGATCCGGTGGAACCCGGCGCGACTAAGGCAATCGATCAGCGCGATCTTCTCTGCCGTCGGGATCTGACGCTTTTCGTTCTGCAACCCGTCGCGGGGGCCGACCTCGAATATCTCAACCGTCACCGTCATCACGCGCCCTCCCAGGCGTCGTAGAACACCTGTTTGTAGAGCTTTTCCTGACCCTCATTGGGACACGACAGCACAAAGCCGGGGCGTTCGGTGATCCGCGCATACCAGGCGCTCAGGCGCGGGAACGCATCCAACCGGGCGAAGTGGCGCGCCATATAGACGGCCTGCCCGACCGAGACATCGGCGGCGGAAAAGCCGCTGTCGAGCAAATAGTCCCGCCCGTCCAGCCGCGCCTCGATGGCCCCATAGCACTTTTCCAACCGCTTCGCTTCCAGCTTCATCACGACGGGGCTGCGCATGGTATCGTCATAAAGCATGATATGCTGCTGTGTCAGGGCAGCGACATGCTGGCTGATGGTTTCGGAAAAATGCACCCAGATCAGCCACTCTGCCCGGTCTGGGTGACCTGGTGCCCGGCCCATGCCCGCCTCGGGGAACCGTTCGCACAGAAGTTCGGTGATCGCGCCGGTTTCCCACCAGCATTCTCCGTCGATCTCCAGCGCTGGCACGCGGCCCGCCTGGTTCTTGGCAAGATAGTCGACCGAGCGCAGGGATTTGTCGAAGGGCCAGACCTGCACCTCATAGGGCACACCCAGTTCATTGAGCAGCCAGAGCGTCCGCATGGAGCGGCTTTGCGGCACATGATGCAGCCGGATCATCGCGCTCGCTCTCCGTCTGGCGGAAGAATTTTCGAAAATTCTTCACAAATTTCTTCCAAGAAATTTTCCCCGCTCATGCCTCATCCTCCTCTTCCAGACGGATCAGCGCCGCGCCTTCCTCCACCTGCTGCCCGGCGCTGGCCAGCACTTCCGCCACCATACCATCCCGGCCTGCGGTCAATGTATGTTCCATCTTCATGGCTTCCAGAATGACCAGCCGGTCGCCTGCCGCCACGTCCTGCCCGGCCTCGACAAACACCGCCTTCACGAGCCCCGGCATCGGCGCCGCAATCAGGCCCGAGGCCGCCGTATCCTCTGCCACCACATCCAACGGATCGACCGGGTCGAAATGGTATCCATTCCCCCAGAAGACCGAGAGGCCCGCAGGGTGGGTAAAGACGTCGGCCGGGGTCGGCGCACCATCGATACTCCAGCGACCTGCTTGTCGTGTCACCTCGTGCAACGCGTCCCCGATCTCCACCCGAAAACGGCCCGGTGCCAGCGTTTCAACTGCCGCACTTAGCCGGTCTTCGCGATCGTTGAAAACAACCGTCTGGCGCAGCGGCGCCCAAAGGCGGAACCCCTGCAAGGCCGGGGTCTCCTCATGCAGACCAAGGGCGGCCAGGGCCGCCAAGGACCGGGTGCGTGAACAGGCCACGGGATCGGCGGCAAGCATGTCCAGATCGCGGTCAATAAGGCCGGTATCGACATTACCCGCTGCAAACCCCTTATGCCGCGCCAGCGCCCGCAGGAACGCCAGGTTCGTCACCGAGCCCGCCACCTGCGTTCCCGCCAGCGCCTGATCGAGCCGCTTCAGCGCCACCGCGCGGGTGGGTCCGTGCACGATAACCTTGGAGATCATCGGATCGTACCAGGGGCTGATCGTATCCCCCGCCCGAACACCTGTGTCACAGCGCGCACCTTCCGGGAATTTCAGATGCGCCAGCGTACCGGTGGCAGGCAGGAAGCCCCTGGGCACGTCTTCCGCATAAAGCCGCGCCTCGAACGCATGACCGGTGATCGTCAGATCCTCCTGCCGCGCGGGCAAGGTTTCCCGCGCCGCAACCCGCAACTGCCATTCCACCAGATCGACGCCGGTAATGGCCTCTGTCACGGGGTGTTCCACTTGCAGGCGCGTGTTCATCTCCATGAACCAGAACCCGTCGGGGCGCAGCCCCTTGGAGCCATCCACGATGAACTCCACCGTGCCGGCACCCTTATAGCCAATTGCCTCGGCGGCCCGGACACCCGCCTGCCCCATGGCCGCCCGCATGTCTTCGGTCATCCCCGGCGCGGGCGCTTCCTCGATCACCTTCTGGTGGCGGCGTTGCAGGGAACAGTCGCGCTCGAAAAGATGCACCGCGTGGGTGCCGTCGCCGAACACCTGCACCTCGATATGGCGCGGTTGCAGGACGTATTTCTCGATCAGCACCGCCTCATTGCCGAAGGCGGTCTTGGCTTCGCCCTTGGCGCTGGCCAGCGCGTTCATGAAATCCTCGGGCCGGTCGACCTTGCGCATCCCTTTGCCGCCACCACCCGCGACGGCCTTGATCAGCACCGGGTAACCGATGGTATCGGCGGCACCGGATAGGTGCTCGGGATCCTGATTTTGCCCATGATAGCCCGGTACGACGGGAACCCCCGCCTCTTCCATCAGCGCCTTGGCAGCATCCTTGAGGCCCATCTTGCGAATGGCGTCAGCGGATGGCCCGATGAAGGTCAACCCCGCTGCCTCTATCGCATCCACGAAATCGGGGTTCTCCGACAGGAACCCATAGCCCGGATGGATCGCCTCAGCCCCCGCGGCCAACGCCGCCGCGATGATCACATCGCCTTTCAGGTAACTGTCGGCGGGCGCCGGGCCACCGATATGCACCGCTTCATCGGCCATCGCCACATGACGCGCCCCAGCATCAGCATCGGAATACACGGCCACCGTGCGCACGCCCATGGCGCGGGCGGTTTCCATCACCCGGCAGGCAATCTCGCCCCGGTTGGCAATCAGGATTTTGGTGAACATCATGCGTAATCCTCCACAACACGGAACCGTTCGCACATAAGCTCCATGTCTTCCGAGACGCCGCCATTGCGGCTGAAATAGGCGCGATACCCTTTGCGCCAATGGGCAAGATCGCGAAACTCCCCCTGCGCGGCGACGAATGCCTCGTCCATTTCGTCGAAGCGCCGCGTGGTCACCTCGACCGTTTCCACCATCAGGGCGGGCGTGCCGTCCCAGTTCAACGCCACATCGCGGCGGCCGACGACCGGCAGGGCGTCGCCCTCCTGCGTATAGGCGCGCATGGCTTCGCAGGTGGCGGTTTTCCTGCCAGCCCGCACAAGCGCCAGGATGTCAGCACAGAGCTTTGCGTTGTCCCCGAAGCGGAAGGTTTCGGCCTCTGGGTTCGCATCGATGATGTCCTGCAACGTCTTGCGGGTCATGGCAGTTGCCTTTCGGGCTTGAGGACCGAGCCACAAAAATCTTGGACAAGATTTTTGCCACCCTCCAAAATCCTTGAACAAGGATTTTGCTGCACCCAAGAATTTTGGTCAAAATTCTTCATGATGCAGCTCACATCCGGAACACGCCGAAGCGCGTTTCTTCGATGGGGGCATTGAGCGACGCCGACAACGACAGGAACAGCGTCTCGCGGGTCTTCCGCGGGTCGATGATGCCATCATCCCAAAGCCGTGCCGAGGCATGAAGCGGGTGCGACTGGTGCTCGAACATATCAAGCGTCGGTTGCTTGAACTCCGCCTCTTCCTCGGCAGACCAGGTTCCGCCTGCCCGCTCAATCGCGTCGCGTTTCACGGTTGCCAGCACACCCGCCGCCTGCGGGCCGCCCATGACGGAAATGCGGCTGTTCGGCCAGGTCCACAGGAACCGGGGGCTATAGGCCCGCCCCGCCATACCGTAATTCCCGGCCCCGAAAGAGCCGCCGACCAGCATGGTGATCTTGGGCACTTTCGTGGTCGCCACAGCCGTCACCATCTTGGCACCGTGGCGTGCGATTCCTTCGGCCTCATATTTCCGACCAACCATAAACCCGGTGATGTTTTGCAGGAACACCAAGGGGATATTCCGCTGGCTGCACAGCTCGATGAAATGCGCGGCCTTCTGGGCGCTTTCACTATAGAGCACCCCATTATTGGCCACGATCCCCACCGGGCATCCCATGACATGGGCAAAACCGCAGATAATCGTTTCGCCGAAACGCGCCTTGAATTCATCGAAGCGGGATCCGTCCACCACGCGGGCGATAACCTCGCGGATGTCATAGGGTGTGGTCAGGCTGGCCGGCACCACGCCAAGGATTTCCTCGGGGTCATAGGCCGGATCCTCGGGGCTTTGCCAGTCCACGGTTTGCGGTGTCCGGCGGTTCAGCCCGGCAATCGCCTGCCGCGCCAACGCCAACGCATGGGCGTCATCCTCAGCCAGGTAATCCGCGACGCCCGACAGACGGGTATGCGTGTCACCGCCACCCAGTTCCTCGGCGCTGACCACTTCGCCGGTTGCGGCCTTGACCAGTGGAGGCCCGGCCAGAAAAATCGTGCCCTGTTCCTTCACGATGATGGTGACATCCGACATGGCCGGAACGTAAGCACCACCCGCCGTGCAGGAGCCCATGACAACGGCGATCTGGGGAATACCCTTGGCCGACATATTGGCCTGGTTGAAGAAGATGCGCCCGAAATGATCCCGATCGGGGAAAACTTCATCCTGCTGCGGCAGGTTTGCGCCACCCGAATCCACCAGATAGACACAAGGCAGATTGTTCTGCTCGGCGATCTCTTGCGCGCGCAGGTGTTTCTTGACGGTAATCGGGTAGTAGGTCCCGCCCTTCACGGTGGCGTCGTTGCAGACGACCATGACCTGCTGGCCATGGACCTGCCCGATGCCTGCGATGGCACCGCCGCAGGGCGCCGCACCGCCATACATATCATGACCGGCGGTTGCCCCCACTTCCAGAAAGGGAGAGCCGGGGTCGAGCAGGTTCGCCACCCGTTCGCGCGGCAGCATCTTCCCGCGCGACAGGTGCCGGGCGCGGGATTTCTCGCCGCCGCCTAGCGCCGCCATCTCGGCTGCGTCCCGGACGACCGCCAAAGCCTCCAGATGCGCGGCCCGATTGGCCAGGAACGACTCAGACGTGGTCAGGGCAGAGGATGTGAGTTTCATGAGATTTTCCGACCTCTGGTTGTGCCGCAACCCCCGCGCTGCACGCGGTGATTGACGGCTTGGAACGGTTCTTGCTGCAGTTGCGAAAAAGACGCGACGCCCACCCGGTTTTCTTGATTCAGGTCAATGACCCAGGCGTCGCCGAGGCGCAGGACAAAACGGTAATACAATTGAGAGGTAATAAGATGAAAACCGCTGTCTCCACCCTTGCACTGGCCCTCGCGTTGTCGGCGGCTGGCATGGCTTCGGCGCAACAGGCGGGCGACTGGACGGTTGGCGTCGGGTTTGGCTGGGTCGAACCGCAATCCGATACCGGCGTTCTGGCCGGCGCGAACACGACGATCGACGGGGCGGGACGCCCGACGATCACGGCGGAATACTTCATCCGCGAAAATCTCGGGATCGAGATTCTGGCCGCCACACCGTTTGAGCATACCGTGACCCATGCGGTTCTGGGCGATATCGCGACCGCCACGCATCTGCCGCCCACCATCTCGTTGAACTACCACTTCCCGACCGGTGGGCCGCTGACCCCCTTTGTCGGGGCCGGTATCAACTACACGACCTTCCTGGACGTCGACGGCGTCGGCGCCCTGGCAGGCACGAATGTTGAAATCGAAGACAGCTGGGGGCTCGCGCTGCACGCAGGGGTCGACTACCAGATCTCCGATACCGGATCGCTGCGGATGGACGTGCGCTGGATCGATATCGATGCCGACGTCACGGTCAACGGCGCCTATGTCGGCACCACCGAAATTGACCCGCTGGTGTTCGGCGTGTCCTACGTGTTCCGGTTCTGAGCCTAAAACGGCCCAGACCGGTCTCCAGCCTGCCCCCGGTTCGCCGGGGGCTTTTTTATGTCCGGCGCCAGTGTTCATTCCGGCCATACCTCCCATTGACACGCCACGTTGCGCCCCCACGCCCGTCGCCCCTTCAGGCACGGCCATGGGGGCAGGCAACGCCGCCTATCCCATTGCCCCCATCAATTCGCGCCCCACCAGCATCCGGCGGATTTCCGAGGTGCCCGCACCGATCTCCATCAGCTTGGCATCGCGGAAGATGCGGGAAACCGGGCTGTCGGACAGGAACCCGGCGCCCCCCATGGCCTGCACCGCCTGATGGGCCTGCTTCATCGCCTCTTCGGAGGCATAAAGACAGCAGGCTGCCGCATCCTGACGGGTCACGTCGCCCCGGTCGCAGGCTTTGGCGACCTCGTAGACATAGGCGCGAGCCGAGTTCATCGCCGTGTACATGTCGGCGATCTTGCCCTGCATCAGCTGGAAGCTGCCAATCGGTTTCCCGAACTGCTTGCGGTCGCGCATATAGGGCATGATTTCATCCAGGCAGGCGGCCATGATACCGGTGCCGATCCCCGCCAGTACCACGCGTTCATAGTCGAGCCCTGACATCAGAACGCGAACGCCCTTGCCTTCTTCGCCGAGCACGTTTTCGAACGGCACCTCGACATCTTCAAAGATCAACTCTGCCGTGTTCGAACCGCGCATCCCAAGCTTGTCGAAATGTTCGGACGTGCTGAAACCAACCATCTCTTTCTCGATCAGAAAGGCGGTCATTCCCCGGCTGCCCGCATCCGGGTCGGTCTTGGCATAGACAACCAGAGTGTCCGCATCGCAGCCATTGGTGATCCAGTATTTCGTGCCGTTCAAGACATAGCGGTCATTGCGCTTCTCGGCGCGCAGTTTCATCGACACCACGTCAGATCCGGCCCCGGCCTCGGACATGGCCAGGGCACCGACATGGTCGCCCGACATCAGCCGCGGCAGGTATTTCGCCCGCTGCGCATCGGTCCCGTTCAGCTTGATCTGGTTCACGCACAGGTTGGAATGCGCCCCGTAGGACAAGGATACGGACGCAGAGGCCCGGGCGATTTCCTCGACCGCGATGACATGGGCCAGATAGGACATGCCCGCGCCGCCATATTCCTCGGGCACCGTTATGCCCAGAAGGCCCAGATCCCCCATTTCCTTCCACAGCTCTGCCGGAAAGAGATTCTGTTTGTCGATATCCTGTGCCATGGGGCGGATACGCTCTTGCGCCCAACGATGCACCATATCGCGCAGCGCGTTAACATCCTCGCCCAGGTCAAATGTCATGGTGGCCATGAACATGCGCAGCCCTCCTCCTTAATTGAACGCTTGTTCATTTAATACGCTTGCATATGCGGTGAGTCAAAGGAATCCTGTCTTCCGCGACGCAACGGCACAAAGCACCAAAACTCTTGGTTCAAGAGTTTTGGGGGCTGACAAAAATCTTGGTTCAAGATTTTGTTGCTGTGACGGGAAAATCTTGAACCAAGATTTTCGGTCGCCCAGATCAGTTTGCGAGCGCCACTTTGCTGACCTCATCCCGGATGATCCGCGCAATCAGCCCGGCATCCTCAACCGAAAAGGTCAGTGGCAGGCGCATATCGACCAGTCCCGCCAAGATGCGGTCGGTATTGGGCAGGCTCTGCGGGCCGGCATAGCGCCAGCTGTCATAGCGAGAGGTGAAGGCAACCGGCTCTGCCCCGCCGAACCATTTCAGTTCCACCCCCCGCGCAGCGCAGGCCTGCAGAACGGTGGCGATCTGACCTTCGGAAAACTCCGGCAGCAAAAACTGGATCGACGACCCGACGATGCTTTCTTCTGCCGGTCGCTCGATGACCTTCAACCCAGGCGTGTTGCGCAGACCCTCTTCCACCACATGATACAACGCATTCCAGCGGTCGACCTGACGCGGCAGGTCTGCCAATTGCGGGCGCAGGATCGCGGCGCGCAGGTTGTCCATCCGGCCCGAGACATTGGGCGTGACCCATTTGATCTGCTCAAACGCCTCGGGCGGCGGGGCCGCGCGGTGACGGGCATAGAGCATATAGCTGCCCGACAGGATGATTGCCCGCGCCATCAGGTCGGGATCGTCCGAGGTCAGGATCCCGCCCTCGCCGGAATTCAAATGTTTGTAGGTCTGGGTGGAATAGGCCGCCATGGCCCCGTGTCGGCCCGAGGGCACGCCCTTCCACGCCCCGCCCATGGTATGGGCGCAATCCTCGACCACCTTCACACCGGCGCTGTCACAGATCTGCATCAGCAGGTCCATGTCGCAGATATGTCCGCGCATATGGGACAAGAGCAGCACCTTGGCATCGGTTTCGGCCACCAGCCGTGCCAAATGATCCAGGTCGATGGTCAGGTCTTCGATCACCTCTACAAAAACCGGCTCGCCTCCCAGGGCAGCAATCGCGCCCGGCACCGGGGCCAGCGTAAAGCCGTTGGTCAACACCTTGTCACCGGGCTGCACGCCCAAGGCCCTAAGCGCGCAACCGATCGCATAGCCGCCAGAGGCCACGGCCAGCGCATATTTCGCGCCCGTGAAACGGGCGAATTCCTCTTCCAGCAGGGCGGTCTCGGCCACTTCGCCGTCAATCACGTTGTAACGGTGCAGACGGCCGCCGCGCATCACCTTCAGCGCCGCTTCGATCCCGGCTTCGGGGATCGGCTCTTGCTGGGTGAAACTGCCTTTGAATACGGTGCTCATGGGCGACGTCTTAGGGGGCTTGCGGGGCTTGCGTCAATCCAGAAGCTGACGCGCCAGCGCGGGCATATCCTGATAGCGGTGCAGCAGCGCCTCGGGCATCAGATCGGCCACCCCCGCCCCGAGCGGCCCGAAGGTCACCAGAACCGACGGCACCCCCGCCGCGCGGGCGGTTTCCCGGTCGGTCACCGTATCGCCCACCAGCAGGGACCGCGCCACATCCCCGCCTGCCCGTTCCACCGAGGCCACGAAGGGCGCCGGGTCCGGTTTGCGGGTGGGCAGCGTGTCGGCCCCGATCAGCGACCCAAACAGACCCCGCACGCCAAGCCGCGTCAGCAGGGTTTCAGCCAGCCCTTCAGGCTTGTTGGTGCAAACGCCCACGCGGATCCCATCGGCCAGCAGCGCCTCAACCGCCGCCACCGCGCCGGGATACATCACCGTGTGCACGTCAATCGCCTGCCCGTAAGCCTCCAGCAGGATCGGATAGCCGCGGTCGATCTCCGGCTCTGGCGCGCCATGGCCAAGCCGCTCGAATCTAAGACTCAGCATCGCCCGTCCACCACGCAAGGCCGTGGGATCATCGCGCCCGCGTTCCAGCTGTGGGGCATAGCCCATGGCCGCTATCGCCGCATTGCCCGCCGCGATCAGGTCACCGCTGGTATCGGCCAGTGTTCCATCCAGATCGAAGATCACCGTGCGCATCCCTGCCCCTTTATCTTTCAGCCTTGGCAGGTTTCCGCCTGCGATTGAAACGATCGGTAAGGGTTTTTGACGACGGTCCGCCTTGCGCCCTTTCCCCGCTTGCTTAATACCGGGGGCGACAAAACGAAAGCAGGTGACATGCAGTCAGATGAACGGGTTTGCGCTCTGGTGATCCTTGCGGCGGGCCAGGGTAGCCGGATGAACTCCGATTTGCCCAAGGTGCTGCATCCGCTTGGCGGGGCGCCGCTGATCGTCCATGCGATGGACGCGGGCGCGGCGCTGGCGCCCGACCGCACCGTTGTCGTGGTGGGGCATGGCGGGGCGCTGGTCGAACAGGCCGTGCGCGCCCATGATGACACCGCCATTTGCGTGACACAGGCCGAACAGCTTGGCACCGGTCATGCGGTCCTGCAGGCGACGCAGGCACTGACGGGGTTCGAGGGCGATGTCATCGTTCTGTATGGCGACACCCCCTTCGTCAGCGAAGACACGCTGGCCCGAATGCTCGCCGCCCGCGCCACCCACGACATCGTCGTTCTGGGGTTTGAGGCCGCCGCCCCAGGCCGCTATGGGCGGCTGGTGATGGACGGCGACCGGCTGGCCCGTATCGTCGAAGCCAAGGATGCAAGCCCCGAAGAACTGGCGATCACCCTGTGCAATTCCGGCCTCATGGCCGCCGATGCCAAAACGCTGATGGGCCTTCTGGCGGAGGTCGGCAATGACAACGCCTCGGGCGAATACTACCTGACCGATGTGCCCGCCATTGCCGCCACTAAGGGCCTGACCGCCACCGCCGTCACCTGCGATGAGGCCGAGACGCTCGGCATCAACACCCGCGCCGAACTGGCGGGGGCCGAGGCGCTGTTTCAGAACCGCAAGCGGGCCGAGGTGCTGGAGGGCGGCGTCACGATGACTGCGCCGGACACCGTCTATTTCGCACATGACACCTGGATCGGGCGCGATGTGGTCATTGAACCCCATGTGGTCTTCGGCCCCGGCGTCACGGTCGAAAACGACGCCACCATCCGGGCATTTTCACATCTGGAAGGCTGCCATCTGGGCGCGCGTGTCACGGTTGGCCCCTATGCCCGCCTGCGCCCCGGCGCAGAACTGGGCAATGACGCCCGGATCGGCAATTTCGTCGAGATCAAAGCCGCCGAGATTGGCGAGGGCGCGAAGGTCAACCACCTGTCCTATATCGGCGATGCCGAGATTGGCGAGGGCACGAATATCGGCGCAGGCACCATCACCTGCAACTATGATGGCGTGTTCAAGCACCGCACCACCCTGGGCCGCGATGTCTTTATCGGGTCGAACACCATGCTGGTCGCGCCCGTCACCGTGGGCGACGGGGCAATGACCGGATCGGGGTCGGTGATCACGTCAGACGTGCCTGCGGGTGACATGGCCCTGGGCCGCGCCAAACAAGTGAACAAACCGGGCCTCGGGGCCCGGCTCATGGCGCGGCTGCGCGCGATGAAGGCAGAGAAAAAGGGGCAGTAGCCATGTGCGGTATCGTCGGAGTTCTTGGCGACCATGAGGTCGCGCCTATCCTGGTTGAGGCGCTGAAGCGGCTCGAATATCGCGGCTATGACAGCGCCGGGATCGCGACCGTCAGCGACGGCCATCTCGATCGCCGCCGCGCTGTCCGCAAGCTGGTGAACCTGTCGGACCTTTTGGTGCACGATCCCCTGCGCGGCAAATCCGGCATCGGCCACACACGGTGGGCCACCCATGGCGCGCCAACCGTGGTCAACGCCCACCCCCATCAGGCGGGCCGCGTCGCCGTCGTGCATAACGGCATCATCGAGAACTACCGCGAATTGCGAGAAGACCTCGCCACCAAGGGCATCGGCTTTTCCACCGATACCGACACCGAGACCATCGCGCTTTTGTGCGAACATCTGCTGGATACCGGTCTTGCACCGCGCGCTGCCGCCCGCGAAACCCTGCGCCGCCTGGAGGGCGCCTTCGCGCTGGCCTTCCTCTTTGACGGGGAAGAAGACCTGATCGTCGCCGCCCGCAAAGGCAGCCCGCTTGCCGTGGGCTATGGCGAGGGGGAGATGTTCGTGGGGTCCGACGCCATCGCCCTGGCCCCGATGACCGACCGGGTGACCTATCTGGAAGAGGGCGACTACGCCTATGTCACCCGCGCGGGCGTTGATATCTTCGACGAACACGACCGCCCCGCCAACCGAGAGATCCGGCAGATCGCCGCACAGGCCACCCAGATCGACAAGGGCGGGCACAAGCATTTCATGGCCAAGGAGGTCTTTGAACAGCCCGTGGTTCTGGCAGAATGCCTGGCCCATTATTCCAGCGGAGACACGGTCGAGATCCCCGAAGGTGACGTCGATTTCACCGATACCGACCGGCTGATCCTGGTGGCCTGCGGCACTGCGAACTACGCCTGTCTGGTGGCGAAATACTGGTTCGAACAACTCGCGGGCCTGCCCTGCGACGTCGATATCGCCAGCGAGTTTCGCTACCGCGAACCGCCCGTGTCGGACCGCGCCACAGCGCTCTTTGTCAGCCAGTCGGGCGAAACCGCCGATACGCTCGCGGCGCTCCGCTATTGCGAGGGGAAAGCCGCGCGCATTCTCTCGGTCGTTAATGTCCCCGAAAGCTCCATCGCGCGCGAAAGCGACCTGGCCCTGCCGATCATGGCGGGCGTTGAGGTCGGCGTCGCCTCGACCAAGGCCTTCGTCTGCCAGCTTGCGGTTCTGGCCAATCTCGCCATCCTCGCCGCCCGCCAGAAGGGCCGCATCGACGCCGCGCGAGAGGCCGAGCTGCTGACACAACTGCGCGGCCTTCCCGGCCTGATCAATCAGGCGCTGGCGTTGGAGGATCAGATCAAGCGCCACACCGGGTCCCTTTCCCGCGCGCAAACCGTCCTTTTCCTGGGCCGTGGCGCCATGTTCCCGCTGGCGCTGGAAGGCGCGCTGAAGCTCAAGGAAATCAGCTATATCCACGCCGAAGGCTATGCATCGGGTGAACTGAAACACGGGCCCATTGCGCTTGTGGACAAAACCGTTCCCGTGGTCGTCATGGCCCCCACCGACGCGCTTTTCGACAAGACCGTCAGCAATATGCAAGAGGTCATGGCCCGCGAAGGCCAGGTCTGGCTGGTCACCGATGCGGCAGGCTCCTCCATGGCGCGCGAAGGCGTCTGGCAGACGCTTGTGATGCCCAATGTCGACCCGTTCTTCGCACCCATCCTCTACTCGATCCCGGCGCAGCTTATCGCCTATCACACCGCCGTGCACAAAGGCACCGATGTGGACCAGCCCCGCAACCTCGCCAAATCTGTGACGGTGGAGTAACCCATGGGAAAACGCTTCGATCAGATCGGTAACGCGCATCGCAAATTCATCGAAGCGCAGCACATGTTCTTCGTGGCCACCGCCGCCCCCGATGGCCGCGTCAATGTCTCACCCAAGGGGATGGACGCCCTGCGCGTTCTTGGCCCCAACCGCATCCTGTGGCGCAATATCACCGGGTCGGGCAATGAAACCGCCGGGCATCTGCTGGAAAGCGACCGCATGACGCTGATGTGGTGCGCGTTTGAGGGCGCGCCGCTGATCCTGCGCTGCTACGGCACGGCCCGCGCCGTGCATGACACCGACCCGGACTGGGCCGATCTGTCAGCCCATTTCGACCCGCATCGCAGCGCCCGCCAGATCTTCGACATGTCCGTCGATCTGGTGCAGAACTCCTGTGGCTACGCCGTGCCGCTCATGTCCTATGAGGGCGAGCGCGACACCATGGACAAATGGGTTGCCGCCAAGTCCGATCAGGATATCCGTGACTATTGGGCCGAGCGCAACGCGGTCACCATCGATGGCCGCCCGACCGGTGTACCGCAGTGACGCTGGACGAGGCCCTTAACGCCTTGCAGGCCCAGGCCGACCCGGCCCGCGCCGACCAGATGCGCGCCTATCACAAGATCGACCGGCCCTATCTGGGCCTCTCGAACGAGATTCCGAACAGCCTGGCACAGGAATGGCGGCGGTCCCTGTCGCTGGAGGATCGCCTGACGCTCGCCGATGCGCTCTGGCAGACGAATATCTTCGAGGCAAGGATCACGGCGGCAAAACTGTTGGTACAGGCCCGGATAAAACCCTCAGATGAAAGCGCTTGGCACCTGATTCAGTCTTGGATGCCCGATTTCGACAGCTGGGCCATCGCGGATGCCGTTGCCATGGCCGGCCAACGCCGCCTGACCGCCGATCCCGCGCGGCTTGATACGGTCGAGGGCTGGACCAGCTCCGATCATCTCTGGACCAAACGCGCCGCCCTCGTCTTCACCCTGCCCTGGGCCAAGCCCCGCCACCCCAAGCCCGCAGAACTGGCCGCGCGGGAACGCATCCTGGGATGGGCCGCCGCCTATACGGAAGACCCCGATTGGTTCATCCAGAAAGCCGTGGCCTGGTGGCTGCGCGATCTCTCCAAGAAAGACCCCGACCGGGTGCGCGCCTTCCTCGCCAATCATGGGGAAAAGATGAAAGCCTTCGCCCACAAAGAAGCCGCCAAACACCTCCCCTGATCAATGCTACAGGCACCAAAACGCGGCCCCGGCCTGCTTTAACCTCTCAGCGGAAAGGCACCAACCTCTCAACCAACCCCGTGCCCGACAGATCCCACAGACCCACCCACTATCCCGTGGCAACGCGGTTCGACGAGGCCCCCGCGAAAGCGGGGGTTGAGGAGGACCGCTCCCGCCGCGACGGCGCCAGCCGGCGCAAGTCACACGACCGGAACGCCGCCCTCCAGAACCGTCCGGAACCAGCCCACGTCGATATTGCCGCCCGACAGGATCACGCCGACCTTTTTGCCCGCCATCCGCTCCCGCTCCTGCATCAGCGCCGCCAGCGGCGCGGCCCCGGCCCCTTCGGCAAGGTTGTGGGTCGCGGTATAATACAGCCGCATGGCCGCCGCGATTTCTTCCTCCGACACGCTGACGATCCGCGCCGCACCCGCGCTATAGATCTCAAAGGCCCCTTTCACCGGCACCCGCACCGCCATCCCGTCAGCAAAGGTCCGGGCCGAGTTCGTCTCGACCATCGCTCCCGCCTCATAAGACAGTTTCGCGGTCTGCGCGTGGTCCGAAACAACGCCCACCACGTCCGTCTTCAACCCGAAGGCATCGCGCGCCAAGATCGTCCCGCAAATCCCTGATCCGCAGCCAATCGGCACATAGACCGTGTCGAGGTCTTTCAGCGCCGAGAACAGCTCAAACCCATAGGTCGCCACCCCACGCACCAGCTCTTTGTGAAAAGGCGGCACCACGGTCAGCCCTTCGGCCTCCGCCACCCGGATCGCCTCATCCTTCGCGGTGTCGAAATCCTCGCCAAACTCCACCAACTCGGCCCCGTAGCCCCGCATCGCCGCGTTCTTTTCCGCCGAGTTGCCGTGCGGCACATAGACCAACGCCCTCAGCCCCGCCGCGGTCGCCGCCCGCGCCTGGCTTTGCCCGTGATTGCCGCGTGTCGCGGTACAGATTCCGGGGCTTTCCGGGTGTTCGCGCCGCAGCCAATCCATGAAGGTCACCCCGCCGCGCACCTTGAAGGCCCCCGTCGGCGCATGGTTTTCATGCTTCACCCAGACCTCGGCCCCAACAGCCGCCGACAGGCCCGGCCATTCATATTGCGGTGTCGGTGAAATCTGCCGATGAACAAGGCTTGCGGCGGCTTCAAGCTCGTCAGTGGAGAATTTCATGGGTCAGCCCTCCTGACTTATTGCACATGGGCCGCACCCTAGCCAGCCCGCGCGCCCTTGTCAGCCCCTCGCGACAGCCTTATGAAGCGCCCGACAATAAAGGGGGACGGGCCGGGACAATGCCCATTCTGGTGATGAAATTCGGCGGCACGTCCGTCGCCACGCTCGACCGCATCCGCCGCGCCGCCAAGCGCGTGGGGCGCGAAGTTGCCAATGGCTATGACGTGATCGTCATCGTTTCGGCCATGTCGGGCGAGACCAACAAGCTCGTCGGCTATGTCGAGGAAACCTCGCATCTCTACGACGCCCGCGAATATGACGCGGTGGTCAGCTCGGGCGAGAACGTGACCGCCGGGCTGATGGCGCTGACGCTTCAGGAAATGGACGTGCCCGCGCGCAGCTGGCAAGGCTGGCAGGTGCCGCTGATTACCACGTCGGCCCATGCAAGCGCGCGGATCGAGGACATCCCGACCACCAATATCAACGCCAAGTTCGGCGAAGGCATGAAAGTGGCCGTCGTGGCGGGCTTCCAGGGTATCAGCCCCGAAGGCCGGATCACCACGCTTGGCCGGGGTGGATCGGACACCACCGCCGTGGCCTTCGCCGCCGCCTTCGGCGCGGACCGCTGCGATATCTACACCGATGTGGACGGGGTCTACACCACCGATCCCCGGATCTGCGACAAGGCCCGCAAGCTCGAAAAAATCTCATTCGAGGAAATGCTGGAACTCGCCAGCCTCGGCGCCAAAGTGCTGCAAACCCGCTCGGTTGAGCTTGCGATGAAATACAAGGTGCGCCTTCGGGTGCTCAGCTCGTTCGAAGAACAATCCGACAATGCAGGCACGCTGGTCTGCGACGAGGAGGATATCATGGAAAGCAATGCAGTTGCCGGGGTCGCCTATTCCAAGGACGAAGCCAAGGTCACGCTCGTATCGGTCGCCGACCGCCCCGGCGTCTCCGCCGCCATCTTCGGCCCGCTGGCCGAGGCGGGCGTGAATGTGGACATGATCGTGCAGAACATCTCGGAAGAGGGCCGCACCGATATGACCTTCTCCTGCCCCACCAATCAGGTGGCACGGGCGGAACAGGCAA
>ENA-OWNT01001633-OWNT01001633.1-seawater-metagenome-genome-assembly--contig:-NODE-1633-length-27129-cov-4.023917_pt1 | contig 27129 bp, 20 predicted proteins | sample MGYA00238136_ERZ651165 | MGnify/ENA primary metagenome ERZ651165 (study PRJEB26861, sample SAMN08777766) | seawater metagenome | isolation source: coastal seawater | place: USA: Florida | collected...
ACTGAAGCGTTCTGAAGTATTCTGCTCGTCTGCTCGCCTGCTCGTCTGCTCGTCTGCTCGTCTGCTGGACGTCGTAGTTGGTGGATGGGTCGGATGGTCGAATGTTCGGTCACTGCTTGCGACTGCGAGTTGACGGAGGCACCGATGACCGGATGGCCAGCCAACAGCCAACAGCCAACAGCCAACAGCCCCTTCTTCACGGCGTCCACACCCCAAACCTCACACACATCCAACTTCATACAGGGTTTTTTACTTTTGAACTTTTGACAGTTTTGGCATTGTTCGTAATTTGGAACCGTGATGAAGGAACCGTATTGCTAATAAGTGTATCACAGTGACGAATTCTATTGCCGACTCAGACGAACGACGCAATTTGAGAGAATTTCAAAATTTAAAATTTCGGAATTTTGGAATTTTGGAATTTTCACATTTTCAAATTTTCAATTTTCACATTTTCGACTGAATGCGAATGCCAATCGATGACACTGAATGAATGACTCGGATGACTCGGATGACTCGGATGACGCGGATGACTCGGATGACTTGGATGAATGACTCGGATGACTCGGATGACTCTGGTGACTGACGGACTGATGCCTGGCAAAATACCCGTAGGTTCCCAATTGCCCAATTCCCAATTCCCAACATTTGGACAGCACCATGTAACTAACTAAGGGATGGGTTGTCCATTATCATCTTGGCAGTATCCATACAGCATGTACGTGGAGTGTGAGGACCACTGCCATTGTGATTGACGTTGTCGGGACAGTGATGTCAAAGAAACCACACAAGGTAAAATGTTAGTTGTGACGTAAATCGAGACCTAACCAACTGCAATTTTTCGGAGCAGATTATCTTTGTTTTGGAGGCGGAAGTGGGAACAACCCACCCGGTCGCCGTAGCCAATGACAATATGCTGAGTAAGCGAAGATTGGATTCAGCTTCGCGAATTCCTAAGAGCAACCAAAAGTGTGCACGTGCAAGATAACTGTCAGACCAATGCACTCACGATTTGCGACATGTGGGTGCAGCTACGGGGGATGTCGTATGCGTACGTCTGCGCGATTCAAGTGACTGCACAACCATCCCAATGACGTCCCGCCAAGGTGAGCGGCGTGGTCAAAAAAGCGCAAACGAAACACTAGCCCTACAACAAGACGTCGTCAGGAACACAAACAAAATTGGACGCCGCAATCATCGCTGTCTGCGCTTACCAAGCAGATCGAAGGTCATGAGGCCCTTGATCATGCTCGTGCCCTCAAATTCAACGTTCGGTAAAAAGATGAAAGCATATTTGGTCTGCGGATTGTTCCATGCAGTCTAAGCAACGGAAAAAGAAGCAAACAAGTAAACTCCCGTGACTGTGACAATGTCGACACCAGTACACCCAACAAGTGTGCTAACGAACCCATGCAGCCAGAAAAAGCACGGCTCCTGAAGCGCCTAAAGACGGTATCCTACTCCTAGTCGCTGCGCTTGCCAGAAGGCTAGTGAATCCAGAAAATGCGCCGGCGGTGCAGTACACGGCTTGAAAATGCGGTGGTCTCACCACAGCTTGGAAATCGGCGCAAAACGACCAGAGAGCAAACATGTTGAACCCAAAATGTATGGCACCTGTGTGGGAGAAACTTGACAAGAGCATACTCGACGGCACAAACTGGCTTGGAACGGGGTTCAGCAAAAAGTATTTGTGCATCACTCTGTTCAACGCGCTAGTGGTGGCGAATCTCCAACCAAGGAACACCGCGAGGTTGGTCATGAAAATAGGTCCGAAGCTCGCCATTCGTCGATCGTGCCACAACATTTCAAGATTGTCCAATATCTTTACCAGCTCAGGATGTGCCATATTGCGCACTGATCTGGAGCACAAAACACAGTCTCGAATGATGACAATTGAGGGGAGGTACGAGCTGCATCAACGGCGACGGTGCAACTTACTCAAACGAAGTGCGCTGATTTCCGCGGCGGTTTTGCACAGAATGCTTCCAAGAAGCATCTGCCTTCTCCGTCGCAAAATCGTAAGCAATGGCAGCTGTGGGTGCGCCCACTGCAACCAAACCTAACACAATGGCGCCTTTTCCGATCATGCCAGCACGCGGTTCGTCATGATGCACCGTGCTGAAATTGGAACGCCTCGAAGTCGCCGGGGAGGGCATTGAAACCCGGCGAAGCGACAATGGTCGCAATACTCGACGCAGCCCCAGCATGTTGCGATGTGACACCACAATGATTCGATCAAAATTTTGGCTGCGAAACGGTGGCTTTCGTCACGACATTTCTTTCGGATGCTACTTTATGAGCAAACGCTCCAGCGCGCACAAGCATTCCACTCGGTGACATACAATCGGTTCAAAGCACACCCCACCTCAGAGTTATCCAGTGACTTGAGCTCAGGAACTGCTGTGCTGCACCTCAAAGTTTGTCCCCGCGCTCATATTATTGATGTGGTGACGAGAAACCCACCGGGTGGAACCTCAACTTCCGCGAGAAACGGCGCACGAAGTATGTCAACGGAAAGGCATGACCGACGAGAACATGCACACACCAGAACGAGCCATCACAAACAAGACACCAAAGCATCAGAACACCAAAGCGCCACAACACGAGGTTCCACCGCCACAAGGCACCACACCACGAGAACGCTATCATACTCGAGTGCAAGAGACAAACGCGCGACAGCGACAGTGCGACAGTCGCGACGACGCCACGTAGTGGAACACGAGGTGGAAGGTGGAACGTGGATCAAACGAAGCGAGAAGACAAACAAGTCAGCGAACTGCGAACATCCGAACATCCGAACATCCATCCTCCAACCTCCAACCAACCTTCACAAACTTCCAACCAGCGCAGCACACAGTCAGTCAGTCAGTCAGTCAGCTGCCACACTCTCTATAGTATCATACGACCGCCAGCAGTGGATTTTATAGAAACGGCTCTCGAAAGCTGTCACACTTTTCACACTTTCCACTCTCCGTCTCACTTCTCAAATGTTCCCCTTCACTCCCATAAAACAACGGCCTCCGCGCAGTGGGGCAATTTCGGAATTGGAAATGGAGCAGCAAATTCTCAATTCTCTGCAGCGCTAAGTGAAGAGCAAGAGAACACGTGGCTTTCACTTGTCGCAATGTTGCACAATAAAGCACTTTGACTTTTGGTTTCTATTTCACAATTTTCAGCATAGTAGTCATACATCACGTACACGAACGACTTTCTAAGTATGCGGCAGAAGTATGCAACTTTTGTACAATTGCACTGTGCACTTTTGTCTACAATGACAGAGACCTGTACAGAGGATGAAGGCAGACAAACGACAGAGACAGCACGAGACAAAGACCAACGGTCAAAGGCAGAAGTACGGAGCGAAAGCTCATGTAAAAACCGAACACCGAAAACCGAAAACTGCAAAATGAATGGTTGAATGAATGAATGGTTGAATTCGTGAAAGGCGACAAAGAACCCATTCACCCTTTACCCTCAATTGTCGTAAGTAGTGCAGTGCAGTGTTTTCTGTTTTTGCGTACTGTGCAGATCATTTTGAGATTTTCTAAGATTTTCAGACTTGCGGTCGATTCGAATGAGGGTCAATGAGGGTCAACGAAGGAAGATTCGAAGATTCGACGCTCAACAACGTCTTTTCTGTGGAATTCTGAACCACATCCTGTAATTACGTAATTACTCGTTTGTGCCACCTCACAATCTCCCACAATTTCACACATCCACACATTTCCAAATTTACAAATTTACACATTTACCAAAATTTACAAATTTACAAATTTACACTGACTCTCCGCCGCTGTGCGTGCGGGCGCGTTGTTAGTGGTTCACCCACAGTCAAGTTTTCGACTGGCTGGCAGCACGACGCACACAGCACACGATCACACGACTGTGCGGACTGTGCGTGAGGTCGATCGCGTGACAAATGTATTGTATACAGTACAGTATCTGTAGTATAGCAGTGGGTTTAAAAGTACAGTCCAATGGATGTTTTGAGACTTCGAACATCTGAGAACTTTGTATGGTACAACGCCGCCAATTGTCCAGTTGCCCAGTTGTTCAGTTGTTCGTTGTTCGTCCTGGCTTTGATTTTTGTATAGTTGGTTGGGTGGTGTGGGTCGTCGAAAGTGGAAAGTGCCTTCGCTCTCAGTCACTGAGTCAAAAACTGACAACTCGCATCGACCAACGCTCATCACTGCACCACAAAACCGCAACCACCACCAACGGCTCACTCGGTCTTTCCCTGTCACACCCACAGCGCAGCACAGCACAACAAACAAAACAGGCAGCAGCACGTGGAAAAAAAGACAGCCCCACCCAGGTTTTGTGGGGGCGGGAGCTGCCGGAGCTTCTGGAGCTCACACACCCCACCCACTCCCCACCCACCCCCACACGCACGGATTTTTGACCGGTTTTTCCATCGATTTTTCGACGATTTTTTGCCATTTTTTGTGAGGCTCGATGGACCTTTTGGTCTCTCAGGCTCCGAAACGATCCCAGTCTGCTAGCAAGTCTGCAGGGTCAGCTCAGTCGGGGAACGGGGTACCTCCCTTCTTGGCCGTGGATACTCAGAATAACCAAAACGAACGTTCAACGATTGCTTCGGAGGCAATTCGCACTGATACACTCATTGAAAAAGTTGGGACACATATGGTTACTTTGACTTGTGAAATAAACTGAACTTACGGTTGGACCTTGTTTCGCATTACGCACAGCAAGGCGACGCCGCTCGCGTGCTGAGGGCTGGGATCCTTCCGAGCGCTCTTCCACTTCGTTCGTATTCCACTCTATTTCTTCACTTTCCTCCGCCTTGCCCCGCCCACTCACCCACCCTTACAAACTGCCCCTCTCAACTACCTCATTCTAGTACTGTACATCAATCTGAAGTTTGCTTCGCTTCCGCGCTTTCCGACCTCTCCGTCTTCGCGGCGGTCGTCGCCGGGCAGTGCACCCTGGTTGGGGCAATGAGTGAGGGAGTAAGCGAGTGAGCGAGTGATTGAGTGGGCGTCCACAGCCAGCAGAGGCGAACAAAGCCGGGGACTGCCGGCACACGGTTGCCCAAACTGCAGCCCACTCCGCCGCTCACTCACTCCCCTGCCGACACTGTGCACTCACTCACTCACTCACCATCAACGAATGCACACCAGCCTGAGAAGTATATCAAAACGACCATATGTATCTATAAATACGACTATACGGTTTTCTATCACCGGTTGTGGGGACTTACAGTGCAATGTTAAATATAGATATCCACATGGACGGCGTCCACTGAGGCCACATATCTTCTTTTGGCATTGTCGTGTAATACTGCGCAGCGCTCTATATGAAAATGTAAAATCTTAGTTGTGGAGTTAACGTGGAGGACCGCGGGTGTGGACATTCCCGGAAGAAGAGGTCAGTCAGCTGACTCGCGTCCGTCGATGACTACGTGAGTTGCTGATTGTATTGTACAGGCTGGTGTGTATACGGATGTGGTGGTGGGGTCGACGGTTTGGTTGGCGGTTTGGTTGGCGGTTTGGTTGCGGCGAACCGACAAACCAACACCGAACACGGACCAGACTGCAACACTGCAACGAACGACATCAACGGCGACGACCACCACCACCACCGGTGACGACAACGATGATACGATGACTACTCAGTAGTGAAGTGACCAACTGAAGTACTTGCGTGCAGTGTTTTTGTGTGTGTGTTTTGCGTCTTTACTGTGTCCATTTTTTCGTGTTTGAAGCAGCTGTATCAATCGTTCGGACAGTGAGTCGGGTGAGGGATGAGGGATGAGGGATGAGGGCAGGTGGCATAACGACTGAAGCTGGTGTGTTTCCTTGGTCACATCGTTCGTCTTCTTCGCACGAGTGGCTCGTCCATGCACCTCTCTCTATGTTTGATTTTACGGCTTCTTCACGCCAGGTTGTGTCGCGAGCCATAAGTCAGTCGTCTGTCATCGCAATCTCGCAGCCGCGAAGGAATCGACATTGATTGTGCAGGAAAATGTAAACAAGCTGCAGCCCAAGATCCAATTGAGAAATACTTCGCGTCTCATGTCCGACCCAACGCTTGTTAAATTGGTGACGCCAAGAAAACCGTGATGCGCCGCACATCACAGAGCGCTACAGTCAGATTCGAAACGGAATGGGAGCCATACGTTGACGCTGTGGTAGCGCGGCATGCCGAATCAACGGGTCGGTTCCGCAGGTCCTATAGCGCGGGGTCACTGTTGCAAAACCTCTCACATGCAAACGTAGTTTGTCGCCGTGCAGCCATCATGCTAAGGTCTGCTTCAAAGTCTGCGCACTTTGTGCCACCAAAACGTGATTTTGCTTCGGAGATCGCAGTTCATGGAAATTCTCGCAATGCCACGAGCACCACGAACTCTCCGATCGCACCCTCGGTCGCGCTTTCCAGCGAACATGACCCTTCGGCGTGCATGACGGGAAACCGCTCGAAAATTCCAATGACACCTGAAATATCATCGTCATCAAGAAGAGATAGCAGACAATTTGCGTCCATCGTACCAGAAACTCCATTTCTCTCCGGGACGGAGTCTCCCCCGGCCACGACCTCATCTCGTCAGCGTGCACGGCACTCGTCTCCTATTGAGAGAGGGTCATTCCAGCAACAGAATGATGAACAGTCCATATCACATGACGACATGGATCTATCTGCGCTTCTCTCGTCTTCCCCCATTCAAATTTCAAATCCTGATGAAGCTGCTCTCTACTCTGGTGATGTGGATTTGGAGCGCAGTTTCATGCAGTCGCCATACAAAAGCGTCGGGAAGACAAAGCAGACCAGAGAGATACCAAAACAAGCCAGGTCAATTATTGTTCAACCACAACTTGATGGGAGCACCCAGGATCCTCTTGATGTCAGCTCGAGTAGCAGTGAACTCGGCTTTGACGGTTACGATTCTCGAAGCCCGTCACCGGTCAGTGCCGCTGATGACAGTGCCACGAACAGTGCTTCAAGCACCACCCGAAATCAGAATCGCGCACGATTTTCAAAAGGTCTCCAACTACGAGTGATTGCTGCAGACGCCGATGGTGACGGAAAGTCGCGTGCGTCTTCACGCCTCAAAATAAAGTTGAAGCGACACCAGCGTGAGGCTGTGGAGTGGATGCTGAAGCGAGAGAGTCAGAACCGTGCAAATAGACAATGCGGCACTGCTCGAGGTGGAATTCTGGCTGATGATACGGGAATGGGCAAAACCGTAACTGCAATTGCACTCATGGCGAAGGGTGTGGGCGCGTGTGAACAGCGTGCGCCTGCTGACAGATGGCAGCCCGCACTGCACGGATGTCATCCTGTGTCGCTGGTCGTCGTTCCGTTGTCTGTGATGCCGCAATGGATCCGGGAATTTCAAAATAAGACCAGGCTCGCCGTGTATGTTCACCATGGACCCAAGCGATTCCGGAGCTTCGGAGCTTTGCAGAGCCGCATTCACTGTTACGATGTTGTACTGACAACTTATTCGTTATTGGCGATGCAAGAATGCAGTCCACCACAAAGCAATGAACTGTTCGACTGCACGTGCCACTGCGATGAAAGTGGCAATGCTAATCGAGCGAATAGCTGCTGGAAGCGAGCCCTTCCACAACAGCCAAGCGGCACGGGGATGGTATCCTGTCTGCACCGCATTCGATGGGAGCGCATTGTCCTCGACGAAGCTCACTTGATTGTGAATCCACGTACACATAGAGCTGCTGCCGCCCGAGGTATTGAATGCAAACGAGGACGATGGTGCCTGACGGCAACTCCAGTTCAAAACAAGGGATTTGAAGACATCGCTGCACTATTCCGATTTCTTCGCGTACCATTGTCAGAGTACTCATCTAGTGCATCTGCTCAACCCGTCCCGGAAAAGTCACCCTTTATGCAACTTGCAGTGAAAACTTACATGCTTCGCCGACTGAAGCCCAATTCTCTGGCAACATCGAGCTCGACAGGAAGATCGGAGCCGAATCGTAGCAACCCCAACGCCCTGGATGACCATGATCATGATCATGAAGCAAGCGAGCACATGATGAAGCGGACGAGAGAAGCTGCAGTGGGTGGGTCTCCAGCTGAGAAACGCAGTGCCAATATGCCCACGCCACAATTACATCGGTCAGTGGACCCGCCTGAGCCGCTGACCACAGAGATCAGTAGCTTCGACCAGTTTGATGACAGCGATGTTGCAGTAGACGTCTCTCTTGATCCACAAGACACTTCGGGATTGGATTTTCCGGTTGTTGAGCACGTCTTGACGAAACTTTCGTTCCGATCAGACTTTGAGTCAGAATTCTACAACACCCTTGAGCACTGCACAAAATCCAACTTGGTAGAAGTGCTGGCTGCGCAGCACCAACCAGCAAAACGCCCATCGCAAACAGTCAGCCCCATCAGTCGTGCTGGCGCCCGAGGTGGTCCTAAGTTTCCGACATCTCCTTCCACCAGGCGTGGCACGGACGACCAAAAGCGAAAATTGGCCACTGGGTCGCTGCACGTGTTTGACTGGTTGACGAAATGCCGACAGTTTTGTTGTCACCCATACCTTGTCTTCAAGGCCATGTCACAGGCTATCAACAAAGCTGAAGTTGCGGCAAAAGATGCTGATGAAGCAACAATGGCCATAATGCTGGCCAGCATGCGGCGGAAACAAGCGCAGAAAATCAGGGACAAAGAATCGAGAACCATCCCAAGTCCCAAATCGCAATCCCGTGACCAGGTTGACTCCGACGAGGACTCAGAGTCATTGTTAATGGATGCTGCAACCAAAAGTGAGGCTGCCGAGAGGTCGAGGGAGTTGTCCGTGAAGTACCAGCAATGCTTCTCGGAAGAGCAGTGGGGTTTGTTTCGGGAGATGTGCAGGGAGAAAGGAGCAGCCTTTGTGAGCACCAAGCTTTCTGCATTGGTCTCAGATTTGCGGCAACACCTTGCACCTGCGCACCAGGGTAACGACTGTGCATCATGTCGCAAGTTCGTTGTTTTGACGAGCTGGACATCGTATCTTGAGTTAATCTGCACGAGATTGCGGCGAGAAGGCTACGTTGTTGGTGAGCTGCATGGTGGGCAGAATATTGCGCAGAGGCGTCGTACTCTTGACCAATTCGCCCGAAACGATGTGGGCTCGCCAAACAGCATGGCGGGGTTGGTGGCTACCTTGGGCACGGCTGGTGTTGGTGCGTGCATTGCCTATGTCGTTACCCGAAATATTTCACTGTTATAATTTCACGTTTGTCTGTCTGCAGGCTTAAATTTGACCAATGTGTCCGTGATGTTCTTGATGGAGCCTGCATGGAATCCGGCGACGGAGGCGCAGGCCATCGGACGCGTGTCCCGACTTGGAATGACGCACAAAATTAAGGTAGTCCGCTACGTTCTCGCCGGGACGGTCGAGGAGCGAATTGTGACAGTGAAGACCGCGAAGCAGCAAGCAGAGCAAGATGTGTTTTCAATGCTGCAGCAGGAAGACGTTCCCCATGACTTGGGCCACAACATCTCAAAGATGAAGACTCAACAACAAAACCAAAACCTCACGCGCTTCTGCGACCTGCTTGGTGTCGATGAGGCGGAGACACGCGTGAGACTGCAACGTAAGATTGACGAGGAATATGGAAAATTTCCTGTCCACAAGCAAGGGCATCAAAGATCAAAAAAGGTGAAACAGGCAAGCAAAGATGCCGCGAAGCGACGACAAATAGCACCAAAACAACGCAACAGACGCGGAAGTTGGGTGCTTGCTGTATCGACTTAATTGCCGCGGAGTACGAGTGCATTTGTTGACGCGGTGACGCGGGCACAGTTTCTTTCACAGTATTTCAGTACAGTAACTTATTTTTACCACAGACGCCATCTCTTTTCTTGCGCGACACGGATGGTGTTGTTCAGCTGCTTCCCCCAAATTTAAGCTGCTTCCCCCAAAATGTCGCTTTCTCCAAACGAGTAACTAGTGTTGCAGTTGTGGCACCTCGTGATCACCGGGTCACTGTCTTGGAGCAAATCTTTGCGAGTTTCCAGAGTCATGCCAAGAATTTGTGAAAGGAATTTTTCGCGTGTACAACGGCAAAAAAAGTCTATGGGTTTCCTCCGCACTGTGGTTTCGTCAATGTCAATCGACGGAACGTGTGCGCACAACGATCCGATTAGGTCTCCGTAGAACTCGCTGGCCGGGTCGCTGGCCACATGTACGATGTCTTTGTAAAGAGTGGACTGTTCTCTCAGCGAGCCAACGACACCAGCCCAGTCGACGTCAGGGACTCCGGGCAACCGTTGCGCGAAAAGACCACCGCTTCGATCAAAGTGAGGGCATGTTTGCTCCCCATTGGCCACGGCCGTTGCTGTCGCTGACAATCGTACAAAAGAATCTATTTGGTCGCTCTTTTCAAAGTATGTTTCGAGACCTTGTTCAATGCTTTCGTCAGGTATTTGAATGTAGCTTTGCTGTTTCTGCTCTTGGGAATACAGCACTTTCGACACGTGTAGAATTGGGTCTGCGCCGAGCCCATGGTTAGGGCCATCATATTGCCCGACAGTGTCCGAGTGGGTTGGATTTACATAACCCCGTACTTCTCCCGTGAATATAGATTCAGCACGCACGGCTTGCACTGGCGAAGCTGGATCCTGAGAGAAAATCGACAGTTCGACTCGCTCCTCGCCCTTCATGTTCATGTTCAGAAGAATAGCCGAGTTCAATGTGTCCACTAAAGCAGTGGCATGCAACTTTGAGAGAATATTGTGACGGCCCACCGCATCATTTGCAACTTTCGTCGAGTCCAGGACCGCAACTTGGACCCCGGATCGAGTTAATGCTGACACAAGCGATCGGCCAACACGGAGCATCTTGTCATTGCCTCAGGGCCGCAAGTATTGAACGTACTCTCTCGGCGAGAATGTTTTGAGTGGCTCAAAACAGACACTTGTTTTGATATCCTCAATTACTTTTCTTTCTGCGTTCGCCATTTCGGCGTCGACTCACGCAATTCGTTTGACGCAACTGCCTTTCACGCCAACTTCCGCACACCAAGTTTCACCACCGAATGCCTGGGCCATCCCTCCGCTACGGAGATGAACTGTGCGTCCACTGCCACTGCCAAGTGCCCCCGAGCACTCTCCCGTCAGTATCCAAAGTCTAGCCTCTTCCCGACATGGAGCCAACGAGGTCAGTAGCAGCACGCAAGGAAGTATGAAGTAAGCAAGTAAGTAAGTCAAAGCAAGTAAGCAAGTAAGTACTCTACAAGGAACAAGGACGACTGTGTTGTGTAGGTTGGTATGAAGTAGCAAACAAGCCAGCAAGCAAGCAAACAAACCCGCAAGAACTTTTTGCACGGACCGAGGACGTGTGTGTGTCTTGCGTCTGTGGCCATCGGCGTTTTGCCTGTGGCTGGCTGGCCATGAAGAACGAAGTCACGTGGTCGTGGAGTTAGTTGTGGAACGAACGGACGACAACGAACGACCAACGAACGACCAACGAACGGCCGACCGCCGACGTCAGTCAGCGCAAAACCTTCTGCGTCCACTTCACAAAAAACTACAGGCTGCATTCGGTGATACCATTCGCGAAAGTGTGAGCGTGTGAAAGTGAGGAAGCCTGAGGTGGCGATTGTTAGAGCGATTCAGCGCTATGCACTGTTGTGATTTCCGAGATATGAAAGGGTATTTACTGTGGAATGAAGGAATGTTTAGAAGCTATCCACTGCTTAGAAAACGAAAACAAAAAACAAAACACAAAAAGCAAAAAACAAAAAACAACTTTTTATTTTTGAGTTTTTTGATCTTGAAATGTGTACCTTTTCAACCTATACTAACACTTCCATGAAAATTGAAATGAACTACTGTACCACAACAACACAATAAAAATAAAAAATCGAAAAATCAAAAAGTCGAAAAAGTCGTCGACAAACAATCGATGATGGATGATGGATTTATGGACGCTGGACGGAGGTGGAGGGTTGTTCGGTTGTTTGTTCGTTTGACCGATACAATTGCATGTTCTACTATTTCAAATTAGAGCACAACACTGCAGTCATAAATCGAAAATGGAGGCGTAGCCCAAAATGGAAAATGGATGGTGAATGAAGTGAGGTGGAGCAGTGAGTGAGCAGTGAGCAGTGAGCAGTGTGCAGTGAGCAACGTGACTGACTGTTAGCTGTGAGAGTGAGAGAGGGGAAAAGGAAGAAGTCACAGTTGAGGCACCCACCCACCCAACAGCCAGCTGCCGCAGCGAGCGAGCGAGCGTGTCAGGGAAACCGTTTGTTCGTTCGTTTGTTCGTTCGTTCGTTCGTTTGTTTGCGTTCGTTTGCGTTCGTTTGCGTTTGCTTGCTTGCTGATTCCGTTCGTTGGTTTGTTTGTTTTGTTGGTTTGCTTCTTCGTCGCGTGGTCCTTCGTTGACGTACGTACGGTACGGCAGTGTGCAGTGGTGTGTTGTGTGTCGTTTTTGCCTCACGCGGACAGTTCGACGAGGAGGGGAGCTGTCTGGAGGGGATTGAGGAGACTTTGTGCACGTCCGTTGCTTCCCTTGACGCAGGGTATCACATACCCTCCGATATGTTCAAACAGGGCCCATCGTGTTGCGACTCACTGTCACAACGTACCAACACGATACGGCATTGCCGCAGCAATCGGGAGCAAGCGTGAACGCGACGGAAGCAATGCTGTTGAGTTCGAGCGACGGCGTGGGTGCCTCTCCGAACCACGGTTCAAATGGCATGCGCCCACAAGATTGACGACAATATTGGCTGCTGCGGTTCAAATTTTATCTTATTGTTTTAGTTTTGTCTTGTTTGATTCGCACGGCATCCCACATTCAAGATGAAGGCACGTTTGCGACCTCGCCGAGCCAAAGCCCAGCCTCTGGCTCCCGTAGATGTCGGTGTGACTCGGAAGCGAAAGGCCACGACCCCGCCACCATCATGCGAGGCGCTGCCGTTCGCCCAGTTCGAATTGCAAGGTCGCCGTGACTACATGGAAGACCGAGTCGTCGGGTCCACCCCATTGGGAAGCAACTCTGAGTACTTTTTCTTTGGTGTATACGATGGTCATGGTGGGTCCGAGGCCTCTCAGTTCTGCCAGGACAATATGGCTCAGGCAGTGGCTGCGGCGTCGGCCTCGTTGAGTGCGACACGCATCCCGGCAGCTTTGCGAGCCGCATACTCTGAGGTCAGTAGTGTATGTCTTGGTGGCACACACAGCCAGCTGCCCGATCGCTGATCACTGTGTTTCACAATTGCTGCCCTTTATATTGCTTAGGTTGACGAAGCATTTTGCAAAATTGCGAACGCATCAGACGGCAAGATCGAATCAGGATCGACAGCGGTGTCTGTCATTGTGGGCGCCAAACAGTTTTGGGTCGCCAATACTGGTGACTCGCGGGCCGTTCTTGTAGAGAATGATGGTCGAGCTGCAACTCTGACAGTCGACCACAGTCCAGGCTCTAAAAAAGAGGGTGCCAGAATTCGGCGGGTAGGTTTGGCGGATTTGACTGGGTTGCCTGCGTTTACCGAAGCAGCTGATTGGGTTCATTGATTGACGTGTGTGAAGGCTGGTGGTTTTGTCGAAAATGATGACGGCTGCTTTCGTGTTGGGGGTGTCCTTGGAGTGTCTCGCGCCATTGGAGACGCCTACCTCAAAGATTATGTCATCAGTGATCCTGACGTCAAGCGCCACAACCGTAAATCCAAGCAGAGTTTCATCATTTTGGGCTCGGATGGGTTGTGGGATGACGTAACCCCGGATGACACCGCCGCCGTTCTTGGATGCGGGCCAAACGGTAAGTGCAGTTGTTGACGTTGAACGTATCGATGCGAACTTGGACGATCTCCATCCTCAACGTGGTGTCCAATTCCAACAGGCAACCCGCCGAAAACGCAAGCTCAGTTAGCTGCTTGTGCTAAAAAACTTGTCAAGATGGTACGAGATTCTCATTGAATTGACCGCCAAAGCACCCGCTGTTCGCACACTGACCGCACTCTATTTGCGCACAGGCGTACAAAAATGGAAGTGAGGACAACATCTGCTGCCTCATCATCGATCTCCGTGGATTTTCTCCCCAAGGCCGACGTACGTGTTTCTTTCTTTCAACGATGTTGGAACTTGTTTTATCAGCTGCCCGGAGGACACTCTGAAATCCATGCCTGACGTATGTTTGCTTGAAATGAACGCAGACAAAGTATTGGAGGAGAACGATGACCCAGTCGATTTGACTGCAAGTTCGCAAACAGTCTCACGAGCGAGAAGCATTACCGCCTCTCCACAGAAAAAGCGATAGGCGGCACTTTTGGAAAGTGTTCCCGACAGAAAACATTGCTCAGGCTTGCTCAAACTTTGGTTCCTGCAACGGGATATTAGTTAGTTGTTAGTTGTCATATAAAAAACAAGTGCACCTGGAGAAAGAAACAACTCCCCTGCGCCGTCAGTTTGTTTGATTGCTCCGATTCACGTGTGGGCCTCAAAGTGTCCCACAGCTGGCTGGCAAAGCGCAAATCGCGCTCCTCGGACCGGCGTGACGACGCTGTAATCTTCAAGTGGCAGACGCTTTCAGGACTTGGCTGTTGGAACTCCGCGACGAAATATGCTGCGGAAGATGAAGTGCGGAAGTAATTTGGCATGGAAGTCGCAAAATTAGCAATCCAACCAAATCCTCCACTCGAAAAACGCAATGGAACAAAAGGAAAAACAAATTCATTCAAGCCCACATGTTTTGCCGTGATTCGTCCGTGTGTTCGACACGCCCCTGCGCTCGGCGAGTGGCAAAAACACCATACGTGACACCAACGTTGCACCGTCGTCCCGTCCAAGACAGTCGACTAACGGGTCCTCTTGCAAGCGTCGTCATCGGCCCCTACGCAGTCGTCGGCGACTTTGCTTGGAGGCGCGACAAGGCCACGACAAGCGACAAAGGGGTATGGTGACAATGTTTTCCCTTGGGAGCGACAAGGGCGCGACAAGGGGGAATAGCATGGATTTGGGCAAGGGGGAATAGCATGGATTTGCTATTCCCCCTTGATTTGGGCGCGAAATAGTCGCGGAACACATTGTTGAGATGAAAATCAACGCCGCCCACATTTGTCATTTGTCATTCGTTTGAACCTGTTATTACACAGGCTGCGCTAAGAACATCTTTCCGGTTGGAGCCCAGCGGAGACAGCGACAAGCGAAATTAAGAATTAATTACGCACAATTCATTTCTTCATGTTTTGGTGTTGCTTTATGAACTTTGTGATTTTCCAAGTTGACGTACTGTACATCCGACCTCAGCGCAGTCGCAGTGAGTCAGTGAGTGAGTGAGCAGTGAGTGGGCAGTGAGTGAATTACTCAAAGTCTCAAAGTGAGTGAGTGCGTGAGTGAGTGCGTGCATGAGTGAGTGGGAGGGGAGGACGCTGGCTGAGTGAGTGAGACTCGGAATTTGGAATTTGGAATTTGGAATTTGGAATTTGGAATTTGGAATTTGGAATTTGGAATTTGGAATTTGAATTTCGACCTCACCTCACCTCCTCACTCACAGTCTCGCTCACTGTGGTCATAGTGAGTGACTGAGAACTGAGAACTGAGGCTGACTGACTGACAGACAGCCATCCGTCCACTCCAATCCGCACTCTACCCACTCACTGCACTCTACCCACCCACTCACTGCACTCACGCCCAGCACAGACCAGACCAGACTCGAGTGTCGAGTTAGTTGCAGTGTTGGTGCTGTGTTGCAGTGTTGCAGGGTTGTTGCGGTGTTGCATCAGCTCCGTTGTTGTTGTTGGTGCCGCTGTTGTTGTTGTCGTCGTCGTCGTCGTCGTCGTTGTTGTTGGTGGTGGTAGTGATGGTGTTGTTGTTGTTGTTGTTGTTGTTGTTGTTGTTGTCGTTAAAGTTATCAAAGCAATGAATAGACTTGTTGTTGTTGTTGTTGTTGTTGTTGTTGTTGTTGTTGTTGTCACCGTCGTCGTCGGCGGCGTGGTGTGCTATCATAGTGGTGTTGGTGACGTTCTCGTGTTGCCGTCCGTCCGTCTGTCGGTCTTCTCTGCTCTGGGTATCGAGGATCGATTGACTGGAATGGTTGACTGGAACGGACGAACGAACGTTGCATACAAACACCACAACAACGCTCACTCGGAATACGCCCCACAGTTCACAGGCCGTGGACCACAGCGGTGACGCAACGAAAACACGGACAGACGAAGAAAGGGGCCGAAGTGAATGAGAAAGGGGCCGAAGTGAATGAGAAAGATGTCGAGCACAATGAACGGTCAGCATAGATCGTGTACTTCTCGGTGTCACTTTTAAATTTCTCCTACTCTTTTTGTGGTACTGATCTAGCTGCGAATGAGATAATTGACTACACCACAGGGCGTGCGGCCTGCGCCGCTCCGTACACGTGATGCTGCGTGGCGCACATAGTCTGGTTGGTGAGCGCGTCACTGTGAAAGTGCACTCCCGCTGGATTGAGGCCAAGATAAAATCGTATGACGATGCAATTTTGAAAGGAGAAATCGTGACGAAACCCTTCGAGCTGGAACCACTCTATGAGGACTCGGCTTGTCCCAAATTCGTCAACCTCCCAGCGCATAACATCCTGTTTTACAAAGAACTGCAGGCTCAATTACGGTGTCAAAAGGCGTGGTCAGAACCGGGGTTCAAAGACACGCGGCTGATAACTCTTCGCAGTTTGGACCTTCGTCCATCGTCGCACTACACCGCGGACCTCATTTCAGAAATCGAAAAATGTTCAAACGAGCCACTGCTCGGCGCAAAATTCTCTGTGTTTTCTGATGGTGCTTGGCGCGATGGTGAAATTGTTGACTTCGAGCCTTCGCGAGCGCACAAACCTTTCGTTGCGCAGTTGGACAACGACGATGGATTCACTTTTCTCGACCTACCATCTCCGGCGGTGGTTTACTTTTATGAAGTTGCAGAAGTACTACGTTTTCAAATGCAAGCCGGGGACGGCAAGAAGATTTCTCTGCATGACCTCGTAACGTCACTCACCCAACTTTGCGTGCGAGACGAGTATCCAAATTCAATGTTGGAGACTATCTCGCGCTGCGCCAATGAAGCGTTGGGCCACAATGTTGTATTAGTCAACATCGGTGAGGTGAATGATTCTAGCCAGCCTGCATCGTCGGCATCACTGGAGCGTGGCACACCTGTGCCTGATGGCGCTACTGCCAGTGTGATCCGTCGCTTTTTCTTTAGTGACGATGGCATAAGTTCAGATGTGGCAGACGCATACATTCGCAATGGAGTTGTTCAAGCCCGGATTGAGTACATTTCTCGATCTACCTCAGCCAGCGATGAATTTCCGAGTCGATTTCGACTCTCACTCATCCCGTGGGTGAGTGGCGGCGGTGGTGGCGAGCGGCTGAAAGCCGTGAAAGTACCTGGACCGCCATTGACCGTGCCAAGCTCAAAAATGGCATTTTTCACAGAAGTTCAGCATTATTTAGAGTACGTACAACTGGTCAGTCAAGTGGCATCCAGCGGTGCTCCCGATGACCTTCAAGATCACCGGGACAGATTGAAGTCCAAACTGATCCAAGACGTGACCCGCCACAACGATGATTACGATGCCGTCATTGACAACGTGTTGCCGCAATTCATACATGCAAGCTTCGTTGGCTCCAACGTCTTTGTTCATGTGGACAATGTGCGTGACATGGCTCTGTCACGAGGAACGCAATTCGTCCCGGGCGTCATTTCTGCTGTGAAGTGGTCACATTCGTCTCATGTCGAGTTCGAGATCGTTGTGCACGCGCGGACCTCTGGGAGCGGCGATCAAGAAAAGCATCCCTCCACGTCTACCATTGAAACGACGCGCGTGGTACGTCAACGTCACTACAGTTGCCGCCACAATGTTTTTCCGGCTTTAATCGGATGTGTTCTCCTGTTTGTGTGTGTGCACAGATATTTTCTGATGACGTCGTGTTCGAGTCAGAAGTGAATTTCTTTTTAGACAATCCCTCGTTGCCGGCCGACCAGGTGCGTTGTTGCGTTGTCGTTTGAGCAAACACCCAATGCGGAGCGATGTTGACTTCATTTGCTCTTCGCTATGCAGCTGTCTGCGGAACTTCGGAACATGATGTCCCATCGACGTGTATTTACGTCGCATCTTGCGCAACAAATCATTCTCTGTGGCCAGGAATTGACGAAACAAGTCGTCGGAAAACCGGTTTGGATCCCGTGCGTCCGGGGCATGTTTTTCGACGCTCGCGATAGTTGTTTAGGAAATCCCATCTTCACCAGTGTGGTCAATGGCCGCGAACTTAGTGGAGTGTGGATGCGCGGTGTCGTTGTGAAGCGATCAGCGAAGTTTGCTCAAGTCCAAGTATGCGACCCGCGCAAGCAAAACAAGCCGCGCATCCTGAAAGTGCCACTGGTATGTCATGACAACTTTCAAGTAATCCCAGATGGAAGCATGTAACCAATACTGTTGTCATCGTAGGCACTCCAACCTCATACATCTCGTCTAGGAGGTGCTGGCAAGCATAAAAGTGGACTCTTGATTTTCGAATCTGAGCTTGCCTCTATTTGGGGCCATCCGCAAGACGATGTGTCGACGGCTCACTCCCTTTTCGTCTCAATGCAGCTGATGCGCCCATTTGCTCAAAGACCCGGTGATTCACAGTGGACTGTTGTCGACCGCGCCGAGTTCGCTTCACTCACTCTGGCCTTATTGAAGCTGGTTCGCAGCATCGAGGCGGCATTAATCCCCGACTCTTCCTCCGCGGCTTCAAGCGATCTTGTGACGGCGACGATGGCTGCAGATTTTGAAACTGTCTGCTCGCAAATTCCGTCAATCGAGCGTTCTTTCATTTTGCAACATCGGCTTGGCACAACGTCGGAGGAACATGACACCATCGCGCCTCCGCAGCTGCGCGGCGACGATTTTGCGATTATTGAGCGCGCAATGGTGATTGCGTTCGCGCACTATGTACTCGGTGCAAATGTCCTGGTTGACATCAGCCACTTCTCGGACACAAATGTTTCAACGCTGTGGCAGAAAGGCCATGTTGTCGCTTGGAACGAGGACCATGCCAAGCCTTCGTTTTCGATCAGAGTCAACATTTGTGATGAGCCCATTGAGACCATGCTGCCCTCTCCGCACGTGCTGTTTTTTAAAGAAATACTATCGGTACTCCACACCGCGGCGGCAAACGACGAGACGCAGAAACAATCACCCTCCTCGCAGGCGTTGCTGTCCTTGAACTTGCGCCCGTGGTACGGCACCGCCTTGAGGCGTGAGATTGCAGGTCAAATCCCATTACTGTTGGGCCAGCAGCGACTCTGGCGCGTGTGCACAAAGAAGGGCACAGATCAATTGTATCTTTGTCACGCTACAATACGCGTGGACCTCGGTTCCAATAAGGACGCCTTGGAAATAGATTCCCTGTTGTCGAATGCGCACGTGTCTTGGTCGGAACTCACATCACTCGGCAAGCATGCGGATTTCTTGGAGGAGGCGGTTTCCACAGGTCTTCCTGGTGTTCCTGATTGCGCCTCTCATCCGACATTTGCAGAACTGCTGCAGCCAGAAAATTACACCGACGTGCTACGAACAGGCGCGGTCTTTGAAGCCGAGCTTCGCACTTCTTTAGAATTGTTGCATCAGTCACTGGCGGACGACAACGCCAGTTCAATTTCCGACCAGACTCTAATTATTGGTCTACAACGAGATGGCCTGAGGCCGCGTTCTCATTACAACGCACAATTGGCATCACTCGTGACCAGGACGCTCGCCTTGGTTCTGTTGGACCAAGACGTGATGTCAGTTTCCAGCGGTGGTGCAGCGAAGTTGTCGACAATCGCAATGTCGCAGTTGAGCCCATGCAACAATTCAGCGGCATCCCGGCTCAAGTTTGTCCACGGCCACGGCTCTCTGGTTGATAGCGTCATCGATCCCGCAACCGTATTTTTGCGACAGGAGGTATTGTTTCTCGTAGCACTGACTGAAAAATTGAACAAAGCACACTCGCATGACTCCGTGAAGTTGAGCGCCGCTGACATGCGAGAGTTCGAGGCCATTCGCCCGGGGTGGTGGTTTTGTGTGTACGATAGTGAGCGAAGAGCATCGCTGATTACCAAATGCCTTCGGCGTAGGTTTCTTGATACGAGCTTCGTCGCGGTACAGAGTCACGATCATTCGTGGAAGTTGTCCAACATTGTCCGCTGCATCACTCCTCCAGGCAGCAAAGATGCTTCGAATGCGCCAATGCTGCATCCATTTGTGGTGGGGCATGGAGACACTGCAATTGTCACCCACCTTCCATCATCCAGTGTCATCTTTGACTTCGAAATTCAATGCGCTCGCGATTTGAATCACGAGGAAGGGGTGGCGAATTTGCCTTCGAACTCATGGACTTCTTGTCTGCGGTCTGACGCCGGCACGAACGTTGTCTCAACACTTTTGTCGAGGTGGCCACGGCCATTGTTACGCGGGGGTGTGCCTGTTGCGCGCGTGGTGCAAAAAAGTGACCAAACGCAGCTGACATTCACTGTGCGTCCAGTTGAAGCAAACGAGCTCACTGGCGTGATACTACAGCCGGAGTTTCGTGCATGGCTGAAGCTTCATAATGTTGTGGGTGATGCCGAGCAGTGGCAGCAACGTGTCGCCACTTGTGGCCAGCAACTGGTTGCTATGTGTTTGCGACCAGCCGAGCAGTACACCGGAGCAATCTTAGGTACACTGCTACAAACGGCATTGGAAATCCATTTTCAAGGTCGGTCGGTGTTTGTGGCCGATGGAGACGAATGGGCCGAAGCCAAACTCGTGTACAAGCCCGGAGCAGTCACCACTGAAAATCCCAACAGTACGTGGTGCTTTGCGCCACCGATTCTGTCGGTTGTGAGCGCACAGAGCAGGGTAAACATATCTCTTCAAGACACTTCATTCTTCTTTTCTGACGAGATCGAAGTTCTACTTCAGTATCAAGCGGACCTGGAGCGAATAGGAAATGATCGCTCATGCACAGCATTGTTGGACCGACTAAGAATGCTAAATCTGCGTTGCCCAAGTGCATACGACGCAAAAATGTTGTCGCTGCTGTATCAATGTGGCTTCGAAGGATACTCAGGATTGAATGTTTTCATTAGTTCGCTTACATCGCTATCCTCTCGCTCTACTAGCAAGCAGAGAAGAATCCAAACTGGCGGTGACTTGGGTCGAATTTCGCCACTCCGCTGGCGAGCGGCGACAGTGTCGAGGCGGGCGCGTTCGGATGTTCCGTGTTCACTGGATTGGCTCGTGAACAAGTCGTCCTCTGATCGGGCTGATGGCCCGTCATCACTCTCTGTAAATGATGCGAGTGCTCCAGTGCAGTTACCATCAGGTTTCATTGAAAATTGTGTTGATAGTGATTCTGTTGAACGCCTGCAGCGCTTCGCTGCACTCGTCTGCAACCGGTTTCTCCGTCCACACGCCACGAACAGTAAATGGATTCATCAATGTGCGAAATTTTCGGTCCCTTCAAACGTTTTGCTGCCGCAACGAAACATTGTGTTCGAATTTGAGGTCCGTAGTTTCTTAAAGCTTGCAGCCGAGACAGCGACATTTGATGAAATTGCAAGTGAGCTAGCAAGTCTAGCGCTGCGGAGTCGCAGTGAATACACATTGTCTTTTCTATTCGAGGTGGCTGAGCTGGCAATTTCCCGTTTCTACTTTGCCGCAAATGCGTCAAGTAGCTGCCTTTCTTCCACAATCGACCTGAATCGACGAGTCAACGACAGGATTGCTAGGGACCAGGAGTTATGTGTGCTGGCCCCACGGCAAGTTTTCTACTTGCAGTCCAATCCACGGCAGTGGGTGTACGCGTCCATACATTGCCCGTTCATGGAACGCGAAAACGACATCACCGAGTCCCAGATGTCTGAAGCGATGTTGCGCCAGCTTTGGAAGTTCCAAGTTGTGCCGGTAGCGGAGTTTTATTCGTGGGTGCCCAGTCAGGCGAAGTCAAGTCGCCGGTCAACAGGAGTCTCGACGCCTTCGTTCGAGTACATTGATCTGCCACGGTTTCCATCTCCGAATGTGTTTTTTGTGGAAGAACTGCTGGCTTTCAATGCGCTGAGCAGCAAGTGTGATGACGACGGTACCGTTCTTGAACGGGCTCTGCAACAAGTTCTCTTCCGTGGTACGTACGGTGCCGACGAAGTTCGAACCTTGAAGGAGTTGTCCCGCTCTTCCATATCCAGCTTGGTCGAGCAATTTCAATCGAACTACGCAGAGACCCGAACGCATGTACGTGGAGAGAATCCAACCACAAACGACACCGTCTTGGAGGACCAACAAAGCTCGCAGTCCAAGCGACCCAGGCGACGTGGTGGTTCATCAGATAGCGTCTCCCCAAAATGTGTTTTGGGGCCTAGTGTCGTGGACAGTGCAGATGCATTTGATGCGAAGATTTACAACAAAAAGAACGTAGCGGTGTTCGTCCCCAATCTGGAAGACCCGTCCGTGTTCTCTTGGGCGGAGGGCGAAATTTTGTCTGTTACGCCCAAGGATGGATTTTCAGCGACTGTGACGATCAGTTTTGGGCAAGAGCAAGTGTGGTGCCAAGCAGGTGATGCACACTTTATCCAAGCTGCAAAGCGTTGTGTGGCTGACTTAAACGGGACGTCCGTGCCAAACAAGCACGCGTCGAATTCTCGAAGACAAAAGCGCAAACCTCGAGCACCCGGAGATCTCGTTCATGTATTAGAATTTACGTTGCCCGATCCCCGGGTTTTGTTTTATGAAGAACTGAGACACTTTCTGAAGGAGCTCGATCACGCGGTTGCGGACAACCGGTCAACCCAAGTTCTGGTACAAGCAGTGTCGGTTGTCAATATGCGCCCCCGAGCCAGCTATGATGCGGATTTGTTAGATATGATCTGCTCATGCACGGCATCCGGATTGCGAGGGCTGGAAGTGTTTGTGAACGTCGAAGGACGTTGGGAACGGGCACACGTCACCGATGTTGAAGACTTTAGCGTCGCGTCTTACCGGAGTGGTGCTCGAATTGTAAGCATTGAAGTAGACACTGATGGGCGTGTCGTTCAGGCTCAATTGGATGACCCCAACGTCGTGTACGAGGAAGAGGTGAAGACATTAGTCAAGCATCGTGGCAAGTCAGGCAACCATGGACCGCTCTTGGTTCAGTCGTTGCTGGACCTGGCGGTTCGCGGTGCATATGACGAGGTGATGATCAGCCGGCTGAGTGAGGTTGCAGATGCTACTTCAAAGGCTCGTGCAGGTCCTGCACGGACGACAGTACGGCGAAAGCAAGGCGATGAACCGAAAGCCTCGAGTAGTCGGGATGTGCATAGTCGGGATGCGTCTCCACACAAGAGACAACGAAAGACAAAATCACAAACTCCAGGGCCACCCGGTAGTGTCATTGACCTGACGTCTTCACGAGGATGGGACACGAATTTGGACTCGACCTTGGACAGCTCAATAGAAATGGACCACCTCGACGACGTCGATCTCGACGAGGGCATTGATGTCGCATCGTCTTCAAATGGCATGTCCATCACGGCAGGTGACATGCCATCGATGGCGGGCGCTGACACCCTGTCGTCTGAGGAGAGTGATCTCGAGCAAGCCGACTTTTCAGATGATGGGAATCAAGAAATTTCTTCATGGTGGGCGCGAGCCAAAAATTACTTGCTCCAAAAGCTCACGTTCGGGGCGTTGCCTGAAGACATCGGTGAGTCTAAGCTCCAACACATGCGCCGTGTTATACTCGTGATCTATGTTTTGTTCACGATTTGTTTTTGTACCTTTGTTGTCACTGAGTTTTCACTAACTTCGTGTATTATGATATCGTGGCCAGATCAAGTCCCGCTTGTGCATGTTGAGAGTCAGCGCTCACAACTCGAGCTTCTCGTTAGTGGTGTATTGTTGCCGCGGCAGGTTCAGCGAGGAGCAACGAGAAATCAGAATGCGCTAGTGTTGCTCCTCGGGCCACCCGGCACCGGAAAGTCGTTGGTTGTGGAGTCAGTGCTGCATGGATTCAGGTCCGGTAGTCGACCCGCTCTGAACTCCAGTGCACAACGTGCTGACCACGGGCAAGGGATTTCCATGTCCAACTCCAGTACCACGATGACGTCAGGATGCAGATTCAAGACGGTCTATCTCGACGGGTTGCTCGCCCGCACCGACGAGGAGGCCATCGGTGAAATTTGCGAGCAATTGTCGTCGGGTACGTGCCGCTACTTGTCAAAATTCGATTTGCTTAGAACGAGAGTGACCGACATCTCAATTCTGTTGTGACGTTCACCTGCCAGGGTCTCTGGATCGCCGTTCGAGCAAGGTGCTGGCACATGCCAAAGGTGAACACCAATTGAGGTTTCTGGTGGATACCATCAAGAACGCAGCTGATCAAGGATTTGCGATCGTTATCGTAATGCGCCGGTTTGAAAGATTTACGGCGCGTCGGAAGCAGACGTTGTTGTACAACTTGTTTGATTTAACACAAGACCCAAAAGTTCGTGTGGCAGTAGTTGGTATTTCCGCAGTGCAAAACGTGACGGACTTTCTGGAAAAGCGCATTCAGGTAACATGCGATTGGGAAGCCTGTCTGCTGTGTATGGACTGACTCACTAATGAAATTAACGTGTTGTCCCTTATCTAGTCCCGTTTCAGTCACAGGGAAGTGCTCTTCACGAAACCCACGTTTGAAGGAGAGGAAGGGGCTTTGGACATTATGAAAAGCATGTTGCGACTGGGTCCTTCCACGCGCAAAGAGTCTTTCTCGCTGGCTCAGCAGGTCGACGCTTTTGTATCCGATACGGATTGCAAGCGCATTTTACGCCGCCAGTATTTGTGTGGACGTAGCCTGGTGTGGTTCCAAAGAGTGTTCGCACTCATGATTAGTAGCATACGCAGTGAAGATGTGGCATCTTTTTCCGTTGCAAGCTCGCCAGATCTCAATACTAGCTCTCCACCACGAATTTTTGATCGAACACGGCTTGAGCGTGCCGTGGACCGTCTAAGCATCGATCCACTTCGAATGATGATTGGAGATATGTCTGCGCCTGAACTGCTGATGCTTATTGCGGTGCGCCACTGCAACCAAGCTGCAATTTCCTCAGGGACGGCAGTGGGTGCAGGGGCATGCTTGTTCAAGCATGCGTACTCCGAATATGAAAGGTTTCTCAAGCAGGAAGAGTCCAAGGGTAGCTTTTCTGCATCGATGGAAAACTTCACGGAAGATGTGCTGTACAGATCATATTCACGTCTTGTTGACCTGGGCATTTTCCGTCCATTGACCGGGACCGGTCTGGGTGACGCTCGAGGGGCTACTGGCAGTCGCATGCGAAAGAGCAGTCACGGGCGACAGGTGTTCAGTGGCACTTTCGGGACAGGGGTGGACTTTAGATCGACCCCCGTCGGTAAGTGTGCATTTGGAATGCATGAGTTTCGGGCGAGTTCTTGCTTTGATGTGATGTGCAACTTGCGTTGACTGGCTAGGTCTGGGCTATTTAGCGTTCGACGTGGATACCGTGTTACGGTCCATGTCAAGCATTCCTGAAAATATTCGAAAATGGAGTCGAGAAGCCCGGTGACCGTGCGTACGACTAAGCGTCGTTCGCTGCTTCAGCTGCCATTTCGCAGCGGCTTGTCACTTTGCTAACGGAACCTCCAGCACCGTTTTATCACGTCATTATAAGTCGTAGTAATCGTTGTCTTTCACCAATCTGTTTCACCATACGAATACCGGCGGGTGCGTGTCGCAAGTCATGACACACACGAGATTACTTGGGATTTTCCTGACGCCACACGCCAACGCCACGATGTGTGTGGCACCGGTCACTGAAGATCCTTTATGATAGCGCATTAGAGAATGCCTGCAATCCAATGTCATGGTGCTGTACTCGAGTATTGAAGTTTTATTCAATTCCTCGAGTGTAGTCAAGACAATACTGTCAATACCTATTGATCATAGGTATGCTAAGCAGCTCAAGATTCCTGTTGTCAATCAGTTGCACCGTACTTTACTCGAGTAGTCACTCAGGCTTCATTCGAGAGCTCGAGTCGTCGCGGGTCGGCCGCAGTGCAGTTGCCAGAGATCGAACCCCACAAAGCGCTGTTGGCCCTCAATCAAATGCACAAATGCACACAACCATCTGTGAACGTGGCGACGACCACTGACCACTGACCACTGTCTAACCACTGGCCGCTGGCCACTGTCTAACCACTGATGGTTGATTTGTCTCAAGTTAGTTTACCACTAGATCTAGACTGACCACTGATAAATAAAAAGCGATCTCTGACTGATCCGACCACTAAACTAACCACTGACCACAGGCTGACCACTGACCACCCAGCACAGCGCCTGCCCTCACTGTCTCACTGTCTGTCTCACGCACTCCGTCGCAGCCTGCCACAGTCAAGTCAGCCAGCGAGCGGTCACTCACAGTCAGTCAGTCAGTCAGGCAGTCAGTCAGACAGTCCCCAGTCCCTCACCCACGCGCGGTGTTGTGCAACGTTGTTCGTTTCTGCGCTGTGGTGGTGGTTGTGGTGGTTGTTTGTGTTGTTTGTAAAAGTTATTGTTTGTGTTGTTGTGGTTGTTGTGGTCGCTGTTGTTGTTTGTTGGTCGTTGGTTTTGCGTTGTTGTGGTGCTTTTTGTTGCGTTGTGGCGTGTTGCGTGTTGCGTGTTGCGTGTTGCGTTTGGGTTGCGTTTGGGTTGCGTTTGGGTTGCGTTTGGGTTGCGTTTGGGTTGCGTCGTGCCGTTGTTGCATTTTGCTGTTTGTGTTTTGTGGCGCTGTATGTTGTGTGGCGTGGTGGCACTACTTTTGTTTGCGGCCTTTTGTGTCTTGTGTCGTCTCGTGTTGTGCTGATCTGGGCCATTGCGACTGGGGTTAACTTGCGTACGGGAGAGGCTTCCGCTCCACTACGTCAACATCTTGCTGCCTTGACATCAACACGTTGCAAGCGGAACCGCATACGTGTGCAGGTGAGGGATTTTGACTGTCAGTGTGTTTACACAGCATTGAGAAGTCGGCGACATTCTGTTTTCGCACGCAGCACTGACGTGAAACGTGGCTTTTATGATGTGTCGCACATGTGCGCTTTTCGGGCTGCGCCCTTGTTTCAATTGGAGGGAGCGCCTGTGATGTGGACGTAATACACTTCGCGCTCGGACACCACCGCCCGCGCTTCGTTCAGGAGCGCGTGGTAGAGGTGCCCTTGGGCGG